>ENA-UPTF01002558-UPTF01002558.1-marine-metagenome-genome-assembly--contig:-NODE-2558-length-10455-cov-9.301503_pt1 | contig 10455 bp, 8 predicted proteins | sample MGYA00238166_ERZ767019 | MGnify/ENA primary metagenome ERZ767019 (study PRJEB28930, sample SAMN06266391) | marine metagenome | isolation source: Sea water from 250 m depth | place: Atlantic Ocean | study... | reverse complement strand
AGAGAAAGCAATTAAGGCTGGATTAAACAGTGATGTTGCTACAGTTATTGACATTCCAATTGATCCAGAAGAAGACGTCTTACCATTTGTAGCTCCAGGAACTTCGTTAAAGGAAATGATCTTACCATCATAGTGATTACAATGTGGGCAATATTATCAATCAAAGTAGAAAATAAACCGGGAATTTTGTTCAAGGTTACACATCTTTTCCGTTCACGAAACTTCAACATAGACAGTATATCCGTAGGTGTGACTGAAGATCCAAAATATTCTAGAATGACCGTAACTACGATTGGCGATGAAAAACAAATCTCTCAAATAGTAAAACAACTTGATAAGATGATTGATACGATAGAAGTGCGTAGGTTAGATGAAAATAACACAGTGTACAGGGAATTGGTCATGTTCAAAATAAAAGTAAGCAAACCAGAAGACAGTATGGAGATAAATAAAATGGCTAGTGCATATGGAGCAAAAATCCATGATGCAAAAAAAGAATCAATTATGGTTGAAATGACTGCAACACCGCACCAAATTACTGCATTTGAACAATTAGCAAGTAAGTTTGGCATATTGCAAATTGCTAGAACTGGAATTACCGCATTGGAGAGGAGTAATCATTGAACGTAAGAATATTTGATACTACATTAAGGGACGGAGAGCAAACACCTGGTGTTTCTCTTTCACCTGAAAAAAAACTCAACATAGCAAAGAAATTAGATGAGTTAGGTGTAGATGCAATTGAAACAGGATTCCCTATAATATCTAACGGTGAGCGCGAATCCGTAAAAATGATTACATCTGCTAATCTAAATGCAGAATTATGCGGATTGGCTAGAACTAACAAAAAAGATATTGATGCAGCAATAGACTGTGGATTAAACTACATTCACACTTTCATTGCAACATCAGACATTCACTTAGAATACAAACTAAAAATGACTCGTGAACAAGCATTAGAAAAGGCCGTTGAGGCAGTAGAATATGGAAAATCACATGGCTTACAAGTTGAATTTTCAGCAGAAGATGCAACAAGAACAGATAGAGAATTTTTGAAGCATGTATTCGGTGAAGTTGCAAAAGCAGGAGCCGATAGAATTGATATTCCAGACACTGTTGGGTATTCAACACCACAATACATTGGTGAGATTACCAAAGATGCAATAGAAGCAACTAATTTACCAGTCAGTGTACATTGTCATAATGATTTTGGTTTGGGAGTAGCAAATGCTATATCTGGAATTCAATCTGGTGCAAAATGTGCACATGTTACTATTAATGGAATTGGCGAACGTGCAGGAAATGCATCATTAGAGGAATTTGTAATGGCATTAAACAGTCTTCAATTTGAGCAAAAATGGGAAACCAACATTAATACAAAATTACTTTATGATACATCACGCTATGTATCAAAATTAGTTGGAATTTCTGTACAACCAAACAAGGCAATTGTAGGCGAAAATGCATTTGGGCATGAATCAGGAATTCATACTCATGGAGTATTGAGTAATCCATTAACATACGAACCTATCAGTCCTGAAATCGTGGGTCGGACTAGATGGCTCCAAGTAGGAAAACATGCTGGGATACATGGCATGAATGCAATGTTAAAGGAATATGGAATAGAGCCAGACGATGAACAAACGAAACAGATATTGGATAAAATAAAAAACATTGGTGATCAAGGTAAACAAGTAACAGAAGTTGAATTATTATCAATTGCAAATGAAGTGATGGGTGAAAACAAATTGAAGAGAATTGTTCAGCTAACTGGTTTTTCTGTTTCTACTGGAGTTGGAATCATGCCATATGCTTTTGTAAAACTTAACATTGATGGAAAAGAAATGTTTGCAACTGATTATGGTGTAGGTCCTGTAGATGCATCATTAAATGCAATTCAAAAAATTACCGGTCAAGTAACTGATGAGGTTAGGTTAAAAGAATACAGACTTGATTCTATATCTGGAGGAGCTAATGCATTGTGTGAAGTCACAGTAAAAGTTGAGGATGCACGAGGAAATACCATCTCATCAAAATCTGTCGGTGAGGATATTGTTACTACAAGTGTACAAGCAATGGTTGACGGAATAAATAGAATTATGTTAAAAACTGTTCTAAAAGAAAAGAAAGTTTAATCCAGAGAAAAAATCAAATGATGCTAAATGTATGACATATCATTAATCACTGGTGATGGAATAGGACCTGAGTTGTCAGAATCTGCTATTTCCATCTTAGAAACTATACATGATAAATTAGATGTAAAAACAAAAATAATCTCATTAGAGGCTGGAGATATAGCATTAGAAAAATATGGTCATGCTTTACCTGATGAAACTTTTAAATCTATAAAATCATCTGATGCGTGTTTGAAGGCACCTGTTGGCGAGAGTGCAGCTGATGTTATTGTTGTTTTAAGAAGAAAACTAGATCTTTTTGCAAATATACGCCCTGCAAAGTCATATCCAAACACACCTGCATTACGAGATGATGTTGATTTGGTGATAGTGAGAGAGAATACAGAGGATCTTTACACTGGACAGGAATTTGAATTAGATGGTTCAGCAGTAGCAATGAGAATAATCACAGAAAAAGCATCAAAGAGAATTGCAAAACATGCATTTCAAACTGCAATTCAAAGAAATGGTAAAAAGCGTGTTACATGCGTGCATAAATCAAATGTAATGAGAAAAACAGATGGTTTGTTCTCTAAAAGTTGTGAATCTGTTGCAAAAGAATTTCCAGATATAAAATTTGATCAAATGTACGTTGATGCATGCTCCATGAATTTGATCAGACAGCCTCAGGAATTTGATGTTATAGTTACAACTAATTTGTTTGGCGACATATTATCAGATGAGTCATCACAGGTGGTTGGTGGGTTAGGAATGGCTCCTGCTGCAAATATTGGAGACAATTTTGGATTATTTGAGCCAGTTCATGGTGCGGCATTTGATATTGCAGGGAAACAAATTGCAAATCCAACATCGTTCATCCTATCGATCAAGATGATGTTGGAATGGTTAGGTAACAAAAACAATGATCAAAATTCTTCCAATGCTGCAAGAATCTTAGAAGATACTGTGTTGAACATAGTAAAATCTGGAGCGGCGACAAAAGATATTGGTGGCACTATGTCTACTAGAGAATTCACTAAAGAAGTCACAAACAGATTATCGGATTAACTTACTAAATCTTTCAAGGTTTTTAAAAATACTTCATCCTTCCAGATAATATGTTCTGGGTAGCAATTTAACATGTGACCATTTGGCGTTCCTTTTGTAGGATAAAATTCCCAGTTTTCACATTCAGTATCATATTCGTATGGATGTGTATTTTCATTTATCCAATCAAATCCATTTATTATATGAACTTCAGGATAATTATGACCACGTACTAATGTTATCAAATTATTGGTGGTGTCTACATTTACTTGGGCATATAATGCATTAGGATACAAAAAGATCACATTGTCATGGGATGTAATTGCATTAAACATGGTTCTTGATACATATTCGTTATGTAGTACTATGACACTATCATATTCATCTAAAATAGTTGGATTCACATGTAATTGTCTATCTGTTATTGAGTCATAGCCTAGCAGATCCAGTATTGTTATGGCATTTACACTCGAAGTGAAAGTAAAATCATTTATTTCATTGGTAATATTTGTTGTAAGGCATGTTTCATCACAATTGCCACTATAGAAAGTATAAAATGAATTATATCCATATGCACTTGCTGTAAATGTTGGAATGATGACAACTGGTTTGTTTATTTGATCATGGAAACTAATTTGTTTGTATGTCTCTTCTAATCCATCTCTTAAGTTAAAATCAGATTTTTGAATGCTAAGTATGCCATCATCAATGAGGAAATACTTTGGCTGTATGATCTTTCTAAATAATTCACTCCCATCAGCTTCCATATATTTAATCATTCTGTTATCTCCCTGTTCCTCAACAAAGAGATTGTTAGTTTTTATTTTACCATCGGTTATTGATAGTCCCTCAATCAGTATGAGTTTTTTACCATCATATTCATCTACAATTGTTTCAGATGATTTTAAAAAGGCAAATTCTACAATGTCATTGGTAATACCATGTACCTTAATCCAAATTTGAACAAATTCTTGGTCATCTTGGCCTTTTTCTACACTCTCGATGTAACGGATTTTAACTTGTTTTAAAAATGACACTTCAGCTATTGTCGTGGTATCAAATAATTTTATGTTAGAAGGAGATGTCGAAAATCTGATTTCATCAAGTACGTGTGATGGCTTTTCAGTCTGTTCAACTATTATGATTCCAACTTTGATAAGGTGTTGAATCCCATTAACAAATGTCTTATCGTCAATTTGATCATTTGCCCACCATCCAGCATTGTTCTTTATCCACGCAGGTATTGACTCTGCTTTTTCTGAAGATGCTTTAGGCATATCCGAAATAACTATGATTTCCTTTTCTATTAGAAATTCAATTCCATCAACGAATGTAGAGTCTGGAATTTGATCATTTGCCCACCATCCAGCATTGTTTTTTATCCACGCAGGAATCGACACTTCTTGAGCTGAAGCACTAGTAAACATCAGTCCCATTACACAAGTAAATACGAAGAAAATGACTGTCTTTTTCATAATTTTCAACTTAAAATCTCAATTCATCATCCAATTAATAACATCCACTATTATTCCATCTAGGTAGAATTCTTACTAGGTTGCCCATGGACCAGTCAAATGAATTGACTAACCTTGTCTTCTTGTATCCCAACCTTTAGCTGATGCATAGCTTCTTTTCAGTGCAGCTAAATCATGTCTTAACCAACCTATCTTAGCTGCATTGCTACGTTTTTTTGCTGTTGTATTCATACAAATAAGGGATCCGTATGAGCAAAAACCATTCTAGTCATTAATGATTGGTTTTTTGATTTATTTTTTTCTAGTTGTTTATAAAAAAAGAAATCACTGCTGCTCAGGTGTTATCTGCAAGCTAGCATGATTCTGGTTATCACCGATTAATGATAACAATGGCATGGCGTTCCATTGATACATGTATGTGGCTAAAAATGGTTTTGTTGTCTCATGATATTTTGCATAGAATGCCTCAGCCTCAGTTTTGGTTGCTTCTATAACAGACATTGCTGTCTTATTATCATCAAATGATCCACTCCAAATCATCTTTCCAGCATTATGCCATTCATCAATAAGTAATGAAAGCGCAGGTGCTGCATTGGATACTTCCTCAGGTTTGGCGTCCTCTTTGAACACACTTACAAGAACATATGGTTCTTTGTTGTCATTTTCCATGACATATTTTTAAAATCTAATTATTAAAAACCTCTGAACTTTTTATATTTCTGTTCTATACTTGTAGAAAAAATGCCGTTAGCAATACTTCCAACCAAAATGACGAAAGTTTGGTGAGATCAAGCGTTTAATGGTAGCTCACTAACGGCAATAACACTCATTATAATTAATAATTAAAAATAATGCTGAGTGTAGGATCATGTTTTATTTTCCGAGAATCAAATCAATATCACTATTAAATAAAATCTAGTTAGATTCCTTTTCTCTTTTAGCATATTTAACACACGCACATTTTTGTCATTCTATAATCTTAGAACAAGTCTTATCCTATAATAGGGATTCAAAATGCATAATTTTGTGATAAAAACAGGTTTTGCAATAATTGGACTTGCAGCTTTGATGCTTATGATACCAAATGCATATTCTACTGATCCTGATCTGATGACCTATTATTCTGTAACAGAGATTACTCAAACAAGTCTTAGTCTTGCTGAAAGTAATCTCAGAAATGGAGACTTTGATACTACCAAACAATTCATTGATTTTGGTTCAAAGCATTTTTCAAATAATTTACAGAAATTAAGAACTGCTGATGTTTCACTGACAGATGAGGTTCATATTTCTTTGATTGATCTTCAAACAACACAGATTAATTCTGAAAATCAATCTACAGTTTTATCTGAAATAAAAAGAATAAATGAGATTTTTGATAGTATCCCAGAAGACGTTGAATACAATCCAAATGTTATTGTTGCTCATCTTATAATAGTTGATCAACAATATGAAAATTTTGAAAGAAACAATGATGAATTCGCTTACAAGATTGCATTAGGGTTCGTTGAACGAGGATACCAGATATTCTATTCTGGAACAGAATATGATGAACGTCAAAAAATTGAATTACAATCATTCTTTAACGACATGTTTGAGATGGTCAAAAACAAAGATCCATATGCATCAATTGCATCAACTAATGTTTGGGTTCAAAGAGATTTACTTGGAACTGATGTTATTGGAACTATAGGATTAGATAGTACTAATTTGTACAGTGTAATTCGTGATTTGTATGACGATTTGATGGTTGAATTAGATAATGGAGATTACAAAAAGGCAGAACAAATTGGAATAGAAGCATATCTTGAAAACTTTGAGTATTTAGAACCAGAGATTGAAGTTGCAGATGCTGAATTATTGTATCAATTAGAATGGGACATGCGTGAAGAACTACGTACAATGATCAAAAATAGAGAATCTCCTGAAACAATAAAATCATTTTTGGTTGACTCTATAATTCCTAGACTAGACATTGCACAAGGAAAAGTTGCTGAATTGAAAGCATCAGGTGTAGTAATTGCAGATGCACTTGCAATGAAAGAGAAGAAACCAATGGGTTCTGCAACTGAGGGTCAAAAGGGTGAAGTACGTAATGAGATTGATTTCATTCGTGAACAATTACAGGCTGTAAAAATTTACTATGAACAAGGTGATACACAGTCGGCGTATACTACAGCTAGGAGTGCCTATCTAGATAGCTACGAATACATAGAAATTCCATTACGTTCGATAGCACCTGATTTTACTTTTGAAGTTGAAATACAATTCGCAGACTTGCGAAATCTCATTAAGGGGGAACAAGTTTGTGATGAATTTGGCTGTGACGTGGACAGTTCAAAACGACTTGGTGAAATAATAAGTGGACTTCAAAGAAGTTTAGATGAGTCAGAACGACTTGTTTCGGGAACAGGAACTATTGCACCAATGATTGCATTTGTTTCATCTTTTGCTATAATATTTCGAGAAGGTTTAGAGTCTGTCTTAATCTTAGGTGCAATCATAACATATCTTGAAGCATCAAGAAACATAAAATTCAAAAAATATGTACATTATGGTATCGTACTTGCTATTGGCGCAACTGCAGTTACTTGGTTTATTGCGTCTTACATTATAGAAATTTCAGGTGCCAATAGAGAACTCATTGAGGCGATAGCGGCGCTGTCTGCCACGGCGGTTTTATTCTATGTCAGTTTCTGGATACTGAATAAGATCGAGCATAAAAGATGGATGGAATTTGTAAAGGCCAAAGTTTTCCAAGCATCTGCTGCCGGAGGTTCGTCTGTGTTTATACTACTATCATTTTTCACCGTCTATAGGGAAGGATTTGAAACCGTTCTGTTTTACCAAGCGATGTTTGCATTTGCTAAATACATGGAATTGTATGTTGGATTAGGATTCATTCTTGGTATTGTCTCATTACTTGGAATCTACTTTGGATTTAGAAAACTTGGAAAGCGTTTACCATTACGTGCACTATTTGGTCTAACCATGGGTATTGGTGCATACTTGTCTATTGCATTCTTAGGAAATGCAATTCGAGAATTCCAAGTGTTAGATTATATCCCATATACTAGTATGCTTGGCACTATCCCAAGATTGGATATCAACGTTGCAACAATGACTGGAATCTATCCAACACTTGAAACAACTATTGGTCAAATAGTCCTACTATCAGTTTATTTGGTAGCATCACTTTACGTGCTTGTTCTAAGACCAAAGAGACAAAAAGCCCTCGCCGCTATGAGAAAATCTAGGGCGAATGTAAATGAGTGATAGAAGAATCAGAATTGGTATTGATGTAGGTGGAACATTCACAAAAGCTATAGCATTAGATATTGTATCTGGTGATATATTATCTTCATCTACGGTTCCAACAACACACACGGATGAGCGTGGTGTGTCAACAGGAATCGTTATAGTATTATCTAATTTGCTAAAAGAATCTGAAATTAAATTACACGAAATTGAAATTATTGCTCATAGCACTACTCAGGCAATTAATGCATTGCTTGAGTCTGATACTGCCAAAGTTGGAATTGTTGCAATGGGTGTCGGTCCTGAAAAAAGTGATGTCATAAAGCGTACTAATCTAAGTGATGCAAAAATTAACTATGATAATGATATTAAATCATCACATAGATTCCTTGATACATCTCATCTAATCACTGATTCTGAAGTATCTACAGCAATTGAGGAATTGAAAAACGATGGTGCAAAAGTGATTGTGGCAACTGAAGCATTTGGAGTAGACGATCCATCAAATGAAGAATTTGTAATGAAACATGCTACAAAATTACATATTCCATCAACCGCTTCACATGAAATCTCAGGAATATATGGTTTAGAAATCAGAACACTTACAGCTGCAATTAATGCAAGTGTTTTACCTAAAACTGTTCAAGTAGGAAATTTTGTTGAGGAGGCAATACGTGAAACAGGCGTAACTGCACCATTAATGATCATGAAAGGTGATGGTGGTGTTACAAACATGGACACATTTCGCTCCAAACCAATTCTTACAATACTGTCTGGCCCTGCTGCAAGTGTTGCCGGTGCATTATTGTATCTCAAAGTAACAAATGGAATATTTGTTGAAGTTGGAGGAACAAGTACTAATATCTGCATCATAAGAAATGGCAAGCCTGAAATTCGTTATGTAACAATCAAAAATCATCCCACATGCATTCGCTCCATGGATGTCCGTGTTCTAGGTGTAGCTGGAGGAAGTATGGTAAAACTTGAATCTAATACAATTTCACGTGTTGGACCACGTAGTGCACATATTGCAGGAATGAAATACTCGTGTTATGCAGATGTAGATGATTTATCCACTGGAGAAATAATTTCTGTTAAACCAAAAGAATCTGATGTTGATGAGTATGTTGCAATAAAATGTAAAAATGAAACTTATGCTATAACAAACACATGTGCTGCAAACGCATTAGGAATGATTGAGGAAGGTGATTATTCACATTCTAATCAAGAATCTGCTAAACTTGCATTAAACATTCTAGGAAAAAAACTTGGTATTGCTGGTGCACAGGCTGCATTGAATATTATCCAAACTGCCTCATTTGATATCACGAAAGAGATTACTAGAATCATTAAAGAGTTCAAGCTGGATTCTACTAAAGTGAAATTAATTGGCGGTGGCGGTGGCGCATCTGTTCTTGTTCCATTTGTTGCAAAACAATTGAATTTAAATTATGAGAAAGCAGATTATGCTGAAGTCATATCCTCCATTGGTGTTGCATCATCAATGATGCAAGAACAACTTGAGGAAACTGTCATCAAGCCAAATCCTGAACAAATATCAAAACTGCACAAGAAGATACACAACATAATGATTGAGAAAGGATCTACACCTGAATCTATTTCTGTTGACAGTATTTACATTCCTGAAAAATCACTTTTGCGCGTTACTGCATTTGGAAATGTTGAATTAGACAACAGACTTACTGCAAAAAATATTTTTTCACAGGATGAGGCATTGCAACGAGCGGTAGAAATCACTGAAATTCCTAAAGAAAACATCAATCTTACATTTCAAACAGATCACTATTTTGTGTTTACTGGAAATGTAACTACAAAAAAATTAATCATGAAAAAAAATAAACAATCTGTTATAGTCATTGACAAATATGGAAGAGAAAAACTTCGTTTGAAAAATTCCAAGATTATAGAGGCAGATTCAAGCGATAGTATTAGTAATCTTGACAAATCATTATCATCAACAGGTGATATCGCACCTCAAGTTTACCTCCTAAATGAACTAAAATTGATTGATTTTTCAGGTCTAACTTCAAAATCTCATATTATTGATGCAATCAAAAAAGAATTAGAATCAGTTTCTAAAGCATGTATCATAATAGAATTAAAATAACTTTTAAAAGAAATAACCTCATTCTAATTATTTAGAATAAGAATTTGGATTCAGATTTAGCATTATATACGAATCAAAATTTTAACTTTCTGTGAATAAATTATTATTGCTAGCACCATTGATGGCACTATTACTAGTACCAATTGTTGCTGAAGCTGAAGCATCATATGGTGAAGATTGGTCTGCAATCAAGAAAACACTTGGTAATGCATACAGTGCAGAAACTACTTCTGAATCACTAGCACTTCTTAACGATGCAAAATCACATTATGAAGGTACATTTGCCACTGCAGCACAATACCATGATCCAGCAACACATGATGTAATTATGGCCTGTTATGATGAAGCAGAAGCATCATACAAAGCAGGAGATAACAAACAAGCAAAATTATGGATTCAATGTCAAGAAAAATCAATTTACACACTTGGTATG
>ENA-UPTF01002557-UPTF01002557.1-marine-metagenome-genome-assembly--contig:-NODE-2557-length-10460-cov-2.789271_pt1 | contig 10460 bp, 10 predicted proteins | sample MGYA00238166_ERZ767019 | MGnify/ENA primary metagenome ERZ767019 (study PRJEB28930, sample SAMN06266391) | marine metagenome | isolation source: Sea water from 250 m depth | place: Atlantic Ocean... | reverse complement strand
TGTTTTTTATGTTTTATATGCCAGCAAGGGATATTGCAATTGGTAAAATGGATGCAATGAGTTTTTCATCAATGTCAGTAAAAAAGAAATTGATGGATGAAAGGTTGAATCTAACATTGAATATAGGCGATCCATTTGGACTTTCAGGATTTGGTTTTGAATCTTGGGGAGATATAGATGAGGATGGTATACGAGATTGGTATCAAGATTCTGATCGCAATTGGAGTAGTCAGACAGTTCGATTAACTTTAGAATATCGTTTTGGAAAAATGGAAGATAGAAGCCGTTATAGTCGTCAGAGAGGCGATAGAGACCAAGGGATGGATATGGACAGTGGAAATATGGAAATAGATTAATTAGCTTTTCTTAATTGATCGGCCAATCCTTTTTCTTTTTTATTCTTATTTATATTCCTTTATAATCTATTACTTATGGAAAATAAAAAATGGATGATTTACGGAGCTAATGGCTATACTGGCAGATTAGTTGTTGCCGAAGCCGTTAAGAGAGGGCTTAAACCTGTATTAGCTGGGCGCTCAACAGAGGTTGTTGCAATAGCAAGTAAAAATGAATTAGAATCAAAAATCTTCAAATTATCTTCTGTTGAAAAAGTTAAATTTCAAATTGCTGGATATGATGTAATTGCAAATTGCGCAGGACCGTTTTCTGCCACTGCTGAAATCATGATTCAGGCATGCCTAGAATCAAAAGTACATTATATTGATATTACTGGTGAAATCTCAGTTTATGATTATGCCAACAACCAAGATGATGCGGCTCTTTCATCTGGGATCGTGCTATGCCCTGGGGTTGGATCTGATGTAATTCCTACTGATTGTTTAGCAGCATATTTAAAAGAGAAATGTCCTGATGCTACTCATTTAACTATGGCATGGTTGACTAAAGGCTCTAGGCCTAGTAAAGGGACAGCCAAGACAGCAGTAGAGGGCCTTGCGCTTGGAGGTAAGATTAGAGAAGATGGAGTTATTAAAAAAGTCCCTCTTGCTCATAAGGAACGTGAAATTGATTTTGGTGCCGGACCAATTAATACTATGACAATACCTTGGGGAGATATTTTTACTGCTTATCATAGTACAGGTATACCCAATATCGAGTTTTATTTCGCACGTTCACATCAGTCTGTTAAGAAATTACGTAGACAACGCAAATTTTTGGGCATTACAAAGTTTGGTTGGGTCAAAAAATTGATTAAGAATAGAATTGATAAAGTATGGAATCCTACTTCAGCAGAAGAACGTGCCAAAGCACAATCTTTCTTTTGGGGTGAAGTAAAAAATAAAAAAGGAAAAACTGTAGTGGGTAGATTTAATTCTGCAGATGGATATAATGTTACCGCATGGGGGACTGTCGAAGTTGCTGAATATTTATTAGGTGACCATACCCATAAAGGTTACTACACGCCGAGCATTTTGATGGGAAAAGAATTAATTGAAAAGATGCCTGGATTTTCTGGTATCAAATTTGAAACGAATTAATGAAGATTGGTCTTATCCAACAAAAAGCCACTCAAGATATTGAATCTAATATTCAATTAGGTCTTAATAATTTAGATAAGGCTGCAGCCCAAGGTGCGGAACTAGTAGTATTTGCTGAACTTGCTTTTACACCATTTTACCCACAATATTTAGCTGATGGAGATATCTCTCATCTAGCTGAGACGGTACCCGGACCCATAACCCAAAAATTTATTTCAAAAGCAAAAGAACATAAAATGGTTATAGTCCTAAATCTTTTCGAATTAGATAATGGGAAAACATATGATTCATCGCCAGTAATTAATTCTGACGGAAATTTATTAGGTAGTACTAGGATGGTACATGTGGCAGATTATGAATGTTTTTATGAAAAAAGTTATTATACTGAAGGGGATCATGGAGCCCCAATATATGATACATCTGTTGGTAAAATAGGCGTCGCTATTTGTTATGATCGACACTATCCTGAATTTATGCGAAGCTTAGGTGTCAATGGAGCAGAAGTTGTTGTCATACCACAAGCCGGAACGGTAGGAGAGTGGCCGGATGGATTATATGAAGCTGAGCTTCAAGTTGCTTCCTTTCAAAATGGTTATTATTGTGCACTGGCAAACCGAGTTGGAAAAGAAGATCAGCTCGAGTTTGCTGGCGAGTCTTTTATTACAAATCCTGAAGGTAAGGTAGTTGCAAGATCTCCTTCAGGAGTTGACGACATACTTATTTATGATATAGATCTTAGTGAGGTAGAAAAATCTCCTGCCAGAACGATGTTTTTTAGAGATAGACGTCCTGATATATATCCTCTAGATTAATAGTAATCATGAAAAAAGAAATATTGTATAACAAAAAAAGTAGAGAGGAACTCCAAGCAGAGTTGCAGAATGAAACCTTTATTAGAAAAACCTTTTCGTTCTATAGGTATATTAATATTGATCAGCCTGAGGTATTAAGGAATGAGCTTTATAGATCGTGGTCAAATATGAATATTTTTGGAAGAATTTATATTTCTACTGAGGGCATTAATGCTCAGGGAAGTTGTCCAGAAAACAATTGGGTTGAACTAATAGAGACTTTGAAGTCTAATGTTATACTAAAAGAAATGCCACTTAAAATTGCTATTGAGGATGGAGAGTCATTTTATAAACTAAAAATCAAAGTAAAAGATGAAATTGTAGCATACAATGTTGGTAAGGAAGAATATAATATGAATGAAGTCGGACATCATCTGAGTGCTGAAGAGTTTAACAAAAAGATGGCACAAGATAATACGCTTGTGGTAGATATGCGAAATTACTATGAAAGTGAAGTAGGTCGATTTGAAAATGCAATTATTCCAGATGTAGATACTTCACGAGAACTTTTACCAGAAGTCAGAAAGCTATTAGAGGGCCATGAGGAGGATGAAGTTCTTCTCTATTGTACGGGAGGAATTCGTTGTGAAAAAGCAAGTTCCTATTTAATTCATAGTGGGTTTAAACATGTCAATCAACTTGATGGTGGTATTATTCAATATGCAAATGATGTAAAAACTAAAGGATTAACATCAAAATTTATTGGAAAAAATTTCGTTTTTGATGCTAGAATGGGTGAACGTGTGACGAATGATATAATTGGTAAATGTCATCAATGTGGTAACCCAGCTGATCGGCATTTGGATTGTGGAAATGACGCATGTCACATTTTGTTTATTCAGTGCGATGAATGCTATGTAACATATAGTGGGTGTTGTTCAAAAGAATGTGAAGCTTTTGCTAAACTACCTGTTGAAGAACAGCGTATACTTAGAAAAGATCCAGATAAAGTTGTCTCAAATGCACGATATTCGAGTCGTATAAAGCCTAAGCTAACTGAAATTCGTCAATCGTAACGAATATACCAGAAAGGTCTGTGGTAATACTTATTCACAGATTTTCCTACAATTGCTGTGTAAATCCATCCTGCTAACCATGCTGAAACCAATATGGGGAAAACAATATTTAGTAGAATGGAAAAAACACCCAATACAAATGCTAAAGCAAATGGCATAATTACCGCAATACTGATATAAGGATGTTTAAGCATGAATTCTTGAAATTTATTCATTATTATTCCTTTTTATTAATAGATATGCAAAAACTATACAATTAACGATTTAATGCCAAATTTGTTTCATATTCTGACGACTTGGCATAAGAGTGAATATTATTTAATAATAAATAACCTTCATTTTGATTGATCTGCAATTTATTTTAACTACCCTATTAATGAACTTGTTTTGAGGAGGATGATAATGAAAAACCATATTATTGGATATATTACATTAACTATTTTTATCAGTGGGTGCGGTAACTCTCCTACAGTTAAAACTGATGATCCAAAAATTGATCAGGTTTCAACTTTTGATATATCACTAGACAAAAAAATTCAAACTCAATTGGAATCTCAATTTGATAATGTTTTGGAACCACAAAATTTGAATGATTGGATGAAACACATGTCTTCAAAGCCTCACAATGTAGGTTCACCTTGGAGCAAACAAAATGCAGAGTTTATTGCAGATAAATTCAAATCGTGGGGATATGATACAAAAATTGAAACTTTTGAAGTTTTGGTTCCTTTCCCTAAGATAAGAAAATTAGAAATGGTATCTCCAAAGAGAGTGTCATTCGAACTGAAAGAACCAGCACTTAAAGAAGATGCAACCTCTGGTATTACAAAAGACGTCCTCCCTGGATACAATGCTTTTTCAGCTGATGGAAATGTAACAGCTGAATTAGTCTTTGTTAATTATGGAATTCCTGCAGACTATAAAGAATTAGCTCGACTAGGAATAGATGTTAAGGGCAAAATTGTATTAGCTAAGTATGGTGGTTCATGGAGAGGAATAAAACCTAAAGTTGCTTATGAAAATGGAGCTATTGGATGTATTATTTATTCTGATCCCAAAGATGATGGTTACTTTCAAGGAGATGTTTATCCTGATGGACCATATAGAATGGAACACGGAATTCAACGAGGATCTGTATTAGATATGCCAATGTACCCAGGTGACCCATTAACTCCAGGATACGGAGCAACTAAAGATGCAAAGCGTTTAGATATAGCTGATGCTCCTACAATTATGAAAATTCCAGTAATGCCTATTTCTTATGGTGATGCTTTACCATTGCTAAAAGAATTGGGTGGCCCCGTTGCGCCAATGGCTTGGAGGGGAGGCCTACCTTTAACTTACCACGTTGGTCCAGGACCTGTTAAAGTTAATCTACATCTTGAGTTCGAATGGAAATTACGTACAGCTTATAATCCAATTGGTCGTATGGAAGGTTCTGTATACCCGGATGAATGGATTATGAGAGGAAATCACCACGATGGTTGGGCTCAGGGAGCCGCAGATCCTATTAGTGGAATGGTTTCATTAATGGAAGAAGCTAGAGCAGTAAGTGAACTAGTTAAGACGGGATGGCGCCCCAAACGAACTTTGATCTATGCAGGTTGGGATGCTGAAGAACCAGCTTTATTAGGATCAACTGAATGGGTTGAGTTTCATCGGGATGAAATAAGGGAAAAGATGATATCATATATTAATACCGATGGTACAGGAGTTGGATTTTTGGGTGTAGGAGGTTCTCATGCTCTTGAAAAATTTGTCAATGAAATATCGAAGGATGTAAAAGATCCAGTACAGGATGTAACTCTTCAAGATCGAATTCGAGCGCGGCTTCGTGTAAGTGGAAATAAGGATGCTGAAAGACCTGACCTAAGGATTTATGCCTTAGGAGCAGGATCTGATTACACGGCATATATCCATCATGCAGGAGTTCCATCACTAAATGTTGGCTTTGGTGGTGAGAGTGGTGGAGGATCTTATCATTCTATTTTTGATTCCTATGATCATTATACTCGATTTAGTGATGGCGATTTTAAGTATGGTGTTACTTTATCAAAAGTTACAGGTCGCTTAGTACTTCGATTATCTGAATCTGATATTCTACCTTTTCGATTCGTTAATATGGTTGAGAATATTGGCACATATATTGAAAGCAATAAAAAATTTGCTGAGAAAGTGACCAAAGAAACGAAAAGGCAAAATAAATTATTGGATCAAAATGCATATACAATTGCTGGAAACCCAAAAAAAACATATTTGCCACCAAAACGTTTAGATATAGTGCCTGATTTTGATTTTGGACTTCTGGATGCAGCCTACTTAAGATTAAAAGCTAGCGCATGGAACTATGAAAAGGCCTTAAATAGATTTAAGAAAGGCTCCCTTTCAGCAGAACAGAAAGCTCAAATTAATTCTCTATTAAAAAATGTTGAGCAATCAATGCTACGCGAAAATGGTTTGCCCAGAAGAGATTGGTTTAAACATATGATTTATGCTCCAGGATTTTATACAGGATATGGAGTGAAAACATTGCCTGGGATACGTGAAGGATTAGAAGAAAGGAATTGGGATGAAGTCAATTTATTTATTAGTGAAGTTGCTAAGGCACTAGATCGAGCAGCTGCTACAATAAATAATGCCACAACAATTCTGAGTGGTAATTAATTATATATGGTTCATTTTTTTCTCTATTTACTGGGCCACTCATTAGTTGTTAGTCAATTTCTCTCATTAACATCTTTAGATAGTGGTGTAAACGCATCTTTCCGAGGATTATCAGTAGTAAATAATAGTGTGGTTTGGGTGAGCGGAACAGGCGGTACTGTTTTACGCACTGTAGATGGGGGAGCGAATTGGGAAAATGTCTCTGTCCCGAATATGGACAAAACCGACTTTCGGGATGTTGAGGGCTTCGATAAAAATACCGCCATTGTCATGGGAATTGCTTCTCCTGCTCGATTTTATAAAACTACCGATAGGGGACAAAACTGGAAGCTTGTTTATTTTGACGATCGTGAAGAGGTGTTCTTTGATGGAATGTCATTTTGGAATAAGAGGAATGGGATTGCATTCAGCGACCCGGTGAATGGACGTCACTTGCTCATCCGAACCACGGATGGGGGCGATACGTGGGAGGAAATTCCCGCAGATGGTATACCGGAAAAATTAGACCCTGAGTTTGGTTTTGCCGCCAGTGGAACTGGAATGCCAGTGAAGGGGCGAAATACAGTTTGGCTGGGAATGGGCGGTATAAAATCCCGCGTATTCAAGAGTGAAAATGGCGGATTAAATTGGTCTGTGGCAGAAACTCCGGTAGTTCATGGCGGCCAGAGTACGGGTATATATTCTGTGGCCTTCAAAAATAAAAAGGTGGGCATTGCTGTGGGCGGAGACTACATGAACCAAGCCATTCAAAACACCATGGCCCATACTCAGGATGGGGGCATCACATGGCATCTCCCGGAAAAACAAACACATCAGTATCGTGAGTGCGTGGCCCATTATCGTGGGAATACATTTTTTGCCGTGGGACCATCCGGCTTTGACCGAACCACAGATAACGGCAAGAACTGGGCACCCCACTATTGGGAGGTGAAAGATCTTACGGCCTTAGCATTTGCTAAGGGTAGCCGTGGCGGGTTTGCAGTGGGTAAGGGGGGACAAATCTATAAAATAAAAGTAGGACAATAATGGGTCAAAAATCAGCCTTAGTCTTGGGCGCTTCCGGTTTAATCGGATCTGAAGTGCTACAATTATGTTTGGCTTCAGACATTTATAACAAGATAATTACGCCTGTTCGAAGGTCATTATTAATTGAACCTGAAAAATTAGATGAAAAAGTAATCGATTTTGACATGTCGCCATGGGAGAATTTATTCCCCGTGGATCATGTGTATTGTTGTTTAGGTACCACTATCAAAACGGCGGGGAGCAAATCAAATTTCCGAAAAGTCGATCATGATTATCCATTGGCTTTTGCCGGTGCAGCAAAAAAATGGAATGCATCTGTTTTCAGTATTGTTACTGCCGCCGGCTCAAACGCCAACTCCAAAATATTTTACAACCGGGTAAAAGGTGAACTTGAATCAAACCTTAGATCCTTAGGTTTAAATTCAACGCTCATTTTTCAGCCTTCATTATTAATGGGTGATCGAAATGAATTCCGACCGGGAGAGAAGATCGCCATGGGTGTGGCAAAATTGACCTCCTGGATGACACCCGGTTCTTTCCGGGCGATACATAGCAAAACGGTAGCCAAATCAATGGTTGCGGAAACCTGTTCAGAAAGCGCCGGATTCAACATTATTTCGAATAAAACCATGCATAACATTGGATAAGGAACGAACCATGATGAGACGAATGATAATTGTTTATTTTTCAGGACTTTTGCTGTTGTCGGCACAATCCCTCACAGTTGATCCTAGTGTGTATAAAATATTAGATGATATTAGCACGGACCAATTAGAAAAATATGTGACAAAACTGGTCAATTTCGGTACGCGCCATACATTGTCAGATACAGTATCCAATACCCGGGGGATCGGCGCCGCCCGGCGGTGGATTAAGAAAGAATTCGAAGAAATATCCAAGGACTGCGGCGGATGTCTTGAAGTAGAAGAACAGTGGTCCCTGGCCAAAGGGAATCCCAAATCACGAATCAAAAGAGACACCTGGATTGTCAACATTTATGCGGTGAAACGGGGGACGAAATATCCGAATAGGTATGTGATCATGAGTGGTGATATTGATTCAAGAATTTCCGATCCATTGGACGGAAAAGGTAATTCCCCCGGGGCCAACGACAATGCCTCCGGCATGGCCGGCGCCATTGAACTGGCACGTGTTTTATCGAAACATGATTTTCCCACCAGTATCATTCTGGCAGGACTCTCTGGTGAGGAACAGGGATTATTCGGTGGCAGATTTTTAGCGGAAAAAGCCAAAAAAGAAGGCTGGGAAATTGTGGGTATTTTAAACAATGATATGATCGGCAATATCGAGGGGGTGGACGGTGTTATAGACAACCGCACATTCAGAATTTTTTCTGAACCCTATTCTATTTTGGAAACAGAAAAACAATTGAAACAAAAGCGGTTTTATGGGGGCGAGAATGATGGTGAATCCCGCCAGCTAGCCCGCCATGCATTTGCTAGTACCAAAATATACTTGCCGGAAATGAATCCCTTGTTGATCTACCGCTTGGATCGTTTCGGCCGCGGCGGTCATCACCGACCTTTCAATGAAGCCGGCTTTCCCGGTGTGCGGATAATGGAGGCCCATGAGAATTATAACCGCCAGCACCAGGATATTCGGACAGAAAATGGTATCAAATACGGCGATGTGATTGAAGGTGTGAATTTTGATTACTGCGCCAAACTGACGGCGGTAAATGCAGCAGCTTTAGTCACCTTGGCCATGGCGCCGCCTAAACCAAAAAACGTCAAAATCGGCGGAATTGTAAAACCCTTTACTGTTTTATCCTGGGATAAGGTCGATGGTGCGGCTGGTTACAAACTCTATTGGCGGGATACCACCGCTCCCACCTGGAAGTATTCAAAATGGGTGGGCGGTGATGTGACGCAGCATACCTTAGAAGGTATTGTCATAGATAATTATCTCTTTGGTGTAGCGGCGGTCGGTGAAAACGGCCATGAGAGCATGGTAGCCTATCCCGGTGGCTTGATCGGACGTTAAGGCGTCATTTCAGTGAAACAAAAAATTAAGTCGGAATATGGAAGTGGTACTAATTATATCCTTGATGAAAATGCCAGTTTGTCAGGTAATAAATGGGCACATTTAATATGTACATGGGATGGTACAACCCTGAAATTGTATGTAAATGCAAGCCTACTTTCTTCTCATAATGCAACAAGTGGTCCTGGGAATACTGCTGATCGAAACTATTCTTTCAGTGGTGGTGGTTATCTTGATGACCTTGGCATTTGGAACGAAGCTTTGACAGCCGCTGAAATAACCCAACTATACAACTCTGGGGTACCTCTGACTGCCAGCAGTAACTATGGAAACTATACATCATCTAAGTACGGTTGAGACTATTATGATGAAAATAATAATTGAAATATATTTTTTTTAAAAATAGTTGTATTATTTTCATCCAAAGTAATAGCGTCTATTTGAAGATAAGCAGGAATGGTATTAGGATTTTCTTTCTCAGGAGCTGTGATTCCTGCAGGATCTGGTGTACTTACTGTCCTTGAAATTGATGGTGATGAAGCATGTTTAAGCGATCTTGTTTTAACAGATGCTAGTGCGGTAACGCTTGATGCTTCTATAGAAGATTGTTTAACAATTTCTTATACATCTCCTATTTTAGGTTGTACAGATGAAATGGCTTGCAACTATGATTCTGAAGCAAATATTGATGATGGTAGTTGTCTTTCAGAAACTTGTGAAAATGGAATGTGTGTTTCTGATATGGTTTATTGTCCCATTTTTGGATGCATGGATGAATCTGCATGTAATTATAATGAATTTGCAGTTTATGATGATGAGATAAATTATAATCTATGGGATGAAACTCATCCTGATGGAGGACTTCAATATGGCCATGCTATTGAAAATTTACCATTACTTGAGCCATTTGAAAATACAATATATCAATTAGAAAAGAAGAATAGTATTTATATTAATAATATTAATTTATTGAAAGAACCTGAACGTTCACATCTTAAAGAAAAAGTATGTAAAATAATTAAAATTTATCAAAATTTTTCTAATTTATATCAAAAAAATAAGTCTAAAAATATTATTCCATTAAATTAATCATTAAATTTCTTTTCAAAGTTAAGATCATAGTATAAATATTCAAATGCGGGAGATGCTGTGAAAGCAGAGCCGAAGGAGCAACTTACCCGGAAACTCTCAGGCAAAAAGGACCGCAAATTTTATAACACTCTGGAAAATGAGCGATTAGCTCTACCGAAGGTGCAAGTTTAATTACTAAAACTCTCAGGTAAAATGACAGAGGGGTAAATAAATATTTTTAAAAAAGAGTGTTATAAATATGTCTACTATACTGAATAAAATTTTCTTAAATGGTTATTATAATAGCTTAGGTGCAAAATTTTCTCCTTTTG
>ENA-UPTF01002556-UPTF01002556.1-marine-metagenome-genome-assembly--contig:-NODE-2556-length-10462-cov-3.954935_pt1 | contig 10462 bp, 7 predicted proteins | sample MGYA00238166_ERZ767019 | MGnify/ENA primary metagenome ERZ767019 (study PRJEB28930, sample SAMN06266391) | marine metagenome | isolation source: Sea water from 250 m depth | place: Atlantic Ocean | study... | reverse complement strand
AGCCATTTAGGTGCTGATCTGATTCTTGATACCCTATACCAGCTGGAAAAAGGAAAGACCGAACCTATACAACAGGAAAAAGATCTTGCAACACAGGCTCCAAAGATATCCAAAGAAATGACTATTATAAACTGGAATTGGCCAGCACTGAAGATACATAATTGGATTCGAGGTCTGTCTCCCACTCCTGGTATGTCGACCAGCTGGAATGGGAAGCGTATGCGGGTGTTTAAAACTTCCGTTATTGAGAGTTCGGAGAATGATCTACCCGGAATCGTTCAGAAACGATCCAAGAATGAGTTGATCATATCTGCAGGGAAAGGCTGCTTGTCCTTGACAGAAATACAGCAAGAAGGTAAGAAACGATTACCGATTTCCGAGTTCTTAAGGGGATGTACTGTTTCCGTCGGAGATACGTTTATTTAATGAAATACCCATCGCGACAAGCAGCAGCAGATATTATAACCCAGTTTGATGTTACACACCAACAGCTGAAGAAAGTTCAGCATGAAGCTTACAAAAAATTAAGACCCAAACCTGGCTCATGGAATCGGACCATGGTTCTGACCAATGATGTGATTCGCTTGAAAGGCAGATTGGATCATATTTTGGAGCATGTGTCTGGTAAAAGAATGAATCATTTTCAACCAGACCTACGATCTATATTGAGGATTGGTTGTTACGAATTACTTTTTGATGACCATATACCTGATTTTGCTGCGATCCATTCATCTGTTGATTTGACTAAAGAATCAATTAATAAGAAGGCCGCCGGTCTAATTAATGCGGTATTACGTAAAATACTGCGCCAACATGAGAATGATCCTAATTGGCTGAATAAACTATCGAAACAACATCAATGGCTTTCATTTCCTGCATGGCTTATAAAAAAATGGGAAAAAAGATATGGTAAAGAAGATGCCATTAAACTTTGTAATACTTTTAACCATCCAGTGCCCATGTTTCTTAGGGTGAACCAAACAAGGATGAGCATGGATAATGTTGTAAAGAGTTTGGCAGAAGATTCAATAGTTGTTGAACAGTTCAAACCTATACCAAGTTTTTTAAGGGTGCTCAAATGGAAAAAGCATGTTTTAATGACACCATTATTTACATCAGGGGTCATTTCTATCCAGGATCCTGCTTCTGCGGCAATTATTTATTTGCTGGAACCGAAGATCGGAGAAACAGTTCTAGATGTATGTGCTGCACCTGGTACAAAATCACTTATGATAGCCGAAATGATAGGGTCTGATGGTACCGTTCTATCATCCGATAAGGATTATAGAAGAGTTGAAATGGGAAAATTGGATATAAAAAGGCATAAACTAAAGAATATACATTGGTCAGTTCTGGATGCTATGGAGGATCATTTCCCAATTTCAAGGAAGATCCTTATCGATGCTCCATGTACCGGGACCGGTGTGATTGGACGTAGGCCTGATATCAGATGGCGTCGCCGGCCTGGTGATGTTGTTGCAATGGCTGGGCTACAGTTTTCAATATTAAATCATATCTCCCGTTATCTTCTATCAGGCGGTACCATGGTTTATTCTACCTGCTCATTAGAGCCTGAAGAGAATTGTGAAGTTGTAGAACGGTTCTTAAACTCAAATAGAGGGTTTAAATTAGTTCCGCCAAATTCCAATATTCCGAAGAAATGGGTAAGTGAGAATGGATTTTTGATGACCTCTCCAGTTCACCATGGCACCGATGGTATGTTTGCGGCAAAGTTATTAAAAATATGATGGGAAAAATTGCAAAGTATATAAGTATTCTTGGTGCTCTATCTGTTATCATCATCATCATCATTGATAATATCGTTATGCCAGCATATGTACGTCATAGGGAGGGACGCTATATGGTCAATGTGATCAATAAATCTGCGGAGTACGCTAAAAAGGTTTTAAGATCCGAAGGATACAAAAGTCTGGTATCGGATACACTACATTCTTCCGCATACATACCAGGAACTGTGGTTGATCAATATCCGGCACCGAATATGCGAGTTAAAAGAGGACGAACCGTACGTTTGAAAATAGCGCTGGGCGAGAAAATGGTCACTGTCCCTGACCTTGTTGGCAGATCGCAGCGCAGTGCTGAGCTGGGATTATTTCAGGTTGGCTTAGAAATCGATACTGTCTATAGGGAGTATAATTCTGATGTCCCATTCGGTAATGTAACCTGGCAGTACCCGAAGGGGGGTGACCAGCTTAATCGGGGAATGGGTGTGCATATAACTACCAGCCTGGGTGTACCACCAAATTTCTTCCAGATTCCTAATGTGTTTGGGTTGAGCAAGAAAAAAGCCGTCAATGAACTCGAAAAGTCTGGTTTCAAACTTGGGAAGATCTATTATCGACAGAATGAAGATTTGATACCTTTTACTGTTCTGGACCAGTCAGTTCTACCCGGTACAGTACTCGAAGAACCTTCTGCGGTCGATCTAACGATCAGTGTATTGGACATGCAAGATATTTTTAACCAGATCATTGATAAGTGAATCCAATCCCACGTGGCGAACTAGCCAGAAAATTGATCCATATTACAAACTTAGTTATCCCATTGAGCTATTTATGGATCTTTCAGAATCAGATAACCATGGTTGGGATACTGCTTTTTTTTACGATTCTTTCTATTTTTATTGAAATGTTAAGAGTACGAAATCACCAGGTGTCATCATTTTTTGAACGCTGGTTGAATTTCATGATGCGTAAAAATGAAACTTCCGGGAATATCACTGGTGCAACCTGGGTTTTTGTTGGTGCTTTTCTAACTGTACTGTTGGTTCCTAATCCCTATGCGGTATTAGGATTGATCTTTTTATCCGTTGGTGATACGGTAGCCGCACTCATCGGTATTGGTTATCCTATTGTTCGGATTGGAAGAAAAACCTTGTCTGGGACACTATCCGGATTCGTTGTATGTATCTTAGCAGGGAAAGCGACCGGGTTACCTGTGAGTGATCTTGTAATTATTTTTGGAGCGTCTGTAGCCATGGTCATAGAATTGATTCCTTCTCCAGTCAATGACAATGTTACCATACCACTATCTTCTGGCTTGGCAATGGCATTAATTAGCTCAGCGCTGTGACGGTCTTATCTCCATTCATCCTTTGGTTCTTGACTGCTATCAGCATCCCCGTCATTATCCATTTTTTAAGTCGTTTACGTATCAAGAAAGTTGATTTTAGTACGGTTAGATTTATCAAAACGCTTGAAAGAAGTACCATGCGTAAGACCAAGATCCGGCAATTAATACTGATGCTACTACGCATAGGGGTCATAGCTGCGTTCGTATTTATGATGGCCCGCCCTGTCACGGAAGGGTTCATTCCTGGCTGGATAGCTGCAGAGTTGGACTCAAGGCTTGTTCTGGTAATCGATAATTCTGCTAGTATGAATGTTAAGACGGATACTGGTACGTTCTTAGAGAGATCAATATCTGGCGCAAGTTCCATCATAGGATATTTTGGAGAACAAACCACTGTTGATATTGTGCAAACATGTCCACCTGAGATCTTATACACTGGTAAAATCAATGATCCGATCATTCCAGCTGTTTTAGAATCGATCCCTCCGTCTGTTAATAATGATAATATCTGGTCGATAGTGGATTCTGTTGTTACCCGTGATAGGATATATGAGCCTATTAGGGAATGCATCATTTTTAGCGATTTTCAGCATAGACCGGATACTTCATTCAACAAGAATAATAACACAAGATCTAAGTGGCATTATTATTTTATCAATCCTGGAAAGGTCCAAGATAATCTGTCAATAGATAATGTAGAGATCATAAATCGAATAAAAATACCAAACCAACTATTGAAACTAAGATCGCGGGTCAAAAATTCTGGTAGGATCCATAGTCCTAATACGCCTCTGGAATTATTTTTCAATGACCATAGGGTTGGTCAAGTGATATCGGAATTCGAACCTGGATCCAAAAGGGAATTTATTTTTCAGGCCTACCCTGGTATCCAAGGAATATTAAAGGGAAGGGTGCAATTACCGAATGATGATTTTGAACAGGATAATATCTGGTATATCTCTTTACCTATATTGGAAAGTATCCATTGTCTCTTGCTTGGTAGCTCTCAGGAAGATATAACCATGCTAAAAATGGTTTTCAGTGCGATCGATCCGGATGGAGAATTCCTTAAAATAAAAGCTCAGGTCCAACCCAGTTTAAATCGATTATTCATAGATGATCAAGACGTTGTTGTGATCCATAATCCCATTGAAGTAACTGAATCAGGTGTTGAAGCAATCAATAACTATCTCAGGAATGGTGGTGGAATCATCTGGTTCTCAGGTGAGATGGATATGGAACGTGTCCATCCTGATCTTTTCGATCGTATAGGATTTCCAAAACCCGAAGAGGTCGTACGAGCTGGCGATGGATTCTTCAATGTTTCTTTGCCAGATGTTATCCCAGAGATATTGTCGGATTTAAACATACGCAGTATAGATAAAGAAATACCGGAATGTTTCCAATATGTTCGCCATACTCCTTCCAGTAAGCATAATGTCCATCTCCGGCTTAATAACGGTGACCCATACTTGATGGAGTTTACAAAAGGTAGTGGTTATGTCTTTTATTTAACTTCCCTATTGGACCTTAATTGGAGTGACCTGCCAGTTCGTGGGATACTAGTACCACTTATGTATAAGCTCCTGATCCTGGCTGGAACAGATGAAGTGAATACATCTCCAGTGATAGTGGGAACTCCGAAGTGGATCTCGCTTGATCAGGATATTTTGAGGAACCAGTGGGAGGTTGAGACACCTTCTGGTAAAAAGGAACTAATTGTTCCTGATTTTAATCGGGAGGGTATTATGTTCTATCGAACAACAGAACTGGGAACGTATAATGTTTTTCAGGATGGTGAACTTTATACATCATTCTCAACACAGTTGCATCCCGATGAAGCACTCTACAATAAGATAACTAAAGACGATCTGAACAAAAATTTTACAGATGAAGATCATAAATGGTTGAACCTGGATTCTGATTTTAAGAAAGATTTTATGGAGCTTCGGCAGGGAAAATCCTTATGGAGGACGTTTTTGATACTTGCGTGTATCTTTCTTTTGACAGAAACGCTATTGGGAAGACCAATACCGCAGCAATTAAAAAAAGAGGATGCTATTGAATAAGAACCTAACCGGCGGAATAGAAAAAGCTTTGACCGTCGGTGTTATTCTACCAGGCGTGGGTGACTCAGATGTCAAAAATCATTTGGATGAACTGGATCTATTAGCAGATACTGCCGGAGCGGAAGTAGTGGGACGTGTCACTCAGCGTTTATCACGAATAAACCCATCCTTTTTTGTTGGTAAGGGTAAGGCCGAACAGATAATCAGCCAGGCAAAAATGCTGAATGTCGATCTTATCCTTTTCGATGATGAGCTAAGCCCAGCACAGATAAAGAATTATCATAGATTGGCTGATGATATTAAGATAATGGACAGGAGCGGTCTGATACTGGATATATTTCAAAAACACGCTCAAACCAGAGAAGCTAAGACCCAGGTTGAACTGGCTTTTTGTCAATATCTACTACCGAGATTAACACGGCAGTGGACGCATCTGGAAAGGCAAATGGGTGGAATTGGAACCAGGGCCGGGATGGGAGAAACACAGATCGAGATCGACCGGAGGCTTATACGAGATCGTATCTCCAAACTGAAAAAGGACCTGAAACGGATCGATCGTGAGCGATATACCCAAAGCCAGCGCCGGAAAAACGAATTCAGGGTTGCCATGGTCGGCTATACGAACGCGGGTAAATCAACATTATTTAACGCACTGACCGGTGCAAATGTATATATTCAGGATCAATTATTTGCTACCCTGGATACAACCATACGTCAGTTGGATCTTGGTGGTCATCAACCTGCCTTATTGAGTGATACGGTCGGGTTCATTCGAAAACTTCCTCACAACCTGGTGGCATCATTTCGCAGTACCCTAAAAGAAGTATTGGAGTCTGATCTGGTTCTTATTGTTCTTGATGCGTCTTCGCCAATTTTGACTGAGCACGTGGACACGATCCGTGATGTACTGAAAGAACTCGGTGCGGATCAAATAGCTGAAATTTCGGTATTAAATAAGATCGACCTGGTAACTGATGAGAACCTGTTCAAAATGATTCAACGGCAATTCCCTGATGCGGTAGCTGTTTCAGGTCTGCAACATTTACGTCTGGATTCATTAAGATCTCGAATCCTGAGTGTAATGGAGAATGATCATGAAACAGTCGATCTTCAGATCCCGTATGAAAAAGGTAAAATGATCGCTCTAGTTCAGGATGGAGTAGAGGTTTTGGAACGAGCTTATGATGACCAGGGGATCAGACTTAAGGTCAGGGGTAACAAGGATCGGATCGAAAGAATATTAAAAATTGTACCTGCTAAGTAGTGATATTTTTTAATTTTACTAATTATTTTCGTTCCAGAGGAAAATAAGGGGTAGGATCATGTCAGTCTCAAGGCTTGAGAAGATCACAAAGATCGGTGTTGAAAAAATGGGTGACCTTGCAGATAATCTCCATGACCCCAATGTATTGCGACTTGAGAATCTTGACACGGATCTGCGACCACCACGATCTGCTATAGATTTTAGCAGGGAAGCTGTTGATGATGATGGTGCCAACAGTTATCTCCCGTTCCTGGGTCTTGACCCGTTACGCCAGGCCGCGACCTCACTGGTCGGACAACAATCAGGACATGAATATGATTGGAGAACAGAGTGTGTCATAAGTGCGGGTGGCTTATCTGGTATCCTGAACGTACTGCTTGCTACATTAGAACCAGGTGATGAGGTATTAATGACAGATCCAATATATGTTGGATTGATAAATCGGGTTTACCTTGCAGGCGGTGTTCCTAGGTTTGTGAGTCTTATTCCATCGGCTGAAGGCTGGAGGCTGGAAATGGACGAACTTTCTAAAATTGACCCTAAACCCGTAAAAGTAGCACTATTGATGAGCCCGTCCATGCCGACTGGCGCTGTGTTCAATATCGATGAGTGGAAGGCCATTGTTGATTTTTGTAAAAAAGCCGATTGCTGGCTTATCAATGATTCTGCAATGGAACGTATACTCTTTGATGATCGCCAGGTTATTCATCCGGCATCATTTCCCGGCATGCGAGAAAGGGTCATCACGGTTGGATCAGCATCGAAGGAATACCGAATGATCGGCTGGAGAGTAGGATGGGTTGTTGGGCCGGCTGAGATCCTTGCGGATACTGCTCGCGTCAGCATCAGTAATGTTGTTTGCCAGACCGGTATTGCCATGGGAGCAGTTGCTGTTGCTATAAATGACCCTGATGACCGGATCTTAGAATGTGTATCTGAATGGCAGGATCGTCGTGATATTCTATTGAGAGAACTGACAGACCTAAATGTGATTACGCCACATGGAGGGTGGTCATTCCTAATAGATGTTTCAGAATTAGGGATAGATGGTTCTTCGGCATCGAAACTATTATTGGAAGGTGGTAATATTGCTGCGACGCCTATGGTGAACTGGGGCAGTGCGCAAAGCAGTAAATATTTGCGAATCGTTTTTTCTAATGAACCGGCCGAACGGTTACGCGGTATTGGAAAACAGTTCATGGATGTATTCAACTAATGGTTTGATATTATAACAGGACCACCAGAATCTTTCGGCATGCGGCCACCGAAAAATGAACAAAAAAAGAACAGGAAAGAAGCAGAATAACACTATTATGAACCGTGGCACGAATGAGTAGATATTTCTTATTCACTTTCTTTTTCTTATCTTACCTGATCGGTCAAACAACTTACGAGTTTGAGATCATTCCCCTCCCTGAGATGGATACGCCCTTGAGAATGAAAGGTGATGGGTCAGCAATCGTTGGTACGAACTATTCAGGCATGGCTCTCTATTGGACCGATTCAACCGGTGTACAGGTTCTGGGAACGGGTGAACTATGGGGTATATCAGAGAATGATAGGATCTTTGCTGAATTGGCCAATGATAATGGGAACTGGGAGGCCGCACTGATCGAGGATGGTGAGGCCACCTTCCTCGGTAATGTGGAAGGTGGTAATACTTGTGATGCATTCTATAGCCATGGACTGGGCATCAGTTCAGATGGTTCGACAGGTGTAGGGATGGGTTGGATCGATTGTGGTACGTCCGCTTTCTATTGGACCGATGAATCCGGTATCGTTGAATTAGGGCAGTACAACGGTGGTAGCACAAAAGCACAGGCCGTGTCCGGTGATGGACAATTGATCGGTGGCTGGGCACAAACATCCAACCGGTCATCATGCCTATGGGACCAGGATGGTAATATCGTATTTTTAGGATCACTGCAGGAAGGTAATGATCATGGTGAAGTACAAGTAATTACAAATGATGGGACACAGGTGGGTGGCTATTGTACGGGCAGTGCTGGAAACAATGTTGAAGGTTATATCTGGACAGCTGAAGGAGGCCTGACAGGCTTGGGGGTTCCTTCGAACTCTGCAGCCACAAATGTTAGCCGTGTCTTTGACCTGTCGGAGAATAATATTGCGGTTGGAGAATATCTGAATGAGACCCCTGTTTTCTATAAAGCGTGTATTTATACTACAGAGACCGGTGAGTTTGTGAACCTGCGTGAGTACCTCTTGGAAATGGGAATGGATGAGATAGCGGGCTGGGACCTTCATAGGGCCTTATGTGTATCAGATGATGGGAATATCATCGCTGGATATGGGAAGGACCCGCAAGATAATTGGACAGGCTGGGTGATTAGGATCATTGCCGGTGAAGATCCAGGGGAAGTTCTTCTGGTTCCCTCCGATCATTCAACCATTCAGGGCGCGATCGATGCATCAGGGGACCGGGATACTATCTTGGTCGCACCGGGTACTTACGAAGAGAATATCAATTATAATGGAAAGAATATAGTGATCGGTTCCTACGCGCTTTTGTATGGGAGCTCAGAGACCTTTATCGTACAGACAGTTATCGATGGGAATGGAAGTGGAAGTGTTGTTACCCTGAATTCCGGGGAGGACTCGAGTGCGGTCCTTTATGGGTTCACGGTCCAGAATGGAAACGCAGAAATGGGTGGTGGAATCTTCATCGAATCATCTGAACCGACCCTTGAACACTTGCTGATAAAGAATAACAATGCTGAATATGGCGGGGGTGTCTATGCAAGATATGAGGCAGAGCCTGTGTTCAACTCTGTGGTAATTGAGAATAATACTGCTGGACAGGGAGGAGGGATGCGGTTCAGGGATGATTCTAATGCCTGGATCAATGATTGCTCTATCATTGGAAACGTATCAGATGGAAAGGGTGGGGGCATTTACTGTAATAATGCAGACCCAAGCGTGAGTGGGACCATGATCGCTTTCAACAGTGCTGGTGATGCTGGTGATGCTGTATACCTTAATATAAATTGTGATCCGAATTTTCAATGGTCAACTATCGCATTCAATGGTGAAGGTTCCAATGGTTCAGGTATATATTGTGTGACCAACTGCAACCCGACCTTTGATAGTTCTATCATTTGGGGTAATGGCGGGCCACAGATAGAGTTCTCATCTACAAGTAATCCTAATAGTGTAAGCGTGAGCGCATCTGACCTTGAGGGGGATATGGACAGCATTGCCACCAATGGCAACGGGGAGGTACACTGGGGTGAGGGGAACATTAGTGATGACCCATTATTCTGTGATATTATCAATGGTGATCTGAGTTTAGCAGAGAACTCACCCTGTCTTTATATGGGTGCCATGGGAGCCAGTATGGGTGCGATAAATTTACCTGGATGTGGACCTGTTATGTTTGGGATAGATCATGAAGGCATATCTCCTGACCAGGTCAGTTTGGGACAGAATTATCCAAATCCATTCAATCTGGTCACTTCACTACACTACTATCTACCTGAAGATTCCAGGGTCAATATCACCATCTACGATGTGAAAGGAAAACAGGTAAAAACCCTTGTGAATGATCAGCGGAACGCTGGGTTCAGAACAGTTGAATGGAATGCTACCAGTGATGCGGGAAAGGTCGTAACTGGTGGACTATACTTTTATATGATACAGATAGGGGATCTCAGACAGACCAAGAAGATGGTACTGCTAAAATAATTCTATTTTTTCGAAGATCGAGCCCTAATAAATATTGGGTTTTATTATTGGCATATTCTACCTAAGGGTATACTTTTCCTGTAAAATGGGTCAGGGGTTAAATTTCCATGTTGACCATTCTGTTATCCAGAATAGAAAATAAATAACCGAACCACACAAGGTTCAATATTAGGACTCTGAGAGCGTAGCTAAACTCATTCTTTCTTCCTTTGTTGAAGATCTTTATATTTGTACATACCCTCTGTCGATTGAGCACGCCATCTCATAGTTCGTCCAAGGGAAATATGAATGAATGTAGCTCAGAAAATATCGCACCAACCATTTAACCTTCTCT
>ENA-UPTF01002555-UPTF01002555.1-marine-metagenome-genome-assembly--contig:-NODE-2555-length-10465-cov-3.340778_pt1 | contig 10465 bp, 6 predicted proteins | sample MGYA00238166_ERZ767019 | MGnify/ENA primary metagenome ERZ767019 (study PRJEB28930, sample SAMN06266391) | marine metagenome | isolation source: Sea water from 250 m depth | place: Atlantic Ocean | study... | reverse complement strand
GTGGCGACCAAGCTCAGGGCGAGCGGGCGAACAGTCGACTTGGTTCTCGAGGACAAGCGCATGAAGTGGGCCTTCCGACATGCTGAGAGAACCGGGGCTCAAAGGCTAGTCATGGTGATGCCTGACGAGTGGGCTGCTGGAAATGTAAGAATCAAGGAACTCGAAAGTGGAGAAGAGTCCGATGTCGCTGTAGGCGACTTGTGATTACTCTTCACGAGAGAATCTGCTTGCACCTACTGCAGCGAGTGCGAGTGCGCTGATACCTACCACTAGACCGAATCCAGGTAGAGCATCTGACACAGCTCCACCGATTCCGCCTTCGTCACCTCCACCACCTTCTCCGGGCATCGTCTGATTGACAACAGGGAAATTCATCTCAACAGAATAGTTGTCAGGGTTTTCAGAGTAGTACAATCTGAAGTATGAATCACACAAGAAAATAATACATTGTAGTCCAGAATCAGCATAACCAACCCAAGTAAATTGGATTATTGGCTCGTCAGCGGACTTGTTCCAGCGAGTCATATTCTCTGTAACATCAATTTGCCAGTTACGGGTCTCTACATTGCCAGTATCAATTCCAGCATATTCTTGGCGAGCAACTTCCATACTTCCCTTCCATAGAGTCACATTCAGGTTCTCACACGGCTGGGCATCATTACACTGACCAGGAGCATAGACGTCTACTGCGAAATCAAGCACAATTGTTCCATTAGGGTTGAGGTACATATCCTGCTTGAAATTATCTTGTATCTTACATGAGATATCAATATCATGTCTACCACTAGAGACTTCACTCTCTCCATATCCCTCACTAGCTGAACCGGCAGAATCGTTACGGTCGAAGTGGGTCCAACAGTTGTTCAGACTACTATCTCCCCAGAAGTGCATGTGCGGATTATCTACTGACGGTTGCTTTGGATCTTGTACTGTATCCTGCGCGCTCGCGGGCGCGGCAACGGTTGACAAAATCATCAGCAAAACGAGCCCTGAGGCCTTTACTACGCGACCCTCATGCATGATACCACCTCCAAACGTGTCCTGTTTGAGGCTTCCCCCGCCATGGATGACCATCAATCGAATCTGTGGAATCCGCCTTCCGCTGGACTGCGGCTCTTTCGAGCTATGTTGAGGGCCTCACCAAGCATATCTGCACTCATCATCTCAACATCCAGCCTGCTGTTGGCAACTCCGGTGATTATCGACATCACCTTGATTGTGTCTCCAAATGCAGGGTCTTGCCTTGCTCCAAAGATGACATTTGCATCCGGTGAAAGCCTCGAAGTCATCAGCTCACAGACCTGGTTTGCCTGCTCCAGTGTCATGTATGGACCCCCTGTAACATGGATGAGGGCACCCGTTGCTCCGTCAATCTCGATATCTAGCAATGGATGATTCAGTGATTCGTGCACAACTTCCTCGGGACCTTGGTCACTCTCACCATAGAGCATCATCGTCACGCCGCCGCCCTTCATGATGGAGCGAACATCTGCGAAATCAAGGTTGATTAGGCTCGGGAGGGTGATTGTCTCCACTACTCCCTTGACAATCTCGGCGATGAGTTGGTCCATGATGCTGAACGCCTCGTCGAGAGGCAGGTTGGGTACGAAGTGGAGTAGTCTGTTATTGTCTAGGACTAGGACTGCATCGGCCGCTTTGCGCAGAAGATCCAGTCCCTCAAGCGCTCTTTGCATGCGCTGTCTGCGCTCGACTGTGAATGGAGTCGTGACTACTGCAACCACGAGGGCCCCAGAGCGCTTGGCTTCCTCGGCCACGATTGGTGCTATCCCGGTTCCTGTACCTCCGCCCAATCCAGCGGTTACGAAGACTAAATCGGCGCCAGTGACAATCCTTGAGATGACATCTCTGCCCGCTTCAGCGCAGCGTCGGCCCATCACCGGGTCTCCCCCTGCCCCGAGACCTCTGGTGATGTGCCTGCCAACAAGCAGTTTCTGCATCGCCCTAGTGTGGTCGAGATGCTGCTTGTCGGTGTTGATGGCGACTGTTGTAGCGCCTTCGACACCAATGTGCGTGATTCTGTTCATCGTGTTGTTACCCGAGCCGCCGCATCCGCAGACGAGAATTTTTGGATCTGGAGGGCCGTAGGACTCGAGCTCCCTATCGGTCAGTGCAGTTGGTATCCTACCATCCGGAATCTGATCAACGGTCGTCGCTGGAGCCCCTGTCATCATCCTACCCCGAATGCATCCCCGGCATTGCTGCCTACTTCACGAAGTGCACTTCTCAGCCTTCTTAACCGTTGAGGGATTACAACGACCCATGGAGGCGATTATCGAGGGGTCTCCGGAAAGCGAGATAAGCAGGTGGACGCTCCACAGGTATAACCGCGCTTAGCTCAGCTGGCTTAGAGCACCTGACTGTAGACTGGAAACACTTGGTTGTGGGCAGCCATCAGGGGGTCCCCGGTTCAAGTCCGGGAGCGCGGACCAATAACACGCTATACTGCTCCTTGAGCAATGTGGGCAGCCTCATAAAGGAGAGTTTGGTCGGCGGCTCGCTTGAGGTAGAAACAATGGGTGTACAACAACATGTTCGCTCCTTGTGGAAAACTCCCAAGGCATCCCTACCATCTCGTTACCGACGTGACCGCATGGTGGGCTGGAGAAAGGAGCCGGTGTACCAGAGAATCGACCGCCCCACGCGCATAGACGCCGCGCGCAGAGTAGGCTACAAGGCCAAGCAAGGTGTTGTTGTAGTTAGGACCAGAGTGCGCCGTGGAGGCCTGCGAAAGAGCAAGGTCCACATGAAGCGCAAGCCTTCCAAGGCGGGCATCAAGAAGATTACAATGGGCAAGTCAATTCAGAGAATGGCCGAGGAGAGAGTTAGCAGACGCTACCCAAACCTCGAGGTTCTGAACTCCTATTGGGTTGGAGAGGACGGTAAGAACAAGTTCTACGAAGTCATCCTCCTAGATCCATCTCACCCCGCTATCAAGTCAGACAAGCAGTTTGGGTGGGTCTCAAGTGGTAACAGCCACCGAGGCAGGGCCTTCCGCGGCAAGACTAGCGCGGGCAAGCGTGGACGTGGTCTGATGAACAAGGGCAAGGGAGCAGAGAAGCTCCGGCCCAGCCTCAAGGCCAACAAAAACCGCGGCAAGTAAGCATCTCGCTTCCGTCAGGTTGATGCCTGTTCAACATAGGCGCGGGCCATGGCGGATAGCCAAGTTTCCGATATTCGTGGCCTACCGGTCATCCTCCCGGACGGCAGACTCCTCGGAACTGTGCATGATACTGTAATCGACACCGATGGATGGCGCTGTACCCATGTCTTCGTCTCCGACCCGCCAGCAGACTTAGTCGAAGGCAGAATCCATGTCGCTATACCCTGGAATTGGATTCGCTCAATCGGTGATGTGATGATTCTCAGGTGGTTCCCACCGACCCCGATTCCGAGGAACGCCTCATAGTTCAATACGGCAGCGCTCTCAGGCACCCACGGAAATGTTCGCTCTGCACATCCTAGGGACCTCGGGTTCGCGACCTACTGCGACAAGGTCGGTTTCGGGAAATTACCTGATGACCCCCCACGGAGGCTTGGTAATCGACTGCGGTGAGGGTTTCCAAGAGAGACTTGTCAGGCAGGATCTGAGACTCAAGAGGAGCAAGACTGGCAAGCGCGCGAAGGCATCGAAGGTCAGAGCGATTCTGCTAACTCACTGCCATTTAGATCACTGCTGGGGACTAATCCCATTCCTGCATACCATGAATCTCGATGGCAGAACCGAGCCTCTCACAATCATCGCTCCCGGAGCCCCTGATGGGTCTGACTCGAAGCCTGACTTCAATGACTTATTCGGCGCCTGGAGGGAGATGATTGAGGACGAATACTCCAGAGGCAGGATGGGCTATGAGGTGAATTGGGTCCTGATACCAATCGAGGACGAACTCCCCATAGAATCTCCTTTCCAGCCATTAGAAGATCTCCATCTGACAGCAATCCCTACCAAGCACGGAGTTGTCTCCGTGGCATGGATGATATCCTCGAACAAGCGGCCAGAGAGACGACTCATGGTGTCAGGTGACACATCGAGAGGAGTTACTTCGTTCAAATCAGACAGCATCGGGGGAGAGTTGGATGTACTCATCCACGAAGCGACCTACTCTAGCGAGACTCACGAGTTGGCTGAGGTATGGGGCCACTCTACTGCAGAGGATGCGGCTGAAGCCGCAGCAGTGATGGGAGCGAAATTGCTAGGAATGCTACATCTGAGTTCTAGGATTTCCGATCCAAGCGTGTTGGAAGAGGAGGCCAGAAGGCACCACAATCAATCATTTGTTTGTGAGGATGGTGACATCATTGAGGTCTCGTGGGGGGGCGAAATCTCCGTGAGTAGGCGTGAAGGTGATGCCTGGACTGGCCTGAGCATAGGATGAACGCGACTGCGATACGATTCAAAAGTAGAAGGTAAACCGTTCTGTGTGCGCCGAGCCTCTACTGCCTTCCTAATCGCCCTACTGATAGTCAGTAGCGCCCCTCTCGCGCAGGCCACTCCCAAGGGAGTGATATCCTGTCTGAATGCAGACCTATCGATGATGCCAGCCACTTGGGATATCGACGACCAATCCTGTGTGAGAGTGGACTTGGGAGAGTTAGTGCCCGATGAGATCCTCTCATTCGATCTGATCACAGATTCCGAAATAGATATCCTACTGTTCTCGGTCAACTCAATCTCAGTTTATCAGAACGAACAGTCGTACAGGAGCGACGCAATCTGGGAGAGAAACTCCGTCTTTGAAGAGTTCAATGGAACCGGGTCTTGGCATTGGACAGTACCTGACGACAGGGACCCAACTCGTTGGTATCTGGTAATGGATAACCTCGCTCATCCCCAAGACTCCGGCGGCGGAGCTCAAGGAGGATCCATCGCATCAGTCACTCTCGATTCATCCTCTGTGACGCCCGGACCATTCACCCTAGCAGATACCATAGTCAGGCTTAGCCCGGGCGAGCACTCGATTCTCCACGGACCATTCGTTGTCGATGCGGGAACTCAAGTCAGGATGGAAGCGGACACGATGGAAGGTGCGCCCGATGTATTCTTGATGACAGCCTCGCAAGTCGATACATACGAGCAAGGAGGTACGGCCGCCTCTCGTGTACAGGGCACAGACATGCTGCTAATCACCCAAGAGAGAGACATGGTGTGGCTAGCCACTGAGACATATGAGGGAGAGGATTTGTATCTGGTAGTGGACAACCGAGCCGGCCCCGCCGGAGGTGGTGCCGGCACCGAATCTATCGCCGTGACAGTTATGCTCTCACTCACACCAGTACTTGATCCAATTATTAGCTCCGATGTCCCACTCGATGTGGTTGATGTAGGCTCCACCGTGATGCTGGACGCCAGCCAGACCCCCAACAACTCCAATCAGATTCCCGAATCCGGATTCCGCTGGGATACTGACGGTGATGGTGTTGACGACACCACCGGCCCTATCATCAATGTCAGTTGGTCCAATCCTACCGTCGAACCGCTGAACATCAGACTCACCGTAGTAGCAATCGATGCTCGCAGCATGAGTGCTTATCAGGAAATTGAGGTAAGGGACATCTCCGACCCTGAGGTAAGCATCGGAGTCACATCTACTCTAGAGCGTACATATGGCGAGGATGTGGTTCTCAGCGGGCAGGTCACTGACAACTGGGGAGTCGACACCATCGAGTGGCTAATTGATGGCGTTCTGATGAGAACCAACTCTGGAGATGATGAAGGAGCCACGGTGTTCAGTTACATGTTCAACGAGTCGTTCTCTGCTGGCCCTCATACCGTAACCATGCGTGCAACTGACAATTCCGGTAGAGTCTCTGAGGATACCGCCACAGTCAGTTTGTACGACTCGACCCCTCCATCGATAGGTGATAATCCAACCGAGATTAGCCTCCAGATTGGGCAGACTTTCCGCTTTGAGGCGAATGCTTCCGACTCAGAATCTCCTGATCTGATGTTCACATGGGATCTCGATGATTCGGTTGATTCTGACTTGGATGGCGATTCACGCAACGATGCCGACAAGTTCGGAGACTCGGTTCTCTGGAGTTATGATGTGTCAGGCCCCACTACTGTGGTGTGCCGCATCGAGAACGATGCCGGCTTGGTCTCCGAGTTTGAGATTCTCGTCAATGTTCTCAGTGGTTCCGAATCAGATGATTCAGACCTCACCAGACTCCTGATTATGGCCGGAGGCGGACTAGTGATCCTCATTCTCGTTGTCATCGTGGCTTGGAGAATCATGTCCAATCGCAGGCTGGCTGCAATGCTATCAGAACAGGAGGAAGAGGAAACAGATGTAGTTGCGCCCCCTTCAGTAGATGAGCAGAAGCAGATGTGGGGAGGAGGCAACGCAGGTGCTACACAATCTCAATTCCAGCCTGAACCTCAGCAGCAGGTGTTTGGAGACTTCTCCAGTGGCATGTCAGGATCGACTCAGGGAATCACCGCGGCCATGGGTGAAGAGGAAGATGCAGAGATTGACCCCGATATTGCTGAGTTGCTACAGGCTTCATCCCAATCCCAGTCAGGTTCCGATACTCCAAGCTTAGGCAGTGATCTACTGTCTGCCTTCGAGGACGACGAAGCAGTCGAAAGAGAAGAGGTCGAGTTCTCTCATGAGGATAACTCCGAGGACGAGGTTTCGAATTGGGAGCCGGGGAAGGAAGAAGCATCTGATACTGGAGCCGTTGCAACGGAGCCACAGACCTCAGACAGGACTGTTCGTCAGAACTGCTCTTCATGCGAGGAGATGTTCGAGGTCACCATGCCCCCAGGAGTCGACGCCGCTAGGACAGAATGTCCTCATTGCGGCTCTGTCGAATCAATCTCTCTAGATTGAAGCCTAATTCGCTGTATCGTGGAATTACCGATTCATGCAGGGCAATACCCTTTAGCGCACCTCTAGGAGGTGCGAACATGAGCAGCGACGCTGTAAGGTTGGTCAGCAAGGCCCCTAGGGCCGGGCATTCGCATACTATCCTCATCGCCGCTTTGATACTCCTGCCGGCACTCTCTCCAATGTTAGCTGCCAATGGTGAAGCCAGATTCGAATCCGATGACTTCGATATCCTCGATGAACTCTCAGATGTCCTTGAGGAGAGGGAAGAGATGCTTGACAGCAATTCCGTGGGACAGTTGGCAGGACCAATCATCGAAGGTGTGAGCAACTCTGTCACTCCTGTTTCTTCTTCAGATCCTCTGTCCAGCATCGATGCGGTAACTCAGGGGATTGGCATGGTGCAGACCTCGCCACCTGAGCCAGCCCATCCCAGCACCTACCAGTTGTTGGTGGACCAAGATAACTCCCCAGGCCAAGTGTTCAACATCTGGCAGACCATGATTAATATCACAGATTATGTCATTCGCACCGAGTTCACCGACCTCGAGGGTAACACTGTCGAGAAATTTGAGGTTGTGAGCTTCTCGGCTTCTCTTCTATCCCTGTTGGACATTAATTCAGAGCCTTTGCTGCACGAGGTTGACATTGACAACGACGGCGATGACGATATTGAGGTCGGACTAAAAATTGCCTGGGAGTTCCTAGGTGGATGGGGAGTTGAAGGAGGGACTCTGTGGCTGGAACCGGGAATATCGTTCGAAGTCAGAGTCTTGGACTCCAGTTCAAACGACCCTGATTGGAATCAGATGGACACTTTGACCGTCTCTTTGATCAAGGCCTTCTCATACTCCGGTCAGGACACAATCCTCGCTCTTGGAGAAGGCGAAACATATGTCTGGGTGGTTGACTCCAGATTCACAGTTCCTCCTGAGCAATTCAACCTGAGAGTCGGAATAGAGAGACTGTATTTCGACATCACAGGAGCCAGCGCTGATCTGGTAACCTCACTTATTACGGCTCTGACCTTTGGAATCATCAATCCGGGAGCTGAAGGGAGTGGAATCACTTTCGCCTCAATCTCGGCACCATATGCAATAGAGATAACGAACCCCGGAGGCGGTGATTGCCCAGAACGCTATTCTCCCGATGAGTTACTCTTTGCGCCCTTCAAGGATCTAAACTGCGGTGTCTCTGCTGGTTTTGGTTACTTACACTTCTCTCCTCCTGATGACAATGGTCTGAGGGATCTGTGGGAGTTGGCCTACATCGAACTCTCATTCCATCCGAACAGGCAGGCAGTCGTAATCCCCGAGGAAATAGAGGTGGTTATCCGAACCGACAGTGTCCTACCTGAGAATAACATCGTCGATGGAGAGAGAGGTCTGACTACCATCGAATATTGGGCGAATGAGAGGGCAGACCTGCATATCCACTTCCATGAGAACAGATCTGAACTACCGCCCGAGGAATCTAGTGATGGTTCAATTGGTAATGTCACTGATTCCCTTGGTTGGCTGAGAGGAATGCCAGAAGGATCCCTATCGGAGGGAGAAATTGAGAGAGTATTCCGCATGCTAGGATCAGATGGCTCGCAGTCGCAGTTACCAGGAGAACTTCCTAATCGTCTAGGATTTATCATCGGTATCAAGAACTTCTCCAGGGACAACAGTCAGAATGTCGACGACCCGACTTTACCAGTCAATCCTGCGAACCCCCCAAAGACCCTGATATTACTGCGTTCGGTGCAACCGATTGAACAGTTGGACTACTATTCCTGGTTCACAAGACACGGAGCTACCGAGGACCATAGGAAGATACACATCAACGCAAGGGACCTACCTACTGCATTGGTTCTATACGGCTCCTTTGAGTTGGGAGGTAGCAACAGCGATAGTGAATTCGATAGTGAGGACAATCTAGACTTCATTTCGAAGGTGATGGATAATGTCCTGATTAACATAGTCGATCTGTTCCTAGATATCGGTACCATCCTGAACGATGTTCCCTCCGCGGTTGTCGATGTCATCAGCGGCGGCGTGGATGGCGCCAGCGGTCTCGATGGCAGAACTATCCATCTTCTGCTTACAGATAACTGGCTTGTCACTAGATCAGACATGCCTCTGACCAGTCTCTTAGTACAGATAGGCTCGAGCGACCACCCGGTTGGGCAGGGAGACCATCTGCTTTTGTCGAAGGACAGAGGATTGGGACTGGTCCAAGGTAGGAACGGCCCGGTGGAGCCACTTACTCCGGTCGCTGCAAGCCTCAGATTCAGTGGACTATCCGCCTTTTCACTAATCGATAATAATGAGTTAGACGAACAGACCGCGGTACTGCGTACTGCATCTGACGAGAGCTTCTCATTCACCTACATTGAACATCCCTCAGGGAGTCTGGAGGACCTATCTTTCCAAGCACTCACACTCAGCGACATCCCCGATAATCTCTCTGTACAAATCACTCCCGATGGCATACAGTACCAAGCCTCTACTTCGATTGACTCAATCAGTTACTCCGGCTTGGATGGAGATCAGCGGCAAGCCGCGAGGATAATCGGAGTTCCCGATTCTTTCACCACCACTTTCGGAACCGTGACACAGTGGTCTTCCGAAACTCCGATTTCATCAATTGAGGCTCAGATAACAAACTCATCTGACCCAGTGACTATGAGTGGCGATCACTTCCTATTCCATCACGATCAGGCTAGTCAGACCTCATCTATCTCTACGAGAATCACCGGACTTAGCAGCATCGGTTGGACTGCTCCTGAGGAGGAGGGAGCATCTGGACCAGCAGGGAGAGGTACCGCGCAGATGTCGGTTATTGGCACAAAGAGTCTGGGCATAGATGTTAATCAAGCTCCCACACTGGATGGAAAACAACTCTCTGTGGTAGCCGCAATCGACCCATTACCCTCGACAATCGGAGTTCAGATTCCGACAGGCTCTGATTCTGGGCCAAGTCTAGATATACCCGACTTCAACGCCTCCAACGGTCTATCTGGAGTGGCCTTCTTCATCAGTGGCATAGCCGATCTCGGGCGTTCTGTCAATAGCGTCCTCGCAGGCGTGACATCCGATATCTCGACCGGATCGGAATCGGAGCAGGACTTCTCCTTCGGGATATTGCTGGATGCCGACTCCTCGTTCGATCTCGCGGTCGAGGCGTGGCACGGAGACGGAACGGTCCCTGCGCCGACATGGGTACACGGCATCGCTCTGCGAGCCGCTCCTTCAGGTATAGCAGACGGATTCTATCTTAGAATCTGGATACCCGGACTTCCACCTCAGATTGATTTCTCCGTGACAAGAGAGATGAAGGCTCAAGGTGAAGACTGGGCAATCTCTATTGGAATGGTCGGTTGGATACCAGGCCATAATGAACTAATGGTCCATTTCTATGGCATAAATGGACAAGACCTTCTTCTGACACTGCAGGGCCTGACCGTTGGTTCGTCTACCAATCTAGGATTGGATGCCCAATTTGAGATTAGATCAGTAGGACAGATTACTGAGGTTACAACATCCACACATTATGTCCTATCGGAGAGATTGGATTGGGTGCATGTACTCCTGATTGACAGGGCTGCCGGTAGTAGGACAGAGGTCATGATT
>ENA-UPTF01002554-UPTF01002554.1-marine-metagenome-genome-assembly--contig:-NODE-2554-length-10468-cov-2.876239_pt1 | contig 10468 bp, 8 predicted proteins | sample MGYA00238166_ERZ767019 | MGnify/ENA primary metagenome ERZ767019 (study PRJEB28930, sample SAMN06266391) | marine metagenome | isolation source: Sea water from 250 m depth | place: Atlantic Ocean | study... | reverse complement strand
GCGGTTAGTGGGAGGCCGACGAATTCCGGTGTGTCGTAGGGATGCCCCCCACGGACGGTTCGTTCCAGCTTGGGCAGCAGTTCCTGTCGTGTCTTAAAAATGAGCAGTACCTCGCTGCTGCTTTCGAGTTTCCCCTCCCACCAGTAGTGCGACTCGACCGCCGGGACGATGTTGGCGCAGGCGGCGAGCTTGGCCTCCAGCGCGGCTTTGGCCAAACGGCGGGCCAAGTCCATGTCCGGCGCGGTGACCAATACGACGGCAAAATCTTCCGGAACACTCACGCGCTCCAGCTAACTCGGCCAAGCGCCGCGGGTCAATTTTCTTGACCGGCCAAGCGACTGGCCAAAGGCTCCCCGCGTTCAGTCCTTATGAAAAAAATTGTCCATTTGTTTGCCTGCACCGTCGCGCTTGGCCAAGCGGCGGCGGCGGAGAATTGGCCGGCGTTTCGCGGGCCGGAAGCGCGTGGCGTCTCTGCCAACCCCCATCTGCCACTCGAGTGGAGTGACACCAAAAACGTGGAGTGGAAGGCCGCCGTTCCGGGGCTGGGCTGGTCGGGGCCGGTGGTTCACAGTGGGCGCGTTTACCTGACCACGGCGGTCAGCGACGGTGAGATCGAGAAGCGCAAGCCGGGCCTTTACTTCGGGGGTGAGCGCCGGGAACCGATCAAGCATATGCATCACTTTCTGGTTTCGTGCCTTGAGTTGGCGACGGGTGAGAGTCTTTGGCAGAAGGAGGTGTTGGCCGCTCGGCCGCTCACGCCGATTCATGTGAAGAACAGTTATGCCGCGGAGACACCGGTGACGGATGGCGAGCGGGTTTACGCCTATTTCGGCAGCCATGGACTCTACTGCCTCGACAAAACCGGCAAGGTGCTTTGGAAGAAGATGTTCAAGCCGTACAAGATGCGCAACGGATGGGGTACTGGAGCGTCCCCAATTCTTGATGGTGATAATTTGATTATCGTCAATGACAACGAGGAGGACAGTTGGTTGGCAGTTTACAACAAGGTGACTGGCGAGGAAGTTTGGAAGATCAAACGCGAGGAACCAAGCAACTGGTCGACACCGTACGTATGGAAACATGACGGCACTAAAGAGCTTGTTCTGACTGGCCGTAATCGCACGCGTTCGTACGACCTTTCCGGCAAAGAGCTTTGGAGTCTTAAATGGAAAACGCGCACATCGATTGTGATCCCGACGCCGTTTGAGGCGCACGGCATGCTCTATATTGCTTCCGGCTATGTGGGTGATCGGGAGAAACACGTTTATGCCATTCGTCCTGGAGCCAAGGGAGATATCTCGCTAAAGCCAGGCGAGAAAAGTAACGAGTATATCGCTTGGTACGACAAACGTGCAGCTCCATACAATCCGTCGACTTTAGTTTATGGAGATGAGTTTTATACGCTGTTCGACTTTGGTTTCCTTGCCTGTCGCGATGCCAAAACCGGCAAGGTGCACTTTGACAAGGAACGGATTAACCCGGACAAGCCGACCGGTTTTACGGCATCACCTTGGGCGTATCGCGGTCATGTCTTTGCATTGAGCGAAGCCGGCGACACGTACGTTTTCAAGGCCGGCAAACAGTTCGAGCTGATCCGCGTGAACCACACCGGCGGTATGAGCATGTCCAACCCTGCCCTGGCAGGCGATCGCCTCCTCATTCGCAACCAAACCCATCTCTTCAGCATCCGCGAAGAGAAATAGCGACCGGCCAAGCGCTGTTTAACGGCTTCGATATTGCCTTCTTTGGCAGCATGTAGCAGCACATGATTTGCTTTTGAATCTACTAATTAGGAGTCTTTTTTTCTGGAGCAGGCGTCTCATATGACTCCCAAAAGCCCACCAACAGCACGGCCTCAATTGTTGTGAGCAGGAGTTTTATTTTACGAAGAGCCGGGCGATAGGTTTGCCGGCTTTTGGATTCTGTTCACTATAATCGAGACCGATGAAATGGCAGAGTGTGGCTGCGATTTGATTCATGATGACCGGTTCGCCGCCGGTCCACTCGCCGCGAAGTGGGCTGTCTGGGCTGATGACAGCCAGCCAGGTGTTCTTGGCGTCCCTGATCTGCGCGTTGTGGGTGTGCCAGTTCAGCGCAATGTTCCCTCGGCCATGGTCGGTGGTGATCAGCAGGGTGGTTTTGTCGCGATATTGTGAATTGTCCTGCAGCCAGTTCCATAGTTCGTTAAAAAAAGAATCAAACCGAGCAAGGGCTGAAAGCACGCGGTCGTAGCGCTTTTCATGAGCCCAGTCATCGGTTTCGCCGAGGCTGAGATAAAAAATGCGAGGTTGATGGGTCTTTAGATGCGCCATGGCAAGACGAAAGGTGTATTCGTCGTGACGTACAGTGTCCCACGGCGTGAGGGTCTCGAATTGTAGCCGGCTCATGGACTGGACGGCCGGATCCGGGTGAGCGTAGGTCTCATACCCAGCGTTTGTGAATACTGCGCCCGATTCGTGTTGCACCGCCACCCCGATCACATCCCACGAGGCGAAAGCAGCAACCTGTTTTTGCTGTAGTCCGAGTTTGTGGCGGAGGAACTCGAGCACGGTGGGGTTGGGGTTCAGGACTTTATCGTTGCTTTTGATGAGGTCGTCCCTTGCATGGCCTGTGAGGATTTCAGAGTAGCCAGGGTAGGAAAAATGCAGCCGGTTGGCCAGGCGTACCACACTTCCCTTTTGTGGATTTCCGGCGACTGAGCCGTGGCGTTGCATCCATTCGCTCCAGAAAAACGGCATGAGTTTCTTCCGGCGCTGCACCGGTGTTTCCGCCCAGAAGCGTTTGTATGTTTTGGTGTCCTCCGGTTTTCCATCGCTTTTGGTCGCCTTGAGTATCTCGAGGTCCAGACCACCGAAAAGTTCCTGATACCGTACACCGTCCAGAGTGACTAGGATGAGGTTTTCCGTTTTACGCTCGGCAGTAAGGCCGCAGTCGAGTAGTACCAGTGCAGCGGTCAGGCAGGCCAAGCGCTTGGCTAGGTGAGGGATTGGGTTTGTCATCATCAATGCCGTTGAGAAAAGAGCAGGGAGCAAACGCATGAGGCGATTCTAACGGCGTTTGCCGGCCCAACGCAACCTGCCAGAGCAGCCTGCTTGGCCAAGCGGAGTGAGCTTGCTGCCTCCTTGGTTTTGTGGGTTGATGGCCGCCTTGAAATGACGCAGTTTGGCACATGGCAACCGAAGATTCGTGGGCGATTGTATTACAACTGGCCACGCGGCACATGCGAGGAGGCACTGCGTTTTACCGGGTCAGAACAACTTGGTCTCGAGCCATACGATCTGGTTATCATCGGGGCGGGCGTGGTTGGATGCGGGCTTGCGTATCAACTGTCACAGTACGAGCTTCGTGTGTTACTCGTCGATCGATTGCACGATGTCGGTGAGGGTACTAGCAAGGCGAACAGTGCGATCATCCACACTGGCTACGATGCCAAGCCGGGCACGCTCGAGTCGGAACTGCTGCAAGAGGCCAGGGCCGCCTGGCCCGACTTGGCTGCGCGGCTTAAAATCCCAGTCGACCCGATCGGCGGCATTATGTTGTCGGTGACCGACGAGCAGGAACGCCAACTCACGGCCGCCGAGAAAAACGCCCATGCCAACCAAGCTACCGACGTACGCATCCTTAGTGCCGCCGAGATTCGAGAGCGCGAGCCCAACGCCTCGCCTGATGTGCGCGGCGGATTGCTTGTGCCGGGCGAGTCTGTGGGTGATCCGTTCATGGCTTCGATCGCTTACGCCGAGGTCGCCCTGGCCAACGGCGTGGACATCCTGCTCGGCACGGGCATTGCCGGGGTGGAGCTTGGTCAAGCGCCAGGTGCACCCGTTCATCACCTCGTCACCGACGATGGTCACCGTCTCCCGGCGCGCCGCATCATCAACGTTGCCGGGTTGGGTAGCCGCCGCTTGGCGGACGGTTACGGTGGCGGCGCGTTCGATATCAACCCGCGCCGTGGCCAGTTCGTTTTGTTCGACAAATGCGCACGGTCACTCGTGCGGCACATGCTGCTGCCGATGCCAAGCGCGCACACGAAAGGAGTACTGGTGTCACCGACCATTTTCGGGAATCTGCTCGCCGGACCGACAGCCGAGGATCTGCCGCTTGATGATCCAGAGGCTACGCACACCACAGTCGAGGGTATACGTAAGGTCATGGAGGGCGGCTCGAGGTTGGTCAATGGGCTGGCTCAGCAGCCGGTCATTGCCACTTATGCCGGTGCGAGATGCGCCTGCAACCAAGGTAGTTACATGATCCGCTACAATGACGGCGCACCCGGAGTTGTCACCGTTACAGGTGTGCGCTCCACCGGGTTGACTACCTCCAATTCGTTGGCGCGTTACTTGGTCGATGGGATGCAGAAGGAGCTTGGCCTTGAGTTGTTCTCGGACACCGTCGCGCTCAATGCCCGGCCGGAGAGCGCCTGGCCTGGCTGGTGGCGTCGGCCGTTTGAAGACGGGGTGTCCGATGCCCGGTCCGATCACGGTTGCGCCGTTTGTTTTTGTGAAGTCATCAGCGAGGGTGAAATCCGTGATGCGCTCGACTCGCCGATCAGGCCTCGCACGATGGACGCACTCAAGCGCCGCACTCGGGCATTGATGGGGCGTTGTCAGGGTTTCGATTGTAAGGTTCCATTGGCCGAACTCGTCTCGGGTCACACTGGCATCGGGATAGAGCAACTCACGAATAATGGACCGGGCAGCGAGCTGGTTGCGCCGGGGCAAACGGTATGTCCGAAGGAGGTGTCAGTATGAGCGAGGTGCATTTCAAAGTTGCAATCATTGGTGGCGGACCGGCTGGCATCGGCGCGGCCGTCGGCTTGGCCAAGCGTGGTGTTGGACCGATCGTTTTGATCGAGCGTCGTGGCGAGGTTGGTGGTACACCAATGGGTTACCGAAAAAAACCGGGTGGAGTGCCGACGTTCGTCGAGTGGACTCGTGGTCGTGTGGTGTTCGGTGAGGAATTAGCTGGGCGCTTGACGAAGCGCTTGGCGCAAACCAGCACCACGATTCGGTTGAACACCCAAGTCACCAAGATTTATCCCGCCGAAAAACGATTGACGCTGCTTGGGCCCGATGGCTTTGAGGATATCGTCGCCGATGCTGTTGTTCTCGCGGCCGGTGCCAGGGAACAAACACCTGCTGAGAAAGGGTGGCTTGCAGGTTCGCGAACGGCGCGGGTCGGTTTTACGCGGCACGTGACTGGTTGGCTTGACCGTCACGGATTGCTCCCTGCGCGAAAGCCGATAGTGGTGGGCTCGGACCTGATCGCCTATTCGGCTGCGGCCAAACTCTGCGCGTTGGGCAGCGACGAGCCAGTAATGATCGACCGACGACGAAGTCCCGAGGCTAGTTTTTTTGAGCGACTATTTTTCCGCCGCTGGACACGCCCTGATTGGTCCGGAGGCGTCTCCACTGTCGAGATAAAAGGCCATGGATCCCCTACTCACCTCGAGTCTAGTAACGGCCAGGAGTGGCAGGGGGACGGTGTAATCATTTGCGGCCAACTGGTGCCCAACACCGAACTGGCACTGATGGCTGGTATGGCCGTCGATCTGCCATCAAGGCAATTGCAACTGGCACAGGGCCAGGCGTTGTCGCAACCGGGCTGGTTCGCAGCCGGGAATGTGCTGGGCGGCTTTCACGGTGCGCAGTGGTGCTACTTCAATGGCTGTAGCGTGGCTCGGTCGGTTGCACGTTTTCTGTAGGGTGTTGATTTTGTGGCAGGTCGACTTAACACGACAACTGCTGGGGATAGTTTTTATAAAGATCGTAACGATTAATGAATAGGGCCTTTGACGTTATAATAATTGGCGGCGGGGCATCGGGTTGCAGTACCGCAATGCAACTCGCGCTTCGGGGCAGAAGTGTGCTTGTTTTAGATAAAGCTCAATTCGGTTCTGGATCAACGGGCCAGGCAGCCGGTCTGGGAGGTCAGCTAAGGAGCAACCCGAGCGAAACGCGACTACTCATGGAGGGCATCAAGGTGGTTCGCGAAATGGAGAGAAAACTCAACCAGAAAATCTTCACTAAGACAGGATCACTTCACGTTGCCTCCACCGAGGATCGGGCAATGGAGTTGAGAGACTTTGTTGAATCGGGAAAAGCAATTGGCTTCGAGATTGAGCTTGTGGACAGGGAATTCGCCAAGAGTAGGCTGCCTTGTATGCAAGCCGATGACTTGATTGAGTTTTGCTACTGTCCGACTGACGGGCATTTCGCGCCTAGCGAACTATTGAGCGGTTACATGAGGATTGCGCGAGATTCAGGGGCCACTTTATTGTCCGATACGCTCGTGGAGGACATCATGATTGAAGGAGGCAGGGTTAAGGGTGTCCAAACTGCCGACAAAACTTTTTTTGCCCCTATCGTGGTCAACGCGGCCGGCCCGTGGTCCTATCTCGTTGCGGAGTTGACCCAGACCCCCATGGCGACTGCTACACTGGGACATTATTATCTGGTCACGGAACCTATTTCGGATGTGCAGATTGCGCCCACAGATGCCGCTATAAGGGACAGGGCCAACCGCCTTTATTCGAGACCTGAGATGGGGGGGATACTGGTCGGTTCCTACGAGCAGGAGCCTGTTGAATACAGTATGGAAGCATTACCTGAGGATTTCCAAATGTCGGAAATTCGGATTCAAAGGGACAACCTCAATGTTGCCCTGCTGATTGAGGCAGCATCGCGGCGATTTCCATTCATCAATGAACGAACACCCATGAGCGTCACAACGGGCATTATGACTTTCACTCCCGATGGGCATGCTCTTTGCGGTCAGGTGCACGATGTCGAAGGGCTTTATCACTGCACCGGGTTCAACGGCCGCGGAGTTTTCCAGAGCACTTCAGTGGGCCTTCTGATGGCGGATCTCATATGCCAAGGCCGCAGCCGTTACCAAATGGAACATCTTGCCGCGGATCGATTTTCAGGTGAGCAGTGGCTCGGTGACCGGGAATCGATAAGGACTCGATGTCGGAACCGCTACGCGAATCATTACTTGATTGCTCCAAAGGGTTGAGCATGCGGGTCGACCGAATAGATCAGTGGGAGACACCATTCACGCTATGTGGGCTGGGTCGACTACGAACTACTTTCCTGTATCCAACCAGTTTGCAAAGTAGGAAAAAGTGCCGCTTGGCATTCCGTTGTCAATATCCGAAGGCAGGCTTGTAGCAGGCGTTATCAGGGGCGGACTGGGTGTCCTCTGCTTTTCCCGAGGGGCCGTCCGTCAGACCGAAGTGTTTGGCGCGCAGCGCGGATGCCTTGCGATACTCGGCATGGCCGTCGGACATGACGAGGTTCCCGCCCCTAAAATGCACGGATGCGTACCAGTCCGATTTAGGCCCTCTTGAGTGGTGCCAGTAGGTGTACATGCCCTTGCCGCACCCGCCAAACGACGGCCCGTAGGAGGGCCGTAATGCCGTATAGCTTACTAGCCGGACGGTTTCCTGAATGATTGCCACTTGGGAAGGGTTAAGTACGCGATCCATTGACATATCCATTACTACTCCGTTGGGCAGGTAACTGGTGGCACTGGTTTTGGTGGCGTCCGACGCGTCACCCGGTTTTTTCGCATCCGGGCACGAGTACACCTCAGTACTGGGTCGGTCTTGTCTTTGGAGGTAGGGCGCGATGGCGTACAGACAGTTGTTTCGCCAGTAGGAGTTGCCTTTGTTCATGAAGTCCGGCACCTGCGACGCCTTGGGCGGGTATTTCTCGAAGTCGTTCTCGTAAAGCACCAACGCGATGCCAATCTGTTTCATGTTGCCCAGGCACTGGGTCTGCCTGGCCTTCCCCTTCGCTTTGGCCAGGGCCGGCAACAGCAACCCCGCCAGGATGGCAATGATGGCGATCACCACCAGCAGCTCGATGAGCGTGAACGCCCGCTTGGTATTTGTGTTCATTTCGCTGCTTTGGTTTTCAGTTCATCAGCCGTCTTGGCGCCGTGCTCTCGGAGGAGGGCTGCGATTTCGTTTTGGGAGAAGTTGTTCGCGCAATCGAGCGGCGTTTCGCCATCGAAGTTGACTGCGTTCATATTGGCTCTGGCCGCGATGATCAACTTTACGATATCGTGGTGTCCGCACCACGCTGCCCAGTGGAGGGGAGATGCTCCGTATCTTTTGTCTCTGGTGTCCGGGTCAGTTCCAGCCGCCAAATGCCGGAGGATAATTTCTCTGTTCCCCGTCTCAGCCGCCGCCCATATGGCCATCCCAGGTGTTGGGATGGCAGTCGGTTCAGGAGATGCGCACCCCGCAAATAGCAAGGTTGCGACGGTGTTTTTTAGGAATAACCTCACGACACTGATAAGCGAGAAATCTAGAAAACCGGGTGGAAATTAACAACCCCAATTCCTTTAAATAAAGTCCGGCAGCTAAGGCGCGTGCCGGGTACACTGGTCTACGGGCCCGTTATTTGGTCCAGCGTTTTCTTGATTGTCTACCAGTGTTGAGTGCACAATCTCCGCGCATCCGATGACTCTCTCGAGCGAACTCTACCGGCAACACCTTGAGGTGACTCGGCGTTACTTCCTGCAATTGGGTGCGGTTGGTTTTGCTGCTCTGAAACCGCTCCATGCCTGGGCCGATTCCGATCAATCCCTCATCGACGAAGCAACGGCTGACCTCGAGTATTTCACGCCGCAGGATGATTTCGGTACGATCGAGCGTGGTGACCCCTTGCCGTATCAGCTGCCCTTGGAAAAGCGTCTCAAAGTTGGTTTGGAAAGGGAAACCTGGAAGCTTGATGTTGTCCCGGATCCTAAAAGCGATCCGCAGATGGACCACCCGCTCTCAAGGGCTGAGGGCAACGCGCTGGATTTCAACGGGCTCATGAAGCTGGCCGAGAAACATGCTGTGCGGTTTCTCAAGATCATGACCTGCAATAATATTGGTGCGCCGCTGGGCATGGGCTTGTGGGAGGGGGTGCCGCTGCGCAACGTCATTTGGGCCACGAAACCGACGTCTAACATCCGGCGCGTATTTTATTACGGCCACCACAATGAGGATCCCGAGCAAATATTCCGGAGTTCACTGCCGATCGGTCGGGTGCTTGAGGATCCGCCGGGCGACAATCCAGTGATCCTCTGTTACAAGCTCAATGGCCAATGGCTCACCGGTAAACGGGGTGGCCCGGTGCGGATGCTGGTGCCCGATGCCTATGGCTTCAAATCGGTCAAGTGGCTCAAGAGCGTTGTGCTCACCAACAATTACCAGGCCAACGACACCTATGCCGACGCCAACAACGACATTGACAGCTGGATGAAAACCATGAGTCGGTTTCACTTCAAACCGGAAAAGGTCAAGGCTGGTGAACCGGTTCCGATAACTGGCTGGGCACAGGTGGGTGTGGGTGGATTGAGCAAGGTCCAAATTTGGATCAACCCGAAAGACAACGAGTGGCCTGAGAACGATCCTTACTTCACCAAGGCGCCTTGGAGGGATGCAACCATTCTGCCACCGCCGACCCAATGGGGCGGAGACCTGCCCAGTGGCAGGCTGCCGGACAACGTGCGGTTTTTTGACACGAACGGCCGACCGAAACACTGGCCCATGCGCTACACGCTTGCGCACTGGGCCACTTTGCTGAAGGGAATCGCTCCCGGCAGTTACGATGTGCGCTGCCGGACCATTGACCTTAAAGGGATCGCCCAGCCGATGCCGCGCCCGTTCCGAAAGTCCGGCCGCAACGTCATCCAGAGGTTTTCGCTTACAGTTGAGGCTTAATCATTTTGAGATTTTTTAGGAATTCAATCTTGGAGCGCTTAGTAACTATTGTATTCGTTCCCGCCGGCCGCTGGGTTGGAGGATTCGTCTCGTCTTTTTTGTGAGTCCATTCATTCCGTTGAATTATCGCCGCTTGGCCAAGTCGATCGCCTTGGTCGGCGCGTTAGCTGTCGGCTTGACCAATCCGGGGGCGGTGAAGATCGATTTCAATCGGGATATTCGACCGGTGCTTTCCGGGAACTGTTTCCAATGCCACGGGCCGGATGCGGCCAAGCGCAAGGCTGGTCTGCGTCTTGACACACGCGAAGGCGCGACTCAGTCGCGCGACGTCGTGCGAGCTGTCGATCCTGCGGACTTGGCCAAGAGCGAGTTGCTGGTGCGGATCACGTCCACAGATCCTGACACGCGGATGCCTCCACCAGAGGCAAATAGCCGACTGACCCCGGAGCAGGTGAAACTGCTGAGTGAATGGGTCATGGCCGGCGGCGAGTACAACCGGCATTGGGCGTTTAACAGACCGGTTCGCCAACCGCCGCCAAGCCTGGCTGCCGACCGGAGTGCATGGGCGAAAAACGCGGTTGATGTTTTTGTCGCCGCCAGACAGGTGGAGTCTGGTGTTGTCCCGTCATTGCAGGCGCCCAAGGCGACGCTGCTGCGCCGCGTGAGTCTCGATCTGACCGGCCTACCACCGGCCCCGGCTCAGATCACTGCGTTTGTCTCGGACAAAAGTCCGGACGCATTCGAAAGGGT
>ENA-UPTF01002553-UPTF01002553.1-marine-metagenome-genome-assembly--contig:-NODE-2553-length-10468-cov-13.133481_pt1 | contig 10468 bp, 10 predicted proteins | sample MGYA00238166_ERZ767019 | MGnify/ENA primary metagenome ERZ767019 (study PRJEB28930, sample SAMN06266391) | marine metagenome | isolation source: Sea water from 250 m depth | place: Atlantic Ocean... | reverse complement strand
AAGCGATCTGATTTACTGATTGTTTATCCATCAACTGCAAACACTTTGGGAAAGCTTGCAACTGGAATTGATGACACACCAATATCCACAGTCCTTACTGTGGCATTTGGCTCCAAGATTCCAATAGTTATGGGTCTAGCAATGCACCGATCCATGTATGAGAATGCAGCAGTTCGCAAAAATATTGCGTTTTTAGAAAAGAAAATTGATTTTGTTTCACCAAATATGATCGAAGGAAAGGCAAAGGCTCCAGAACCTGAAGATGTTCTACATTTTGTTCTTAGAAAGTTTGGTCAATCGAAAATTTTGAAAGGAAAGAAGATTTTGATGACAGCTGGTCCAACAATTGAGAAGATTGATCCTATTAGGGTAATAACTAATCATAGTACCGGAAAGACTGGAGTGCTTCTAGCATCAGAATTAGTTTCTGCTGGCGCAAAAGTTACATTAGTATATGGTCCAGGAATTGCTGAACCACCAAAAGGTGCAAAAATAATTCATGTAGAAACTGTTACAGAAATGTTTAGAGAGGTAAAAAAACAGATGAAGAAAAAATTTGACATTGTCATATTGGCTGCTGCAGCGTCAGACTACATTCCAAAAAACCAATATTCAAAGAAAATTAAAAGTACAAAGAATTCATTGACTATTGAACTCAAAAAGGCACCAAAAATTATTGATCATATCAAAAAATTACAAAAAGATGTGTTTTTGATAGGTTTTAAGGCTGAGACCGATATTTCGAAAAAAGAATTAGTGATACGAGCCAAACAAAAGCTAAGAGATTCCAAGGCTGATATGATTATTGCAAATGATATTGGAAAAAAATACTTCAAAGACACAACATATAATGAATTAGTAATTGTTGACTCAAAAACAGTTGTGACAATTGGTAGAAATAAAAAAGAACGAATTAGTAGAATAATTTGTAAGAATATTGAAAAAAGAATCTAAAGATATCAAATACAAACAACGAACCATTATGGTTTGGAATGAAGTTGCGCCAAACTATCATAAACGTTGGGCAAAAAATGAAATTGGACCATTTAACGTAACTAATGGACTGATTAAAAGCGCCAAGATAAAATCAGGACAAAAAGTTTTAGATCTTGCATGTGGCACTGGACTTGTAACAAAAAAAATTCTAAACAAGGTTGGAAAAAATGGAGAGGTTTACGGCATTGATAGTTCTTATTCTGCATTAAAGATTGCAAAAAAATGGGTTGGTGATAAAAAAAATATTCATTTTGTGAGAGGGGATGCAGAAACAATTGAGTTTAATACAAAATTTGATGCCATAACATGTCAATTTGCATTATTTTTCTTTCCTAATGAGCAAAGAGTTCTAAAAAACATGAAAAAATTTCTTAAGAAAAATGGTATTATTGCATTAAGTATTCATGGAAAATATAATGTGCCATATTTTGATAGTATACTAAATCCAATAAAGAAATTCATTCCTGATTACTTGCCACAATATCCAGAAATGGATCGATTTGGAACCAAGGAAATTTTCAAACGAACATTATCTAAGGCTGGTTTTCAAAAAATTGTTGTTAGAAAAATGACTTTTCAATATAGTCCAGGTGATTTTTCAGATTATTGGGGTAACTATAAGAGATTTCTTTCAAAACCACTGAAAGAGAAATTTAATTCACTTAGCAATTTTCAAAAGAAAAATCTTAGAGAAATGGTTCTGGATAATACAAAACAATACACAAGGAAAAATGGAAAAATTCTCTTTCCTTGGGAAGTTTTGGTTCTAACTGCTCGAAATTCATAGCCACTATGCATAAATTCACTGCTTAGTTTTCAATAAAATATTGAAAAGAAGAAGAAATAGACTTTTGCAGAACTATAAGAAAACTACTGGATGTGATACTATAATCACATTTGAGCCTGAAAATCTGTTTTACTTAACTGGATTTTGGGGTGAAGCGATTGGAATACTAGATAAAAATGCAAATGCTACAATCATTGCTCCAGAGTTAGAAGTTGGTAGAGCAAAAGCTGAATCCACAAACTGTGATGTAATACAATCAGATAGAGGAATGAGCTCTCTCTCTACATTAAAAAAATTTCTTAAAGGAAAAATTTGTACAGATTGTCAGAATTATTCTGTGATGCAATCATTGAAAAAATCTTTTCCTAAGATCAAAAATTCTATTGAGCCATTTCAAAAAACACGTGAAATTAAAGACGAAAAAGAAATAATACTTCTGAAGAAAGCTTCCAAAATAATTGATAATATGTTTAATCTATGTGCAAAAAAGATTAAGGCTGGACAAAAAGAATCAGAACTTCAATCGATTTTAATGTCATATGCAATTGAAAATGAAATGTTTGATACTGGATATCGTTCTACGTTAAATCCACTGATTATTGCAGGCGGACCAAATGGTGCCCTGCCACATGCACAGGTAACTAATAGAAAATTCAAAAAAGGCGAGCTAATAGTTGTAGACTTGACATTAAGGTATAAAGGATATGTATCTGATGCAACAAGAACATTTGCATTAGGAAAAATTTCAAATAATGAAAAAATAGTTTATGATATAGTAAAGGACTCACAAGAATTAGGTTTGCGTGCAGTAAAATCAAGAACAAATTGTAAAACTGTTGATGATGTCTGTAGAAAATTTATTGTTGATTCTGATTATGGTAAATATTTCATTCACTCAACCGGTCATGGAATTGGTTTGGATGTACATGAATTTCCAACAATTGGACCAAAGAGTACAACAAAATTACAAAACAATATGGCAATAACAGTAGAACCTGGAATTTACATTCCAAAAAAATTTGGAGTAAGAATTGAAGATTCCTTAATTGTAAAAGACAAAAAACCATTATTGCTGCATAAGTTTACAAAAGAACTTCTAACACTTTAGATACTATGATTTAGGGTAATCACGCACAAAAAAATCTTGTAAACTTTTTTTAGATCAAAAGACTTTATGAGGAGTTTGATCGCGTACAACCGTGCAAAAACAAGAAAATTCAACGTATTTGAAGGCAATCACTATTCGTGATCCAAGTGATCTGCATTCGATAAAAGAGGATATCAAGAAGGGAATGATTCTCATCTTGCGAGTCACACCTTTGGCTCAAAAAGATGTTGAGAAGCTACGTAAGGTTATTGAAGAACTTTATGTTATTGCAAGAAATTCTGAAGCTGATATTGCACGTCTTGGTGAGGAGAGAATTATTGTAACTCCTACAAATGTAAAAATTTGGAAACCAGATTATGATTTAAAATAATTTGATCGCTTCTTGAACCTGTGGATAATGAGTGGTAACACGATACATTCTTCGAATCGATGTAGAAAGATTTTCTGATTTTCGTCTTTCGCCATGATTTACTAACACTCTTCTAAGTTTTGGACGTAATCTGTGAACATAAGACATTAGTTGATTATAGTCACTATGGCCACTAAATCCTTCAAGTTTTTCAGTTGTGCAGTTAATACTAACAACTTCAATTTTCCCTTCTTTACCCAAAATTGATACCTGTCTTGCACCATCCATTACTCGTCGCCCAAGTGTACCATTCACCTGATATGATACAAAAAGAATCTTGTTTCTTTTTTCAGGAGCAAGATTTCTAAAATATTCCAATACTGGTCCGCCCTCAAGCATGCCAGATGTTGCAATAATTATACATGGGGAATCCTCTCGTAATGGTTCATCTCTACCATCTGCATGTTCAATATTTGTGAAGTATTCAGAGTCAAACGGATTATCGTTGGTTTCTAAGATTTTCTGTCTTAATGTGCGCTCCAAATATTCAGGATGTGCTTCATGTATTGCTGTTGCTTCTTGAATCATACCCTCCATAAATACAGGAGACTCTGTCATCTGACCTGATTTCATATACTTGTCAATTACCATCATTAATTCTTGAGCACGGCCAACAGCTGGAATAGGGATTAGAACTTTTCCACCCTCAGAAAGTGTTTCATTTACAGATTTGATAAATGCTGTTTCTACTTCTTCCCTAGTTGGTTGTATGTCTTCTTTTGCACCGTAAGTACTTTCTATCAATAATGTCTCAACTCTAGGAAAATTTGTTCTTGCACTTTCAAGTAACATACTTTTTCCGTATTTAATATCACCAGAATAAACAAAGTTATGATCACCATTTCCAATATGAAAATGACATGATGCAGAACCCAAAATATGACCTGCGTTTGCTAGGACTAGTTTAATATCTGGTGAAATATCTGTCACAGTACCATAATGTAATGGAATTGTTTGTCTCATTATCTGATGCACGTCTCTTTCAGAATACATTGGTGTTCTTCCTTGTGCCCCTGCAACTTTGATAGCATCAAGTTGTATCAGATTCATCATTGGTAAAGTTGGTTCTGTGCAGTAGATTGGGCCTTTGTAACCATATTTTGTCAGTACAGGTAAGAATCCCGTGTGATCTAAATGCGCATGTCCTATCACTACTGCATCAAGCTCGTCAAGTGTTATGTTTGCCCAATCTAGTCTAGGATATGCTTCTGATGGGTCTCTAGCACCAGGATTAACACCACAATCAATCAAAACCTTACTATCTGGAGTAACCAAAAGCATGCAGGAGCGTCCAACCTGACCAAAACCGCCTAATGTAAGAAGTGAAACCTCGGATTTTTGTACCAAACGTGGTCGGAAAATTTCATCACCAACTGACTTGAGCTGTCGTGCTCTATCAGACGATGATACTTTGAGCTGATAATTTATGGTTTTGATTGTATTTGATGGCTTTGTTGTTGCTTTTCTTATTCGAATTTTCCATCCTGTGTTCTCAGTAACTTCAGTATGATTAAATTCGGCCGCGTCTCTCTGGCATAGCCATGGTCTCTTCACTTCAATTGAAACTTCACCTGTTGCGGTATCAAAAAATGTGGCCTCTAATTCTGCCTCAGCAGGTACCATGTCATCTAGAATTTTTCTTGCATCTTCTTCTGACTTTCTAATTTTTTCATCTGTTCTTACTACAATTCTTTTTTTAATGACATTAACAAGATTTGAAATAACCTCGTTGTTTTCCATCAAGTATCTAGGTTTGTTCGTATACAATGCTATGCGAGGACCCTCATAGGCGATTTTTGTAACGTTTGCATCTTTGGGTATACTTGTCAGTATGGTTGCCATTATGCTTTGGCTAGATTGAATATCTTGCTGTTGTTTATTTTGCAATTTACCTAAAGTTTGATTACAGCTTTCTTTTGCTCATCTGTTAAAAGACGGAATCCATCTTTGTCAATCAATGCTATGTTGATTCCATCACCAGTTCCAATATTTCTAGTAATTGCTGCCTTTACTGCACGTAATGCAACAATCTTTGCTTCATCAAGTGAAAGATCCTCACGGTATTCATCTTCTAGAAGCCCATATGCAACTGGAGAACCACTCCCAGTTGTTACATAGTTTTTCTTTTCAACTGAACCAAACATGTCTATATTAAACAATGTAGGACCAGTTTCGTCAAATCCACCAACTAAAATATCTGCAATGAAAGGATATCCCCTATTTTGGTGGAACATTAAAGATGTTAATCTGGCAAGTGAGCTAATTGGCATTGGCTCGTTTTTTTGAATTCTATGAAGGTTTGCGTGATATCGTAAAACATCAACAATATTTTGTGCATCTGCAACTCCACCAGCGAGAGTTAAACCTGCATGTCGTTCAATTTTTTGAATTTTCATTGTGTTATTATTTGCAATAAAATAACCTGCACTTGCTCTCATATCGGCACAAAGTACAACCCCATCATTTACTTTAATTGCGACGGTGGTTGTTCCATGTAATATTTTTTCTTCTACGTTAGTGGACATAAAATACCTCTCTTGAGATAGTATTAATACTATAGCACCCTTTTAAATAACTTTGTGACTGTGGTCAAATAATGAGCGTAAAGAAAAAAAATATATCAGCATCTCACACGATGGAACTCCCACGTCAAATTGTTGTGGGTGAGAAAAACATTGATCACGTTGGCGAGTTTTTAAAATCTCTTAGCAAACCGAAGAAAGTTTCTATAATTTCTGGAAAAAATGTTAAGAAGATAGTTGGAGAAAAAATTGATAATTCATTAAAAAAATCAAGAATAATAGGAATTTGGCACCCAGCAGTATCTAACCAAGTTAATGCACTAAATAATACAGAAAAAAAAGTCCGAAAAGATAATAGTGATTTAATTATTGGTTTGGGTGGAGGACGCTCTGTTGATGTTGCAAAGATGTGTTCGTTTAATCTCAAGATTCCATTTGTAAGCATTCCAACATCAGCATCACATGATGGAATAGCAAGTCCATTTGTATCAATTAGAGGTAAAAAGCCACATTCTTTAGTCGCCACTGCCCCTCTAGGTGTCTTTGTCGATGTTGATATCATAAAACGGGCTCCAAGAAAATTGACAGCTAGTGGCTGTGGTGACTTGATGGCAAAAATTACTGCGGTGAAAGATTGGGAGTTGAGTAGAGATAAAACCGGTGAGTACTATGGTAGATATTCTGCAGATCTAGCAGCAATGAGTGCTAAGATTCTGGTTGAAAATGCATCCGACTTTTCAAAAAATGGTTTAGATGTAAGAGTTGTTGTGGAGGCGCTAATCAGTGCAGGTGTTGCATCATGTATTGCAGGTAGTAGTAGACCATGTTCTGGTGCAGAGCATCTTTTCTCACATGCTGTTGATCATTTAGAATATGGAATTGGATTACATGGAGAAAAATGTGGAATTGGTTCTATAATGATTGCTAAACTACAAGGACAAGATTGGAGAAAAATAATAAGAACCTTGAAAAATGTTGGTGCTCCTACTACTGCAAAAGAAATTGGACTAAAACCCAAAGTTCTAACTAAAGCACTTACTATAGCACAATCATTGAGACCCGAAAGATACACTATTCTAAAAGAAGTGAGGATGACTGAAAGTATGGCTCTAAAACTTGCAAAAAGTACAAAGGTTCTGTAATTATTTCGATTTTGGTTTTTCTTCAGACTTGGATTTTGGTGCCTGCTTGTTTTCGTATGTTTCGACAAAATTTACTTTTGTTAAGGATGATGCAAATTTGAATAGATCAGTTTGGATAAAGTGTTTAATTATTGCAAGACCATCTGCTCTAAAAATTTCTTCAGGTATAGTAACGTCAACAGTTGTTCCATTCTTTTTATAAATAATTTTGTCATTCTCCACTGGAAGTCGTGATTTCAGAATCTCGGAAATCTTATCGTCGTCAGAATCAAGTGATTTTGTAATATTAATATCATATAGAATGGTTTTTCCCGCATACCTATGATTATAGTCTACCTGAACTCGTCCAGATCCAATGTAGCGTATTATTCCTTTTTTGTTATCAATCTCTACAGTATCACCCACTGAAACTTTTTCCGCATCTTCCCCAAGTTTTCTTAAAGGAATCATTCTTACTTTACCCTTATCTCTTTCACCAAATCCTTTGTCAGGTGAAACTTCGATTGTCTTTTTGTCACCAGCAGTAGTTTCAGAAAGCGCATCGTCTAATCCTTTTAGTACCCAACCTTCTCCTACTGAAACTAATTTTGGCATATATTTTACATTAGGCTCGTGTAAGGAATGTTTTTTTGCTTCATCTTCAATAGTGGTTTCAAAGATTTCGCCACTATCTTTTATCTTTGCAGTATAATCAAGTAGAATTAATTGGCCTTTTTTGAATGTCAACGTAGTCGATTTTGAATTTCCTTATATTAAGCTAAAGGGAATCGAGTGGTTTTAGTTTTTCTTCTGCGACTTTAAGACCTGCTTGGGCATCTGTATCATAACCCATCATTGCCAAAGTCGATGCTATTCCAGATATACATCTCATAACATGATAGCGGTGTACTTCACCCATACAACCAACTCTGAAAACTTTACCTTTTAGATTTCCAAACCCACCCGCAACTAAAATTCTAAATTTCTTTGCGAGTGTATCGCGAAATATTTTATCTTCTAATCCATCTAGATAGTTTAGTGCAATTACTACAGTAGAACGAGAATTTTCATCTGCAAATGGTGTTAATCCAATAGCAGACAAGCCTGAATATAGTGCATCAGAACATATTCTATGACGTTGGATTCTGTTTTCCATTCCTTCTTCTAACATTATTCTCATTGCTTCTCTGTAAGCATATAGTACTGGTAATGCAGGTGTAAATGGAGTGTGTTTAGCTTCATCATAATATTTGAAATATCTTGGTAGATTGAAATACATTGTATTTGGAGGATTATCTTCCATATATTTTCTAGTTCTTTGATTAATACAAATTGGAGAAATTCCTGGTGGACATGCAAATGCTTTTTGAGCACCTGTCATTGCAATATCAATTCCCCATTTATCCATGTGGAGCTCTTCGCCTCCAACGATTGATACGCCATCTAACACATAATAGGAATCATTTCGTGATGTTAGATCTTTTATTCTGTCAAGATAGTTAATCATAGTTCCAGTTGATGTTTCATTCCAAACACAATAGAATGCTTTAACGTCTTTGTTGTTATCAAATGCTTCTTTGACTTGATCAAATGTTGCGTTTACACCAGGTTCTGTCTCAATTCTAATAGCTTGACCGCCTGCCCATTCAATTTGTTGTGCTAAACGAGTACTAAATTCACCATTAACAGGAATTATTACTTTGTCATCTTTTTTAACTAAATTCACAACAGCACATTCAGTAGTACCTGTACCAGAAGCTGATAGGCATACTGCATCACCTTCCGTTTCAAAAATTTTTTTTGTGTTGTTAACACATTCCTCATAAAGTTCTACAAAATCATCACTTCTATGATTGATTGATGGTGTAACCATTGCTCGTGTTACTCGCTCAGGGACATTTGTTGGTCCTGGTAGCATAACAAGATATTCCAAATTATATTCTCCTAATGTGGAGATTTTTGAAGGTTATTTATAATTAAAGATCTCTAAGCCTGTTCTTTACATCATTCTTTAACAAAATATTTTTTGTTCCGTTTGGGACTAAATCTCTCCAGTTTCCGTCAGTTTGAATAAGTTTTCGAATATTCGTTCCTGAAAGATTACTCCGTGATTTTAAAACAACTGGAATTACCTCTTTCTCCTTTTTTTCATAAAGACTATGTGTAAAATCATCGTTTGAAAATACTATATCATACTTTGGAATAATCTCATCAACTGAATTTACCCATTTTGAATGATCATCCAAGTCTGGTATCTCATAAATGCTGACTCTTTTGAGAATGTTTTCGTCAAGTGATGATAATATCATCTGTTTCCTTTCTTCCACAGTAAATGGATTTCTCAATTGGTGACTCTTATTTGAACTACCAATACCTATGTAGAGTTGTTCAACTTTTGATAAAGCGAAATTTACAGCTTCAAGGTGACCAAGGTGAAAAGGCTGGAATCTGCCAATTAGAAAACCGTTCATGATAACTTGTAATAGAATTTGTTTAAAAAAATTATTAGATTTCTCCACCAGAGTTCAGTAGTGCTGCTAAAAACAAGATTATAACAGATAAGACGACAGTTATCTCTCCTAGTATGATTATTTTTTTTCGTAATTTTTGCAATTGTGCTTCTGGTATCTGATTAGCAATTATCTGATCTTCAACATCTTTTCGAATTATTCTTACGTGTATTGCATAAGTTCCAATAAGTGCGGCCACTAAAATCATCTTGATTATCAAGACATTACCATAACTACTATCATACAATATATCGGATTTTTGCAAGACAAGATGGGCTTGGTAAATCCCTGTAATTATTAGAATTATCAATGCAGGAACAGCAATTTTGTTGAATCTTCTACCAACCTTGATCATTAATTGGAGTCGTTCTTCAACTGACATTGACATTTTTTTTAAGATTGGAGCAAATACTGCACCAATAAATAATGAACCGCCTACCCAAATTGCAGCACTTGTAATATGAACCCAAGAAAGCAGTGCCTGTTCTAGTGCCATTAACATTAGAAAAAGTTATTCTCTATTTGACTCTTGACAACGTTTTTTAGTACTATACATAAAAAAAAATAATTGAAACCGCCGGGTAGAATCATCTTAGTCGTAGCAATACTTGCACTATTAGGTATGATGGGTGGTGGTGTATATTATGCAAGTTTGGATAATCCACAGTTAGAAAAAGCAGGCATAGAATTGTCTACTGTTGAGTTAAGAGATGTAAATACCATAGAAAATCGAGCGACAATGACAGTGACATTTTTAGTTACAAATCCAAGTGATCTTACATTCACAGTTCCTTTGATTGCATATCAATTGTATGGTGATGGTGTGTCACTCGGTTCTGCTAGTTACTCAACTGAAGATGTTGCAATGCCGGGTAGGGCTGCATTTTATCCTGATACTGAAATTCCTTTGAAAAATAAATTTTCCTTTGTGCTGACTGATGTTAATGAAGCAGTATACGAGAAAATTGTTACCGGTCAATCTGTTGAGTATAGTGCAACTGGGATGATCACTGTT
>ENA-UPTF01002552-UPTF01002552.1-marine-metagenome-genome-assembly--contig:-NODE-2552-length-10480-cov-3.196001_pt1 | contig 10480 bp, 7 predicted proteins | sample MGYA00238166_ERZ767019 | MGnify/ENA primary metagenome ERZ767019 (study PRJEB28930, sample SAMN06266391) | marine metagenome | isolation source: Sea water from 250 m depth | place: Atlantic Ocean | study... | reverse complement strand
GTTTGTTGGTAAAAAGAAATTACTTTTGCTTCCTTTAGTCCAAGCTCCAAATGCAGATGAAGTGGAAGTCAAAGAGATTTTAGATAGATTTTGGTTGCAAGCCGAACAACAAATTGATTCCTTATCCGCTGCTTTGGGTCCAATACAATACGTGTTCCATGAAACAGTTACTGAGGATGGAGAACCTGGCCTTAAACAATTGGAGATGTTTTCATCCGCAAGTTACGAAATGGTCAAAAATAAAATCGAATCCGGCTCATCTATGATATCAGTCGAAGATCCGGAATTATTGATGGAAAATCTAGACTTAAGGCGTTTGTTGATGATGCCTCTATCTAGTCACAACGTAGCAGTAAGGATTCAGGACTGGTTCTCCGATAATAGTAAATCCCGAAACGAAGGGATAGCAAACAAAATCAAGGATTCTATTCAATCAAATGAAGTGGGCATCTTGTTGATCAGCGATGGTCACCAGGTCCAGTTTCCTGCTGATCTCGAGGTTTTCTATGTTGCGCCACCAGCACTGGACGAATTCAGGCAATGGTTACAAAGTTGGGTGCAGAAGCAACGGGCGGAATATTCATCCCAAGTTCAGACCGACTCAGCTTTGTAACGTTGATATATTAGATTCTAATTAAGTGGTTTTATTCTTCACGTTGACTTATTTCACCTTCCGCCCATGATCGAATGAGATGATGGGCTATCGCGATCCGACCAGGTATCAATAGATTGGCATTTTCACCGTTCAAAGCTGCGAGTACTTCTTGCCTATTAAACCATTTGACATCCGTCATTTCTTCAGTGTCCATAGAGATTTCTGTAGTATCGGCCTCGGCGTGGCAACCAATCATTAAAGAAGACGGGAAAGGCCATGGTTGAGATGAATGATAAGTTACATTTTTTACCCGTATGCCAGCTTCTTCCATGACTTCTCTTGACACGGCCTCCTCAATACTTTCGGCTTGGTCGACGAATCCAGCCAAGGCCGAATACCGATTAGTAGCGGCTAACCGCCCCCTTGATTGTCCCAATAAGCAATAGTCTCGGTCATGGACAACCATGATTATTACAGGATCAACCCGGGGGAAGTGTTCCGCTTCGCACTTAGTACATTCACGTTTTTGACCTCCCCGTTTAACACTGGTTTCATTTCCACAAACTGAGCAGAATCCATGACGGTTATGCCAATTTATTTGGGCTCGTGCTTGTGCTAGAATCCCAGTATCTTCAAGCTCCAATGCCTCCGCAGCAGTTCTAGAATCCTCAAATTTATAATCAGTTAGCTTCTCTATCGATTCAGCGGATTGAGTGCTTTTGGACATATCTATTGTGAAATAAGTGGAATCATTCAGCATTCCTAATAGGAATGGAGCAGAGTCAAATTTAGCATTAGCTAGTTGATCTGAATCGAGCCATCCTAGTTTAAGAGGCTCTTGCGATGATACTAATACGCGGGATTCCCATATAGGAAGAAATTTACTGGTTGGGTTGCTAATTTGGTCTTTTATCCATTTTTCATCACGCCTTTCACGTTCACCACGATCTAGTGGGTTACCGGCGAAAATATGTTGTGCGGGCAATTCATTTACTCCTCAACGAATCAGGATATATATTTTCGTTTTTGCATCTTATGGTTTTGCATATTAATAGTAATTGCGGGGATCATCAACTTCAAGCAAATTTACCGAATCAAGGATGCGAACAATGATCAATAATGATACCCTTCAATTTACAATAACTATGTATTGGAAGGATGAGCACATTGGTAGATAGTAGTGATTTGCATTTTGGAGCTGGGCTATGCTTGGGCGCAAGTGAGACTGCTACCGAGGCTAGATGGCTAGAGGAATTAGGCTACGAATATCTGTCCGCTGGCGAACATTTTATGCGTGGTAATCCACCTGGTCCCACTCACGCTGTGTTACCTCTCTTGGGGGTTGCAGCCGGCGCGACAAGTGAAATCAGAGTTTTATCATCTATAGTGTTAACACCTTTTTATCATCCGCTTATGCTCGCTAAGTTCACTACGACTTTGGATATAGCTTCTCAAGGGAGACTTACTCTGGGCGTGGGAGTGGGCGGTGAGTTTCCTCAAGAATTCGAGGCAGCCAACTTATCGGTTACTAATCGAGGTGCCCGTACAGATGAATGCTTGGCGATAACTCGTGACTTATGGACAGGGGAGACTGTTAGCTATCAAGGGAAGCACTTTCAAGTTAAAGATATTTCGTTAAATCCCATACCAATTCAATCGCCCGCAATACCAATCTGGGTTGCTGGACGGAGGGATGCGGCTATGAGACGGGCAGTAAAGTTCGGCGACGGTTGGTTGCCATATTTTTATAGTCCGGAACGGTATAGTGATAGTGTCATTAAAATACAGGACATTGCTAAAAACGAAAAACGAGATATGTCATCCTTTCAGTGGGGGTTTTTCCCTTATATATCTATATATCCCAGTGTGGATGAAGCAGCGAGAGTGGCAGCTGATGCTTTGGGAGGTAGATACCTTTATGATGGTAACTTTGCCGACATAGTTCGTAATTATTGTCTCTTGGGTCCCGTCCAAAACTGTATAGACCGGTTGCAAGAGTTCATTGATGTTGGTGCTCGTTACATTATATTTAGTGTCGCCTGTCCAATGGAAGATCGGGCTCGACACCTTGAGACTATAGCTAAAGAAATCATACCCCATTTTTTGAGAGGCTAACCCAGTACCATGATTTTGCTAGGAATCAATTGCTGCGGTTTTGATATTATCTAACGTATTGTTCAAATAGTGATTAGTGTATAATACCCTCGTGAAATATCGTCCAAATTTAAATTGGCCACTTAGGAAATCCGGTAAGGAGTGATGATGTCAAGATTTAAGCGTGTTGTGTTGGTGCAACCGGCTTCTGCAGGTGGGAACTTTGAGTATGTAGCTATCCCACGGCAAGGCATGCTGTTTTTATCAGGTGCTCTATCACAGTGGGCTGGCCCGTATTTATATGATAGGCAGATTTGGTTTGAGGATCGCTCGGGCATTTTAGATCCAGATATCGACCTCAATGGTGTTGATATCTTGATGGTGACGGCGCTGATAAACGAGGCACCAAGGGCTTATCAAATAGCCCGCTTGGCGAAACTTTATCATCCTGAGATTATAACTATAGGCGGCGGCCCCCAAATGAGCCCATTACCTGAAGAGGCTATAGAATTGGGAGGATTTGACGTCATTGTAAACCGAGAAGGTGAGGACATAATCGGGAAACTTAGTGACACGTTGCTGGAGTATAGGGATTCCCCGATGTTGGATTCCTATCTCGAAAAGATTCCGGGGATCAGTTTTATGCGGGATGGGGCATTAGTTCAAACACGTAGATCGGGACTTGTAGCACCGGACTTCGTCGAGTTGCCGGACTTCAGATCAATAAAAGATCTAACTCCGAGTTACCCTATGGCGGGGGGCGTGTTAGAAACTGTAAGGGGCTGTACGGAGAGCTGTACATACTGCCAGGTGATCCAGCAGTTTCTCGGATATCGGTTGATTGATCGGGAAACTGAAAACAAGCGATTGCTACAATTACAGGAATTAGCGGCTGATGGGTTGATACACGTTTCTGGAAATGGAAGATTTACGGTGTTTATTTCGGACGATCTCCATACGCCACCTTTGAGGGCCGTTAAATATAGGAATGAACGATTAGAGAGGCTCAAGTCTTGGAAAGGTCGTACTGATGATATGTATATGATCTGTCAGGCTCGAGCCGAGATCGGCCAAGATCTTGAACTTGCAGAATCTTTGCAAGAAGCCAATATTAAGATGCTTTATCTCGGAGTTGAGTCTAATAACGCCGAAAATTTGAAGCTGGTAAAAAAACGTCAAGAACCGGGTCAGATGGAGAAGGATCTTAAGGTTCTTAATGATATGGATTTCTCGGTGGTCGCTATGACCATCATTGGCCTCCCCTACGACACCGAAGAAGATATTATGAATTTGGCGGATTGGGTAACTCAATATAGTAAATACCAGACAGCTAATTTGTTGACACCTCTACCAGCCACGTCTAACTGGGATAGTCTGACGCCGCTCAACGAAAACGGAGAATTATTACAAGATGGTGAGATCAGGCCATACCATTTGTATACGGGCAGGCAATTTGTTTTTAGAGACGATCGTTGGTCTATGGCAGAAAGTAGAGAGCTATTTGATAAATACTCGGCTAGATTGACCTCAATAGATAATTTATATGGACGGTTATTCCGTATGTTGAGGTCGTATAGATTACGATTGGCTACGTCTAGCAAAGATCTTGGGGATACGATCACATCTCGCATTGGTGAGGCAACTGAAACCCTCAGGAACTGGGCTGATCCAATTTCTGCGGCTGGGCAAGAGTTTGGAGAGAATATTTCAGGGAAACTTGAAGAATTGGCAGAAACGTTGAAAACCGTTTCCCAACCACTATCTAATACGAGACAAGAAATGGTAGATACTATAAGCAGTAGGGTCAACGAATTATCAGATTCTCTGAAAGAATTGACCGATCCTGTTGCCGTTTCTAGCAAAGATATTGCTGCTAATGTGTCAACAAGGATCAATGAATTGAGCGACATATTGAATGGGGTATTAGCTGACTCTAACCGTAAAACCTCAGTTAATCAATAATTGGTTACTTGAGGACATATAGATAGTCTATGACCGATAATAATAGGGTTTTCATTAGTGGAATTGGAATGATTAGCCCCTTGGGTTTGAATGCCCAGTCTACATGGGAGCAACTCATACAAGGGCATTCAGGCGTTGACCAGATAACCGCATTTGATACCGAGGGATTCGACACCAGATTCGCCGCTCAAGTTAAGGGCTTTGAACCAGAGAGCTATCTGGATCGTAAGTTAGTTAGACGGATGGATAGGTTCGCCCAATTCGCAGCAGTAGCCGCCAAGGAAGCCTGTGATAACGCTGGTATACGAATAGATCTAGAAGACCCATATCGTACTGGGGTAATTATCGGTAGCGGCATCGGTGGGATTATCACTTTGTCAGAGCAGTACCAGGTTCTAAATGAACGTGGTCCAAAACGAGTAACCCCATTTCTCATACCCATGATGTTGGGTGATATGGCTTCAGCTCAAGTTTCAATGGTAACGGGAGCGATGGGTGCTAACTATTGTGTGGTCTCTTCTTGTTCCAGCGGGGCTGATGCTTTAGGACAAGGCTGGGAGATGATTAGGCGGGGACAGGCAGACGTGGTTCTTGCGGGAGGAAGTGAGGCACCTATATCGCCGATATCGGTTGCAGGATTTAATTCTTTGCGGGCTCTTTCTAGATACAACGAAGATCCTAAGCTAGCTAGTAGGCCATTTGATAAGGACAGAGATGGTTTTGTTATGGGAGAGGGATCAGCGGTATTAGTGTTAGAAAGCGAATCTCATCTGCTCAAGCGAGGAGCGTCGGGTTTGGCTGAATTTAAAGGATATGGCGCCACTTCTGATGCTCATCATCTAACCGAACCAAACCCCACAGGTCAGAGTGCCGCTAACGCGATGCTTATGGCACTCGCGTCTGCGAAACTAGATCCCAAAGACATTGATTATTTGAATGCCCACGGCACCTCTACTCCTTTAAACGACTTTCAAGAGACTAAAGCTATCAAGCTCGCGTTAGGTGAAGAAGCTTATCGGGTGCCGATTAGTTCTACGAAATCTATGACAGGGCATTTACTGGGAGCCGGTGGAGCCTTAGAGGCTGCGTTTTGCGTGATGGCCCTTGAGAATAATTTGATCCCACCAACCATTAATCTGCACAACCAAGATAAAGAATGCGATTTGGATTATACTCCGTTGAAGCCTCTGGATAAGGAAATAAATGTAGTGGTTAGTAATTCTTTCGGATTTGGTGGGCATAATTCCGTATTGGTGCTAGCAGATTCTTAAGTCGGACCTAATCAAACTGGTAGATTATATAGAGATGGTAGGTCATAGCGTTGATCTAGGTTCTACGATTTTGAGGTATTTAGGGGTTCAATAACCTCTCATATTTTAACGGATCGGCTACGTGACCAGTATTTGTTTCTGATCGCACGATGTTTGTGGGTAAGTTTATTATAAGCGTTATGGATACAAGATGGGTATTAGCCGAAACTGAACACGTTGGAAATGACTTAATTGGCTTGCCAAAGCCAATTAAGTCAGTCTTGATATCTCGTGATATCTGTTCAATGGCAGACCTTGAGCAATTTTTAAATCCTCCACATAAACTTCCCTATGATCCCTTGAGGTTGTCGGGTATGGATCAAGCGTTACGGCGGATCTACTTGGCTTCAAAACAAAACCAAATTGTCGGAGTATTTGGTGATTTTGATGTGGATGGAATTACAGGTACATCTATTATAAAAGAAGGCTTAGAAGATTTTGGCATTTCGGTGGTTGCTTACCTACCGGATAGGGTCTCAGAAGGTCATGGATTGTCGAAGGCGGCAATCGATTATTTCGAAAAAGTTGGGGTGTTATTACTAATCACAGTGGATTGCGGGGTTACTTCGGTTGAAGAAGTTGCCTATGCGAACCAACTTGGAATTGATGTAATCATTACTGATCACCATGTTCCTGATGATTCGATACCAGCGGCAGCGGCAATAATTAATCCACATGTGGAGGGTAGCTCCTATCCTTATCCATTTCTGTGTGGAGCCGGAATAGCGTTCAAATTGATACACGGGTTATATAAATTTGTAGGGCAGCCTTGGCCAATAAAATTGCTTGAATTGGCAGCTCTGGGTACTATTGCTGATCTAGTGCCATTGACTGATGAAAACCGTTATATCGTGAGTCAAGGGTTATATGGTTTAGCGACCACAGAACGCCCTGGATTGTTAGCCTTGTATAAACATGCCAACGTCAAGGGTTCTCAATTAACCTCGGAGACAGTGAGCTATCAGATAAGCCCTCGACTTAACTCTTCTGGACGTATGGCAAATGCAGGGATCAGCTTGGATTTGTTGACAACTAACTCTTATGATGAGGCAGATAAGTTGGCCGTCAAATTAGAGTCTCTCAATAATCAAAGAAGAATCTTAAGTGCTAAATCTTACGATACTGCTTTGCAGGAAATTGAACGTGAGGATACACTGCACAAAGTTTTGTTTGTCACTTCTCCCATATTTACGACGGGTGTAACTGGTTTAGTGGCTGGAAAGCTGGCGGAAGATTTTCATAGACCAGCGATTGCGTTGGCAGAAACATCTGTTCCGGACCTATTGGTAGCAAGTGCCCGAAGTGTGTCGACATTCGACATGATCTCGGCACTAAAGCATTGTGAGACGTTGTTAGAAAAATTTGGTGGCCATTCGCAGGCAGCTGGATTTACTGTTCGTCGCGACAATCTCGCCGAATTAACCACCAGAATTAATGAATTGGCGTCTAACTTAGTATTTAACGATGGGTATGAGAAGATCGTTGCTGTTGATGCTGAAGTTAGGCTAGTAGATATGGACCAGCGGTGTGTTGATTGGTTGAAACGTTTAGAGCCTTGGGGCATTGGTAACCCTCAACCGGTATTTATGAGCCTGAGAGTTGAGGTCGTAGATTTTAGATATATGGGTAACGAAAATCAACATATCAAATTTACAGTCAAACAGGAAGATTCTTCGTGGGTAGCTTTAGCTTTTAATCAAGGACTTAAATGGTCTGAAGGTATCCAATATTTGGATATCGCTTTCACTATCGCCGAAGATTCCTGGCGTGATGGGGATGCTTGCCTGAAATTGGTGGATTTTCGCCCGTCATTCTAGCGCGCTTTAGTCGATGCTAGTCGCTGAAGACGAATCTGATCAGGAACCGGAGCAATTTTACTCGGGGTTTCTGATCAGGTTAGTATCCGTCTGTGGAGTCAGAACGATGGCGTCTAATGTTCTGTCTTTACAAGTTACTTGTCACTTGTTAGGTTGAATTATTTGGGCTTTATATACTAGGAGTGGGACGGTTATTGCCACTACCGCTAAAGCAATAATTTGAGCCTCGTTGAATATCCAATAATTGTTGGCTTCCACACGTAGAAAACTGATAAAAAAGCGCCCCACAGAATATAATGCCCCATACAATGCGAATGTCATACCATAAGGTCGTAATCTTTTTCGCATGGGCCAAATTATGAGGAGTAAGGCTAAATCAAATAACAATTCGTACAGAACTGCCGGATGACTGGCGAATCCTCCGCATCCTCCGGATGATATCGGCCAACCGCCGGGGCTATTTTGATGAGTGTACACGACTCCCCATGGTAATCCAGTTGCTAGAGCACAATGTTCACCATTGATGATATCTCCTATTCGTCCGATGGCCATCGCGATTAATAACGCTGGGGATGCTATATCGGCTAATTGCCCTATTGGCGGCAAAGACAGTTTTTCTTTTATACCAATGAATCGCAATCGTTTGCTACAAAAAGTAATAAACCAATCTGCATTCCTTAACAGGATATATGCTGATCCTCCGATGAATCCGCCGATTATGGCTCCGTAAATAGCTATGCCACCTTTCCATAGAAATAAGATACTCAATGGATCATGGCTATATATGGAGGACCAAAAATCGGCTACATGGAAAAGTCTTGCCCCGATTATGCCTCCAATTATCGACCAAACTGCTACAGACAAAATGGCATCTGGATCTAAGCCTTCGTTTGTCCCCCAACGATATGTGAGATATACAGCTGTAGCTACAGCGATAAACGTGAGGAAACCATGCCATGAGAGTAGAAAGGGGCCGAAATCCAAGAGATTGGGATTTATACCGATAGCGATTGTATATATTATGCTCATTAGTTAGCTCTCAACATTAAGGTATCCAAGATCTACAGTTTTCAGAATTAATAGACTGATATTGTACATCTTTTGATTCTATACAATTAGTAAAATAAACTACGCAATCAGAGTTTCTTAGGCAACTACTTAGTTGATCGAATTCAGTTCTGTTGGATGGTAAGCAGAATATAGCTGGGCCCGAACCACATAAGTGAGGGCGCGAGTATATATTTTCTTCAATGAGTTGAAATATATTTGCTAATACAGGAAAATTTTGGAAGGCAATGGACTCGAAGACGTTGAAAATTATATCTATAGGCAGTTGCCTGGTTAGTAATGATGAGACCATCCTAGTGGTTATTCCGCCGTCGCTGAAATTGGAGGCCGTTAACTGTGAATACAGGGTGGATGTCTTATTTGGAATAGTTTGATTGGGGCAAATTAATAGCAATTCAAGTGGTGGCAAATCAGGTAGTTGAGTTATTAACTCTCCCCTATTTTCACCAAGGGCTGTGCCACCTTTCAAGAAAAATGGGACGTCGGAGCCTAATTCCTTGGCAATTTTTAACAATTCTATTGGTTCCAAATGGAGTTCCCAGAAGTTGTTTAATGCTAATAGAGCTGCGGCCGCATCACTGCTCCCTCCCCCTAGCCCCATACCAATAGGAATCTGTTTATTGATAATGATTTGGGCTTGAGGTTGGATACCAGCCCGGTCGGCTAATTTCTGGGCAGCGTGCCAAACTAGGTTGTTACTCTGTGAAATGCTGGGTATATCGCATTCGACTTTTAGGCGGTTCCAATGATGTATTTCAATGATGTCACGGATTCCAATAGTTTGGAGGATAGTTTTGACTTCATGGTATTTGCTATTCTGTCGACCGACCACTTCAAGTGCTAAATTGATTTTGGCGAAAGCCGAAACTAACAAGATTAATTGCTCACTGACCATTGAGAATACAAGGCTATCCAATTATCGATAGACAGAGATGCGGGTCTGCAGTGGGGATCTAGCCCAGACATCTCTATCAATTCTGTAGTGCTTATAGCCGGAACTCCTAACCCATTGCTTAACGAATTATGAAGCTTTTTTCTAGGTGAGCGAAATCCTGCTTTTACGAAGCTAAAAAAGGAATCTGGGTCTTCGAGTTGAAATGGTGATTCTGGATATACCTCCATCTTTACGACCGCTGACCAAACTTTGGGCATAGGATCGAAAGATTGGGGAGATACTCTACAGACTAACTGGGCTTTAGCGTAGTACTGTACAGCAACAGATAACAACCCCATCTGTCCAGGTTCAGCTACCATTGATTTCGCGACTTCCTCCTGTACCATCACTACCATGCATTCGGGTTTAGGGGGGACTTCCAAGAAGCGACGGACTATAGGATTGGCAGCATAGTAAGGAAGATTAGATACCATTTTATACTTGACGTTGTAGCCAACTAAGTCAGTGATATCCTTAAATCTAGCATCTCCGACCACGCACGTGAGATTGGTAGGAGAACCTAGGTGGGTCTGCAAACGCTGTGCCAATCGAGGGTCCAATTCAATACTAAATATTTTACCGGCGGTGGAGATAAGTTGTTTAGTTAATATACCTTTACCAGGGCCTACCTCGACCACTATATCATCTTGAGTTAAATTGGCTGCTTGGATAATCTGGGTTATAACCGTTTTATCGGTCA
>ENA-UPTF01002550-UPTF01002550.1-marine-metagenome-genome-assembly--contig:-NODE-2550-length-10482-cov-6.157617_pt1 | contig 10482 bp, 11 predicted proteins | sample MGYA00238166_ERZ767019 | MGnify/ENA primary metagenome ERZ767019 (study PRJEB28930, sample SAMN06266391) | marine metagenome | isolation source: Sea water from 250 m depth | place: Atlantic Ocean... | reverse complement strand
ACCATCCAGATAATCTAGTTGCCAAAGGCATGCCTCCTGAGTTCATTGAACAAGCCACAAAGGAGATGACTGCGATTAATACAGCCTACGACAAGATTAATAAAGAAAGAGATGTGAATTGATACAAAAGTACATGCTCAGTGTGGCATGAGTGTGGTCAGAATAACCCTCTTAAAAAACGAAAGTTTTAGATATATTTTTGTTTGTAATTGTTATAGGTCCAGCAATGCAATTCATTGTTAAAGTCTTGAAATTGTACTTAATAGAAATTTTTTAAAAGAAGGAGAAGATATGTTAGGAGAAAAGATTGGTTCGTTAACAGCAACTGCTACAAATACACCCCTACCTGGAAATGGTGCTCTACCTAGATTTGAGACAAGAGCTGAAGGAAGTGGAACTTTAGCAGGAGCTGAAGTTCAAGTAATAGTAGCTTATGCTTCTGATATGAGAGCAGATGGCACCCTTTATGGAGAGTGCCCTAATCGAGGTGTCGTCATGACTGCAGATGGAGTGGCAACATTCACAGCAACAGGCATTGGTAAATTTAATGCAGAAGGTGGTATAAACTTTAGAGGAGCATGTTATTTTCAAACCTCAGCTCCATCGTTATCGAGTCTCAACGGCAAATGTGTAGTTTATGACTGGGATGTTGATGCTGCAGGAAAAGCAACATGGGAACTTTGGGAGAAGAAATAGACGCCATCAACATTTAAGTAACTTATAAAAATTACTTACTAAAAACACTATTAATAAAAATTACAAAATAAATATTATTATAAGATAATAGCGGATATTTAATTCCGCTATTATAATTTACATAATATCCCTCAATAAAACTATGATTCAATAACTGCTTGTTTCCGTGTTTTTATAGCATATGCTATACAATCAATTTCAAATTTCAAAAAACTCGGAAGAGCATTTACAATAGTAGTTCTAGAAGGATACGGGGCAAAAAAAAAATTTTTGTATATTTTATTGTAAATTTTTATATCTTCTTCATCAGCAAGATAGGCTTTAACATTAATTACATTATCAAGCGATAAATTTATAGAATTTAATATATTGTTTACATTATTCATAGATCTATCAATTTGCTCTTCTATTGTTCCGCTAATTATTTTTCCAGTATTGGGATCTACTGATGCTTGACCTGAAATATAAACCAAATCTCCTACTTGAATAGCAGGACTAAAAGGCAAATCTGATTTTGCACCCTTATTTATGATCTTTAGCATATAATATTTAATTTATGAAAATTATAAATTAATTAGCCTATTTTCATCAATTGATTTTTTCATAGCAAATACAATTTTTTCAACCTCGTATGCTTTTATTAAATCAACATCAGGTTGATTATCATAAACACAATCTTCAATAAATTTGTCTAAATTTCTTTTAAGGCATCCTTCAACTTTTGAATCTATAATTGGCCAATTTGCTAGATCAGGTTTCATATAAGATTTATCAGTTTGAATTTGTAATCCCATTGAGGATCCTTCTATAATTATAGATCCTTTATCACCAACCACATGAAGAGCAGGATCAAGAAATTCCGGTTGATTTTTAGGCAAAACCCAAGATGTTTCAAATGATGCAATGCTACCATCAGTAAATTTAATAAGAGACATAACAGCATCATGGGAATTAAATTTAGCGCACTCTCTTATGACTGCTTCTGCATATATTCTTTCTGGTTTTGAATTATTAATTGACATTACCATTTGAATATCATGAATTAAAGTTGAAGAAATTAGATCGGTCCAAGGTGCATAAATCTCAATCCCAAATCTGTTTCCTCTTCTTCTGGCATAGCAAGAAACTATTTCTCCAATTTCGTTATTTTTTATTTTTTCTTTCATTAATTTGTATCTTGGATCTTCATGTAAAATAAAGTTTACAGAAATTAATTTATTATGATTCTTTATTTTATTTACAAGATTTTCAATGTCTTCTAAATTTCTTCCCAGAGGTTTTTCTAATAAAATTTTTAATCCCTTTTCAATAGCTAATAAAGCCGGCGCAATACGAATTTGCTCTGGAGTAGCAATACTTATAGCATCTAATTTTTCCGTATTAATAAGACTCTCAAATTCATTATATGCTTTACATTTAAATCTATTTGCAACTTTATTTACTTTTTCTTTATCAATGTCGCATACTGCAATTAATTCACTGCTGGGATTTCTAAAAAAAGTTTCTGCATGGAAAGAACCTACCAAACCCGTTCCAATAACTGCAATTTTTAATTTATTCATTATTTATTACTACCTGACAATACTACTTTTGTAATATATTGTTGAAAAAAAATCATCAAAAGAACTACAGGAATTAAAGTTATTACAGCAGCTGCAGCCTGTTGACCAATTTTTATATCAATTGTACTTCTAAATAAGCCAAGTGCTACTGTCGAAATTTTTAAATTATTTGTAAATATTAATGGTGTCAAGAATTCTACCCATGCTAGTATAAATGCAAAAATAAATGCAGCAATAAGTCCTGGCCTCAATAATGGAAATATTATGAATGATAAAAGTTGAAAAACTGAACATCCATCAATTTTTGCAGCTTCCTCGACCTCAATGGGTAATTTATCAATAAAAGTTTTTAAAATCCATATTACAAACGGTAAAGTAAAAGCTGTATAAGGCACAACTAAACTTAAAATTGTATCATCTAATTGATATGAAACAAGAATTACAAATAAAGGAATAACAAAAAGAATAGTTGGCAGAAAATAAACTGAAATTAGTGCACCAAGAATTAAGTTTTTAGCTGGCATATTCAATCTTGATAAGGAATAAGAAGCAGGAAAACCCAATATTAAACATAAAAAAGCTGTTAGTGATGAAACAATTAAACTGTTTTTTATTCCTTCATATATATTTGAAATATGATTTGGTTTTAATACTTCAACAAAATGAGTAAAAATAATTTCAGTTGGAAAGAAAGATAAATTACGTGATCTAATTATATTTTCTGGCTGGATACTTGTTAATATTAATCCATACAATGGAAAAAACATTATTAAAAAAACAATAAAGGCAAAAAAATAAGTAAAAATTTTTTTTAAAACTAACCTATTCTTCATTTATTCCCCCAGAAAAAATTAAGTATTTTTTTTGAAATTGAAGGAATAAGCACGACAGCAATAGTGATAATTAGCAATACATAAGCAGCAGCAGAAGCTCGTCCAAGATTAAAAGTTTCAAAAGCTTCTTTATATATAAAATAGTTTAAAGTTGTTGTGCCTCCTCCGGGCCCACCTCTAGTTAAAACAAATATTGTATCGAAAGATTTCATTGCTAGTACGAATTGAATCAAAAATAGTGGTATTGCTATTGGAAGCATCAAAGGAAATAAAATATAAAAAAATCTTTGAAATACATTAGCGCCATCAACTGATGCAGCTTCAAAAGCTTCCGAAGGTAAACTTTGAAGACCCGATAAAAAGAATAAAGTCATAAATGGAATTGCTTTCCAAATCTCTGCAACTGCTATTATGTGCAAAGCAATTAATGGATCTGCCAACCAAATCTTATATTCTGAAATTATTCCTGATTGGTATAACAATGCGTTCAAAAAACCAGTATCTGCATGAAACATTTGTCCCCATAAAACCCCAGAAACAACTGAAGGCACAGCCCAGGGCAAAACAATCATTACTCTTAAAAGCGCTTTACCAACAAATTTTTCGTTGAGTAAAATAGCTATTAAGAAAGAAAAAATAGTTGTAAATAAACAAATTACAAGACCAAAATAAACTGTTCTTAAAACAGCGCTATTAAAAAAAGCATTGTTTATTAAGTACTGAAAGTTTTTAAATTGAACAAATTTTTTAATATTAAGTCTTACAATATCATATTCAGCAAAACTAATTACGAAAGTAAAAATTGCAGGATATAGATATGTAACAAAAACTAAAATGAGAGATGGTAAAATTAAACTTGTAGCAAGTATTTTTTCCTTACTAAATTTTAATCTTGATTTATCAATTAGGTTTGAATGCTCGATCATGCCCCGGAATAACTAAGTCTGGTTTATAACTTTGAGCTTTATCTAATGACTCATTGAGTTGTTTTAAGTTTTCTTTTGGATACCATCTAGAAAATTTTCTGTCACAATATTCTTCTTTAGTCATTGTTTGATCCCCAGCTATTAAAACAGTGCTTTCATCACTTTTAACTACAAATGATATATGGCCACTAGTATGACCTGGAGTTGTAATTGCATACATATTTTCCATAATCTTTGTTTCATTGTTATCTGAAATTTCTATAATTTCTCCCATCATTGATTTTTTTGCATTAACTATCTCTTTACCTTCAATAGCTTCCATGTCATGAAACTCTTTCATTCCAATTACCCAAGGTTTATTTCTGAAATGGACTATTGAAGCTGCATGATCTGAATGAGTATGAGTAGTAGCAATAATATCAATATCGTCATAAGTTAAATTTCTAGATGCTAAAGCTCTTTTTAAAATTGAATAAAATCCAATGTGATAATTACCTGGATCAACAAGTATATTTTTTTCTCCTCGTACTAAAGTAGTAGTTGCAACAGGAAGGAAACCAACATTAGTATCAAAAATAGGTCCGTCTTTTGTACTTACACCCATTAATTTTTCCATTTCATCAAGTTGTTGTGTAGGATGTGAAGCAAACATATAAATTAATTCATTGTTATGATAACTAAATCTTAAAGTTACAGGATTTATTAAAATATCTACTGATGTGCTCATATTTAATTATCCTTCAAAATATTGAGTGAATTATTTATCCAATCTAAATTTTCATAATTCATGAATGAATAATTGTAAAAACTAAATCCAGCTGATTCTTGATTAAATACTTTAAGTTGATTATTTAAATCCGTTTGATTAGCGATTTGTGGAAGTATTGTTCTAATTGCTGGGATCATATCAACTTTGTTTTCTAAAACATTTTTATATATGTCATATTTTTGTTTAAAAAGTTCTAAATCTGCAAAATAGAAAGTTGGATGAATTTCATCAATTAATGGCAATAGAGATGTTAAATTAACACCATTTTGCCATCTCTGCTTATTTGGACCAAGTGGATATAATGGTCCAAAATCTACTAATCCGATCTTTAAATTTTTATCTTGTCGTAATTCATTTATCACAACTTTATTTATATTGGTTATACTTTCCTCTCTAATTTGATAGTATTTCCAGAACTGACCATCAATTGCATTTTCAAAATCAGACCAATTCATAATTTCTTTCTTTATATTTTTATTAAAATAATCATTTGTGGTTTCCTTGACCCAATTTTTTATCATTTCACCATCAACGTTTTTTTGCTTTAAAGCTTCTAAACACTTTTTACTAAAATTAAGAGACATTATAAAATCAAGATCAGCAGAAAAATCTACTCCAATTACTTCATGATGATGACCATGTCTAAGTGGAAGATACTCAAGAGATTCAATTAAAATTTTATCAAATACTCCTAAATTCACAATATCCCTTGATAAGTTAACAAAGTGATCAACTACTTCAGAATTAAAAGGACAAAGAGAGTGTGTTATTGGGTCACCCCAAGCATTGTGTACAGACATTTCAGGATAATTATTTCCAATTCCAGAATTGTGTGTACCAAGCATCCAAGCACATAATTTAATATTATTTTGTTTACATTTGTTTGATAATTCTTCCCAAAATAAACTCCAATTGTTTGTTAGGTTACTTATTGGTGATTGAAAACTATGTTTTTTGTGCCAATTACTTGGATTAAAATATAAGGCGCCAGGTTCAGGAAAATAAATTTTTCTTTTTGTACTATGAGGTAAAAAAAACATTCCAGAATGATAATTTACTGTAATGTAAATAGAATTTAATCCACTTCTCTTAACTGCATTTATTATTGCATCATAACCTTCATCAATTACATCCCAGGGATAACAAAATAATGCTAAATCTTTATTTATCATTGTTACCATTTAAAGGTTTTTTCCAAGTTGAAAAATCACAGATAAAATCAGATATTTTATCAGTAATAATATCAAATAATTGAGCACCTCTCTCCTTGGTTGCTAAACTTGGCGAGCCAATAACACCGTGTGGAGATAATTCTTTAAAGCTTGCGCTTACTCCGACAGCCCCGCCTGATAATAAATCAACACCAGTATAAGGTGATCGCTTTAAAGGATTATCTTCAATTTTATTTTTTTTTACAATATTTTCTTCCATATGAAGCATTAATGCTGTTTCCATTTCACAGGCGTGATTAATACCTCCGAGTTCAGATTTTCTCCAATCATTAATTTCTTTCATAGCAAAATCCCAATAAGATGATGTTGCTATGTAAATATTTTTATCATATTTTAATTTTTGGCCTACGTTCTTTAGAATTGCTATATTGCCTCCGTGACCATTAAGAATTAGTATTCTCTCTAATTTATTTTTCACTAAACTTTCTACAATATCAATAATCAAGTTTGTTAATGTCTCATCTTTAATAGATATGGTGCCTGCAAAATCCATATGGTGTGGAGAATAACCAGTCCAAATTACTGGAGCGACAACTGCCTTAATATTTTTATCATGAGATTTGTTTACTGACTCAATGGCTATTTTGTTGACCATAAATTCATCTACTTTAAGGGGAAGATGTTTTCCATGTTGTTCAAATGCACCAAGAGGAAGCAAGATCACAGGATCTAAATCTGCTAAATCTTTAGCTTCCTCCCAGGTATAATTACTCAAATTAATTTTCATAATTTGAATAAATTTTTAGTTAAGACCTGCTTGCATTAATTTGCTTAACAGCATCATTTAAAGCATCTTTTGCGCTTTTTTTCTGAGTAATAGCTAAAGATACCTCATTAGACATTAATTCAACCCATTGATTTCTGTCTGCTGAAAACCCAGCATCAACGGGGTAAAGATATGAGTCTCTTATAACTCCTGCAAAAGATATATTTTTTACAACATCCGGATGATTTAATGCAGGTAAAAGAGAGGGTGCCCAAGGCGAGGTAGATCCTTGCAAAATTTGAAGTTCAGGACTTAAAGCCATTTCAATAAACTGCATACCCGCTTCTGGATTATCAGAGTATTTTGGTATAGCTAAAAATTCTGAACCATCTACTGATGCTGAAGTTTCTAAAGCAGGAAGAGGTGCTATTCCGCTCATTCCCTGTACTGCAGAATCTTCTACGAAATTTGCAATCCCACTAATAAATGGCCAAGTTAAGAAGAAACCTCTTTTACCAGCCAAATAACTTGGAGATGCATCAAAAACCCAAGTGTAAGTTGGAGTAGCAGGATCAATAATTTTATCCTTATGAAGCAAATCAACCATCATATTCAATGCTTCAATTCCTGCTTCACTGTTCATTACTGGATCAAGGTTACTATCTAAAAAGCTTCCACCGTTTGCTTGAAGAAGAGCCCCAAATGTCCAAAAACTATGTGTACCAGCCCAAGCATCAACAATTCCATAAATATCATTATCAGGATCATTTATTTCTTTTGCGAATCTAATAAGTTCATTCCAAGAATTTTTTGTTGAATGCCAGTTATTAGGTGCTTCAGTATCCAAACCTGCAGATTTAAGTAAATTTTTGTTCCAATGTAAAACTGGACAACCTATAGATATAGGAGCAGCATAAATTTTTCCTTTATAAGTTGCTGCAGTAAGACTGTTTTCCATAACACCATTTGGTTTTAGAGTATTGTTAACAAAGCCAGTCATATCTTGTAGCCATCCTTTATCTGCTAACCCAGCTATTTCTGAAGCTGTTAGAAATATCGCATCCCCAACACTTTTTCTTGCAATGTAAGCTGAATTTAACTTTACAGATAAATCAGGTGTTGTTACTGTTTCTATTGTTGGCGTAACTCCATACATTTCTGCGTAGTTTGGAGCAAGAGCTTGAAGATAGTCCATATGAGAACCAAGTAATAAACTTACAGGATCTTTATTAGCTGCTAGTGCATACTTAAACCCAACTTGAGAGACTAAAGCACCGGCCAAAGCTAAAGAACTTGTTTTGTTTATAAAATTTCTTCTAGAAATTTTCTTTTTCATTTTTTACCTCCCAGAAAAATGGTTATTTAAAAAGATTGAAACTTATTTAAAATATAATGTCAATGCTCCAATGTTCATGACATTATTCTTGAAAAATTTGATGTTTTTTTACTTAAAAATCAATTATTTAGGGGAAAAAATGATTTTTTAATAACGTTTTTATATTTGATTTTATTTAAATCACTTTGACAAGGTCCAGAAGTTTTTACATTAAAAGCTATTCTTGATATCTTATCATAAGCTTGACGATATGCTGCTGCAGCTTTTACCCCAATGGCTGTTAAAGTTGCGGGATCAACCCCTTGACTCCTCCATTGACCCAAATCAAATGGCGGGGTTTTAATTGAAGTTAGCAATATATAAACTCCTGAACATTGAACTAAAGCACAATTACCCATATTAATTTTTTCACCTCTCGAAGCAGCCAAATGACTTTGTTTATCTTCTAAAGTAAATTTTCCATTGGTCTTATTTATTAACTTAACTTTTAGTATCATTTGATTTTGTTTTTTGAAATTTTGCATATCTCCAATAATTAATTTACAATAATCACCAATTTTTCTATTTTTTAATTTTTTTACATTAAAGGGATCGTTTATAATAACGCCTGAATTTCTTACTTTATTACTTATTAATGATCGCATTACATCTGTAGTGTTTCCAAGAGAGCCTCCGCCAATATTATCTGCTGATTCAATTAAAAGAACTGGTTGATTAAATTTCTTTGAATTAATTTTAGTAATTGTTTTTTGAAGATCATATTCTTTAACTAAACCTTTGAATTTCAATTTACTAGCTAGGACAACTAATGCTTTCATTATCTTACTTACATTCTTAAAATTTGTCGCTACCACTGAAAACGCAACGCCATTTTCTGGAACATCTGAATATGAAAAACCTGCAATTACATTTATTGCTAAAATATTTTTATTTATTTTTTCATATTTTCTTGCCTCACTTTCTAGTTTGCGCATTGGATTTTTTAATGTACTGGTTCCTGAAGGTGGCCATAATATTTTAGCATTCATGTAATAAGTTTTAGGAATTGATCTTTTATTTAATGAGTCATACATAATTTTAGCAGCTCTATAAGCAATTTTGTAAGAATCAGTATGGGGATTTTTTTGATAGCAAATTAAACCATTAGAAAGTTTCGCCATTTTTTTAGTAAAGTTTGCGTGAAGATCAAAAACACCAAAAACAGGTACATTTTTTAAAGTTTTAATTTTTTTTAATCTTTCAAGTAATTCTCCTTCAACATCAAAAATATTTTCTGTGACCATTGCTCCGTGTAGAGATAAATAAATTGCATCAAATTTATTTTTTTTAATTTCATTAAAAAATTTAATAAATTTTTTCCAAAATATTTCAAAAACTTTACTTTCAACAATTCCAGATGGAGTAGCCGTAAAATTTACAGTTGAAAAAACATTCAAATTTTTGGTTTTACAAAAATTTAAAAAACCTGATATTTGAGAAAAATCGTTTTTTAAGTCTAATATTTCTTTTTGCTTTAAAATTTCAAAATCTTTAAGTTTAGTTTTTTCTTTTATAAAACAATTGGTTTCATGAAAAATACCAATGAATAATATATTTTTCATAATATTTCCTAAAATATATATTTATTTCAATCTAATAGGATAGTAATATAAATTAATGAAAAAAGATATTATAGAAAAATGCAAAAACAATCTTTATTCTGCGGTCATTGCTGATACTTTAGATTCTTTTGGTTATCATAAGCAAGCTGTTTATACTACAATTCACTCTTTAGATTCAGAGCTTGTACTTTGTGGATTTGCTAGAACAGGAATTTACATGCCAATTTATCATGACGATGAAAATACAAATGTATACGAACATGAACTTGCATTAATCGATAGTTTGTTAGAAGGAGAAGTTTGTGTTTTATCTTGTAACAATAATAGAAATATAGCTCCATGGGGAGAGCTTTTAACAACAAGAGCTAAATATCTAAAAGCAGCAGGATGTCTAGTTGACGGATGTATAAGAGACTCCAAAGCAATAAAAAAAATGAAATTTCCAATTTTTTCAAATGGCACAAATCCTGTTGACACAAAATTTAGAGGGAAAATGATATTTTCTGATGTTCCCGCGGAAGTAGGGGGTGTTCTAATAAATACAGGAGATTTAATTTTTGGTGATCAAGATGGAGTGGTATCAATACCATCTAAATTAATTAATCAAGTAGTTGAAAAATCTTTCCAAAAAGTTTCGTCAGAGAATACTGTTCGTAAAGAGCTCAATGAAGGTCAATCACTAAAAGAAGTATTCATTAAACATGGTATACTTTAATTTTTAATAACTATATTCTTTAAGTTTTCTGGCGTGCCCGGCGAGATTCGAACTCACGACCCCCAGATTAGGAATCTGGTGCTCTATCCTACTGAGCTACGGGCAC
>ENA-UPTF01002549-UPTF01002549.1-marine-metagenome-genome-assembly--contig:-NODE-2549-length-10483-cov-8.598213_pt1 | contig 10483 bp, 10 predicted proteins | sample MGYA00238166_ERZ767019 | MGnify/ENA primary metagenome ERZ767019 (study PRJEB28930, sample SAMN06266391) | marine metagenome | isolation source: Sea water from 250 m depth | place: Atlantic Ocean... | reverse complement strand
CTTTCACTTCCTCAGCAGGTGTATCAGCTTTCACTTCCTCAGCAGGTGTATCAGCTTTCACTTCCTCAGCGGCTTTTTCACTCTCTGCATCCTTTGCCTTTTGTTTGTCTAGTCTTTCAAAAATTACTGGACTCACTTGTTTTTTAGCCAAACTTTCGTCATCATAGATATAGAAGGTTCCAAGTATATTTGGTCGTCCAGTATGATGTTTTAAATTAATAGCAATAACAGTTTTTCCATCCAATTTGAATTCTCTAGTTATCATATTCACTGCTTCAGATTTCTTTAGTTTACCACCAAGACCTCTAAAATTACATGTAATTTCTCTTCGTGATAAAAATAAATTATTTACATCATCCACTGTTTCAATCATTGACATGTACACACGCCTCTGAATAGTTCTTATAAATCTTCAATGAAATTAACAAGAAATTTAAGAAAACACGACAAACCAGTTACATGGAACGCTATATGCTACATCTTAAGAATAATTCTGTTTATGATAGAAAAATGGCTCATGATATTCTATTACAGTCACGTGATCTTGCATATGGTATGAACCTCATTTTACGCGACTGTAGAATTTCAAAAAAATATATTGAATTAGATACTTCTGTACCACAAGCATTTCTTGAAGAACTAATAAAAAAACTATCCATTATTGCACCACTAGATCATGCTAAGCATGTTATTGAAGAAACTTTTGAAAAAGAGCATGCAGTATCTCAAGGAAGATCTTATTTTAACGATGGGAGATTTTGGGAATGTCATGAAGTTCTTGAGGGTGTCTGGAAACAGATTGATGGTGATGAAAAAAAATTGGTTAATGGTCTAATTCTGGTTGCTGCAGGTTTAGTTCATTATCAGAAAGATGAGGATGATACATGCATCTCAATTTTTAACAGGGCATTAGACAAACTTGAAACTTCAAATGGAATGTATCATAAAATAGATGTTGATAGAGTTAAACTACTTGTGCAAGACATGATTAAAACCAGAGAAATTTCTACTTTTGAGATTTAATTATTTCTAATGCGGTATTAACTACTTGTGCACCCTCTAACAAACCAATTTCACCATTGGCACCATCAGATTCAGTGAATCTTTGCGAGTCATCATTTTTTATTTTATTACCTGAAATTAATAATGGAACTGGATGATCACTGTGCCCTTTATTGATACACGGTGTTGAGTGATCAGCTGAGATCATAACAACAATTTTTTCTGTATCAATGTTTTCTAAGAGTGTACCAAAGAATCTCTGATCTATTTCTTCTATGTTTTTCATTTTCCCAATAGCATCACCATCATGACCAAATTCATCTGGTCCCTTCAAGTGTACATAGATAGCATTTTCTGTTTCCATAGATTTTGCCGCCACCTTTGCCTTTTCTTCATAATCTGTCAATCCACCTGCACTAAAGGCATGCATTTTCAATACATTTGAAATGCCAACTTCAACTGGCATATCAACAATGCATGAAAAATTCATTGAGTATTTTTCATTAATTGGTTCTACGTTCGGATATCTGTTACCAGCATCACGTAGAAGTATACTATTTAGTAGTTTTTTATTTTGTTTAGCACGATTCTGATTAACTTGACTTTCTTTCAAAATTTTCAATGATTTCTCTGAAAATTCATTAACCAAACTAGCAGTAAGGCTTGCAGAATCAGTATCATCTAACGGTAGGCATCTTTCAATTTTTAAAAAATCACCGACAGCTTTTGCAATGCCCATACCATCTATTCTGGCATATGCAGGATCAGTGTTTGAGATGTTTGCAGATAGTGGATGTTCATCTCTTATTCGCACTACAACTCTATGACCAATAGTTGGTGCAACAACTATTCCTGAAAGTGGGCTTGAGAACTTTAATTTGTCCTCTAATTCTTGTGATACACCTAGAGCGTCTGCTTTTTCAATTTGTCTACCTGCTCGTCTATCAATTATGACATCATTGTCATCTAGTGTTGCAAAATTCCCTCGCAGTGCCAAGTCACCATCTTTGAAATCAATCCCGATCCCAATTGCTTCAATTACACCTCTCCCTACATAATCTGAGTGCTGAAATTTGTATCCAAGCATGTTGAATACTGCTATGTCTGACTCTGGGGCTATACCTTTACCAACAGAAATCACATGTCCCATAGTACCATTCTTGGCTAATTTGTCTAAGTTTGGTGTTTGAGCCGCCTCAAGTGGTGTTTTGTTATTAATATCTGGATGAGGAAGATCACCGACACCATCCAATAACACATAGATTATTTTGATCTCTGAATTATCTACCAATACCTGCAGAAAATTATTGCTTATTTTAAATCTTGCAAGTAAGCATTCATTTCGTTTAGATCGTTTTAACACTTTTTAATGAAACATTTTTTTTCATATCATTGGGAAATTTAAGAAAAGATTATGTGTCTGAAAGATTTGTTATCGTTAATCAGTCTGAATCTCAAAAACCTAAAACTAAAAAAAATCCTTACAAAGCTGGTAATGAGACTATGACGAACCCATCAGTTCTATCTCTAGTCCAAAAAGACGGAATGCTACAAAGATTACAAGATGACGAAGGTGACTGTGTAAAAAATTGGTCTGTCAGAGTTTTTCCTGCAACAGATCCATCTGTGACTATAGATACCGATAATTCATATACAGATCATCCATTGTATAGCGAACCAGCATACGGTTATCATTATATTATATCTGCATCTCCTGATGAAAAAGAAACACTCTCTACTCTTGATGTTGAACAATGGGGTTATGTTTTATCCGTGGTTCAGGATAGATTACGATGGATGTATACACAAAAGGGTGTTGCCTATGTTGCAATATATGGAAATCATGGAAAAGAAGCAAGAAACAAAGTTGAACATCCACATTTACACATGATGTCATTCTCAATAATTCCACCAAAAATAGAAGAAGAAGCAAATTTTTCTCATAAGATATTAAATGAAAATGGTGTTTACCCTATGAGCCAACTTATTAATTCAGAAACAGGTGGCCCGAGACAAATTCTTCAGACAGAAAATTTTATTGCAATATCTCCATGGGCACCATCATATGACTATGAATTTTGGATATGTCCAAAAAAACACGCAACAAGTTTTTCAAAAATCTCTCAAAAAGAAATTAATGATCTAGCTCTAATTATCAGAGCCACACTTGGCGGACTTTCAAATTGTGCAAAAGACGTTTCATATAATATCGTATTTCATCTATCACCAGAAAAGAAAAATAGTAAACAAATTCATTGGCATGTTGAAGTTTACCCACAGATAACTCCATGGTCTGGGCTTGAGCGCGGTTTTGGAATTTTTCTGAATGAATTATCACCTGAGAAAGTAGCACATGACTTAGGTAACGCATGTAGAAAAGAACTTTCTCTACTTGTAGGAATATTATAGACTTCGTTATAGTTTATTACTTCATAGGAATCTTCATTTAACATGGCATTAGAAAAATATCTTGCAATTGCAGGATTAGCATTATCTGTTTTTTTTGTTGCAGAAATAATTACACTATTTAATTTTATGGCTAACCCATCAGGAAATTTAGAATTTGGTTTTGAAGCAGCACCAAAGATATTTCAATTTATATCATTGAGTATTGCTCCTGCAACAATTGTCTTTGGAGTCTCTTTTGTTTTATCAAAACGATATGGTTCTAAATTAAATGGAATTCTAATGATTAGTGCTGGAGTTATCATATTAGCGGGAATGATTTTTGCATACACTATGATTGAGCATATTCAAGAAAAATTAATAAACACTAGTGTTGAAGCTACCCCAGTAATTTTCATGATAGTTTCCATCCCCATTATCTTTTTTGGAACAAGACTTTTGAAAACAAAACCAAGAAAACCAAAAAAGAATTATTTAGAAGATGGTTTTTAGACTCTCATTTTTTTCTGTCTATCTGTATTTTTACTAGAAAGTAGATTTTGTTGTTGGCGAATTCGTTCCGCAATTAATCTGTAAAGTGACCTAAAGCGATCTTTAGTTTTATCAGACATAAATTCTGCCTCATTAATTCCAATTTTTTCACAAATATACCTACAAACCTCTTCAGAATCAAAATTTTCCCAGCCATCTTCCTTATGTTCATCCCAGATTGAATTAAGATTCTCAAGAATTCCATTTTTCTTTCGTGATTCAACATCATCGTTTGTAAGATTAACAAATCCCTCTTTTCTTAATTTGATACCATATGTCTGATTTACGGCATATAGATAATCTTCAGGTAATACATAATCCTCAATAGATTGTAATTGTTTCCCACCATGTTCAAAGAATATAGTTTGAACCTTTGAAAATTCATTTGCAATTAGCTTTGCAGAGATATCCTTTGATTCATCAGTATTATCTAATAATACAAAAGTATTGTATCCATGATTTCTGTAAAAAATGGCAAGTGGTAAGACTGAATTTTTATTATATGCTGCTACAATATTTAGTGGATTCATTGAGATATTTGGATCTTCTAGAAATTTATCAAATGCATTAAGATACAGTGTATCTGATATCGTTTCAACAATAATAACCGGTCTTGAATTGTAACCAATTTCTCTATCTACAATTGACTCAACTAATCCTCTAGAAAGTCCATACAGAATTGGTGTTAGTGTTGCATCATCTGCATTCCAATAATCATAGAAAATTCTACTAAGATGCTTTTTCTTTTCAAGTTCTACCACAAGTAAGTTACCTGGTGCATAGTCAAAGATCATGTAAGGTGAATGTGTTGCATACAGAACTTGGTTCGCACCAGCTAAGCTCTTCAACAGATCTGAAATTCCTCTTTGCTGAGTCGGATGTAAGTTTCTTGCTGGTTCGTCTAATAAGAGAATTGCCTCTTTAAGCTCTGCTTTTTGTGTTTCAGCAGCAAAATTTACTATAAACGAAAACGTCCACTTGAATCCCTCAGCTCTTCTATTCAATAAACCAGTATTAGTTACAGTACCATCTTTATGCACATCAGATATTACAACACTCATTATATCATTTGGATTTAATCGAAGTTCTACATGAATTGGATCACCTTTCCATGCAGGATTTAGTTTTTCAGTTAGTCTTTTACTACATGTATTAAGTAATTTAATTAATTGTGAAGGACTGTTCTTACACTCTTCTAATTCATTTATATCTAATTCAGCAAGGTAAAATAGATTATCTACCGTTTCAGCCTTATCAAATTCATCTTCAGAGAATTCAATGCTTGGAGAATCACGTTCTTTTATATACTCATTGAGATTTATGTTACCAATAATTTTTTTGTAATCAGAAAAATAAACAAATCTTGGATGTATATTAATTTCAATAAAATTTTCTAATGCCATTCTTTCCGTTGTACCTACTAAAAGACTCTGGAAGTTTGTTGATGGGTCATCATCTATTTTTTCCCATTCTGATACAACTAAAGGTTCATCATTAGCTAGTACATGTAAATTATTTCCAAATTCAGCCATTTCATTTCTAAATATTTCTTCTGTCTCTGGTGCACCACCTTCAAAGAATTTGGTATCCAATTTTATTCTAATATGATTAGGAATTGTATCCAAATATCCAATAACCCGTTCTCTAAAATTTTCCCAGGAATTCAGACCACCGTTTTCGGCTTCACTAATCTCAACATCTCCAAAATCATATTGGGGTATTGGATTCGTATTAGTCCTAAAAATCTTGATTTTATTAATTTCTGGAATTTCAGGAAATGTTTCTTTGATTAAGCTAATCTCTTTTTGGTTTAACTCAAATTCGCCTTCAGCAAGTCTAACTTCAGATTTCAGATCCTCAACTAATTCGTCACATAAATCAAGATCTGATATTTCCTGTTCTTTGTTAAACAGTGTTAAAGCTTGAAGAATTGTTGTTTTACCACTTTCATTTCTACCAACAAAAGCAGCAAGATCACCCACTCTAATTTCACCAGAATCATGTATGCATCTATATGCACGAACTCTAAATTTTCTTAATCGCACAGATAAGCTGATTATGGCTGGAATTTAACTAGCATGACCAAATTATCTTAAACGCTTTACTAAATTATGACTAAATTGATATACGTGTATCTTTAAGTTAGAATCAAAATGACCAAATCACCATTCATTGTTTATATTTTACCCATCATACTATCAGTCTCTTTAGGTACATTAGTTATGGCTGAAGCACTTAATGATCCTGCACGTGAACTAAATATGTGGCAGTCTGATTCGGGTATAAGTACAACCCAACAAGGAGACAAATTAGTCATAATTGGGTTAGATAAGACGTATTCTATATCAGATTCGATTCAATTTGAAATAAAAGTCACTAATCCGGAATTTGAATGTGGAGACCTCTATATCACAATATTTGATGGTGATCAGGTAATCACACAAAGTGGATTTATGAAACAATGTTTTATGCAACAAAACCAAAAGATACCACTAGGTGACAAATACACAGAAATCATTACAGTGCCTGGAGAATATAAAATTCTCATAGAGATTTTTGACCAAAATTATAAAGATTCACTGTCTTACGTTGCAAATATAACTGTCAAATAATGATTATTTTTTGAATAATAATTTTGAGATGAAAATCTGATGAAAAAAACAAAACAAACTGATAATGAGAATGAGATTAAAAAACAATTAGAAGAACTTAAAGCTCAACTCAAGCATCAGAGCAAAAAACCAAAAGCAAAGAAAACGACAAAAGTAGAAAAACCAAAAGCAAAGAAAACGACAAAAGTAGAAAAACCAAAAGCAAAGAAAATCACAAAAGCACAAAAAGAAAAAGCAAAAAAGGTTGCAAAAGCACAAAGAGAAAAAGCAAAAAAGGTTGCAAAAGCACAAAAAGAAAAAGCAAAAAAGGCTGCACAGGCACAAAGAGAAAAAGCAAAAAAGGCTGCTCAGTTAGAAAAAGAAAGAGCAAAACAGGCTGCTCAGTTAGCAAAAGAAAAAGCCGAAGAGGCAGCAAGAACACCAGAAGAAGAGTTAGAAGAACAGTTCTCGGATGAGCAAATACGTAATTTCCAAATTGAAAAGATGGACATGGATAGAATAACTAACAAAGTATGTGAGATAGTTGCTGAATATGAGGATACAGGAATGTTACAGAGTGATTTATGGAAGAAACTCAAATTATCTAGCCGTGATGGTTCACGACTTGCATTACGGTTAGAACGAAGAGGGTTGATATCTCGTGAAAAGATTTTACAAAAAGATAGATGGACTTACAAACTTATAATTGAACAAACACCAATTTCTCTCGAATCACTTCAGAATTCTCCGTGTTTGACTTGTCCTGTTGAACAAAAATGTGATATTGAAAATGTTCACCCAGAACCTAGTCCTCTTTATTGCCAATTAATTGAAGACTGGGTTATTACTGAATTCACAAAGAAGAAAAAATGAAATTAATTGATGCAAAAAAAGATCATTATAGAAGATTAGCTCATGAACAAGGTTTCAGAAGTCGAGCGGCATACAAACTAAAAGAAATCAACAAATCATACAGAATTATAGGTCCAGGTTCTTACGTACTTGATCTTGGTTGTGCACCTGGAGGATGGAGTCAAGTAGCACAAAAAATTAGTGGTAATCAGGGTAAAGTACTTGGTATTGACATGTCATTTGTTGAGGAAATACCTAACGTAAAAATAATTCAGGGTAATATTGAGGAATCATCTATAGTAGATGAAATTGTAGAATATTTTGGAAAAAAAGCTGATTCTGTAATATGTGATTTATCACCACAGGTATCTGGTAATTGGTCTGTAGATCATGCTACTCAAATCTCATTAAATTACAGTGCAGTAAAAATTATGGATAAAGTATTAGAGAAAAAAGGAAATGCATTATTCAAGGTGTTTGATGGTGAATATTCATTAGAGTTTTCTGATTTTATGAAGAAAAAATTCATCAAAACAAAGTTGACTAAACCTAAAGCCAGTAGAAAGCCGAGTAGTGAATTATACTGTATTTGTATGGGATTGTATTAATCCCTAAAGATTTTCAATATATCATTAATTTGGCAATTTGTTCTAAAGCCCGTAGGATTCAATGATGTACGAGATGCATTAAATCCAGAATCTCGTAGTTTCTGAATGGCATTATCTAGTTTCAATGGAGCTAATTTCATACGTGATGCGATTTCATCTAGGGTATAATACGTTGGTTGTAAATCAGATTCCTCATAACACTTCTCCAAGATAATATCACACTTTTTATTGACAGTGAGATTTTTCACTTCATCTTTCATCGCTTCTACAAAGTCCTTATCAAATATTCTATCAATCCATAATGGACCTGCTGTCTCAACTTTACCTTTACAAAGCTCACACTCAGATACTATATTTTTTACAGATTTTCGCATTCCACACTGTCTGCAATATATTATGAATCCCATTCTATCTTCCTGCTCAGGTTTATTCAAGATTTTGAGATACACACGGTAGTAGTGCATATCATTATCTACAAATTTTGGCTGTATTGTTATATCTAATCTGGAGGATATCAAATAGATACATCCTATAATCAATCTGATTGCAATTTCATTACTAAATTTTGTTTTAATTGGAACACCGTAATACCTTCGTTTTGCTGCATTATTGAATAAACCATGTAGAACTTGCAAATCTGTAGCAGTAACAGAGAGCAATCCACCATGCATTGTTGCTCTCACACCACAATCAATATACTTTGATGGAGAACCAAACGGATCGATATCTACTATTGATCCTCTATTATTTTTTCGTGAGTGCAAACTAAAAAATCTACAAGTTTCATTCTCAGAAGTTTCAAAATTTTTGAGAGAATTTATCTCTGAGGATTCTTTTGCAAGTTCTAAGGCTTTTGGATTAACATCATTTGCAATAACTTCATCTACACCATCAATTTCATTTGCTACCCGTAAAGATCTGGCACCAATACCTGACAATCCATCAAGAAAAATTTTTGGATACTGAAAATTTTTCCAAAATGACGAATATGCTATTATAGAAAAATCTCGATTCAAACTTGCTTTAGGATTAAAAAATGCAGGTTCCTTCGGTGGAACTTTTTCACTAATAGAACCATTGGGAACTCGAATCTTAGTGATTCCTTCTACTATCTCAGTAATGTTTGAATTCATTTTATGTAATTAGCTATGACAAATCTTTCACCTATATTATTTAGTGTAAATCACAGGATTTTTTTATGAAGATTTGCGGAATTGATGATGCAGGACGTGGTTCTATGATTGGACCTCTAGTAATTGCTGGGGTCTCAATAAAAGAAAAGAATCTGAAAAATCTAAAGTCAATCGGCGTACGTGATTCTAAAAAACTTACACCAATAACGCGTGAAATTCTATATAAGAAAATCATCAAAATTGTAGATGACTACTATGTAGTCAGAATTACACCCAAAACAATAGATCGTAGTGTTTTCAGACACAATCTAAACCATTTGGAAGCAAAAAATATGGCTAAAATTGTCTTAAAACTAAAGTCAGATGTTTCATATGTTGATTCATGTGATGTTGATTACAAGAGATTTGGGAGAGAAATATCATCATTATCATCAAACGCAAAAATCAAATCATATCATCATGCAGATAGTAGATTTGTAACAGTTGCTGCAGCATCAATTATTGCAAAGGTTAGTCGTGACAGATCAATTCATAACCTTAACAAAAATTTTAATCTTGGAAGTGGATACCCTTCTGATAAAAAGACAGTACTGGCTGTGAAAAAAATACTTTCAAAGAAAAAATCAGAATCATTCATTCGTATGAGTTGGAAACCAGTACAAAAAATTATTTCTAAAAAAAACTAAGATAATGATTTTGCAATTACCATGGCATGGTCTTTATCATATGGTCTAAGATCAATTACTTGTTCAATGTCAAAGTATGATTCAAGCTTTTTAACTTCTGAATTAATTACTTGCTTTGGATCTTTCGTTACGTCTATACTCCTTGTTTTAATTACCAGAAACAAGTATCCATTAGATTTAAGATACATTTTACAGTTTTCTATTGCAATATTTGTTTGATCAGGTTGTGCAATATCTACATAAACGATATCAACTTTACTGTAAACTGAGAAATATTCTTTTGGATTACGTGCATCTTGAATAATTGGTACTATATTTTTTCTATATGTTGCAACTCTATCTAAAAAATCTCTAGCAACCCTACTGGAATGTTCTACCCCAAAGACAATTCCTTTTGGCCCGATTATATCTGATATATGGCTAATTGTTGTACCGGTTGAAACGCCAAGATACAATATGTTTGATTTTTTATTAAATGGAAAATTTGTTAAGCCATTCATCACAGATGCAGCCAGTTTACTTCTAAAAGGATCCCATAATCTGTACTCAATTCCCTTTTTTAGTAATAATTTTTCTTTGTAAACTTGTTTTCCTGGCACTAAGTTTTCGGTGGCAATCTTTTCCTCACCGTCTACATGAAACCAAAAGAAATTTTTATCGTCGTCCAAATTGCC
>ENA-UPTF01002548-UPTF01002548.1-marine-metagenome-genome-assembly--contig:-NODE-2548-length-10484-cov-2.462862_pt1 | contig 10484 bp, 21 predicted proteins | sample MGYA00238166_ERZ767019 | MGnify/ENA primary metagenome ERZ767019 (study PRJEB28930, sample SAMN06266391) | marine metagenome | isolation source: Sea water from 250 m depth | place: Atlantic Ocean... | reverse complement strand
CTGGCTCTTTGTTAAAAGCATTTTCCGAGCGGGACACATATTAAATATATGCCCTACTCAAAAAATACTTTTGCCTCTTTTGGAACGAAGGAACTGAGGACCTGTATAGATCACGGATGTGTATATACCATTGGTTGCCCAAACACACCTAAAAATATCTCGAAAATAACGGTAAAAATGAGCTCAAAATTTAATGGAGAGAATTCCACTCAAAGCCAGCAATAATGCGGCTTTCAGGCATCTAAATAGCTTGACTTAGGAGGGCGCGAGCTTTAAAATTCGCATCCTTTTTGGGGTTCTAAATTAGAGCGCCAGTTTTTTAAGCAGTAACTTGTTCTTTTATAAAGATTTTTTGGAGTTTTAAGTAGATGCAGAATCAGCGCATCAGAATTAGGCTGAAGGCTTTTGATCACCGATTAATTGATCAATCTACAAAAGAAATCGTGGAGACTGCTAAACGGACTGGGGCACAGGTCAAAGGACCTATTCCACTACCAACGAATAAAGAAAGATTTACTGTATTGATCTCGCCTCACGTCAACAAGGACGCGCGGGATCAGTACGAGATTCGGACCCACAAGCGGCTACTGGATATCGTCGAGCCGACTGAAAAGACAGTCGATGCCCTTATGAAGCTTGATCTTGCAGCTGGCGTAGAAGTTCAAATCAGTCTGCAGTAAATCAACAATAAATAGCCAGGCAATAGAGCATTTCAGTCCTCATTGTCCTTTTACTAACAAAGTTTTGGAGTACTGGAAATTCCAATTTCCCCGATGCGGGAAAGCATGAGTGCAACACGTCAGTGGCCATAGCGGGTTTTAGCCCCTTGCATGATGAGGTTTATAAAAAATGTCTATAGGATTAGTCGGTCTAAAGAGCGGCATGACCCGCGTTTTCACTGAAGAAGGCAACTCTGTCCCGGTGACAGTTGTAGAAGTTCAGCCGAATCGTGTTACTCAGATCAAAACACCTGAATCGGATGGATACAGTGCAATCCAGGTTACTACTGGTGCGCGCAGAGCTTCTCGTGTGAGTAAGGCGGCTGCTGGCCATTATGCCAAGGCACAGACTGAAGCAGGTGATGGTCTTTGGGAATTCCGTACTACTGAACTAGAAGAAATCGAATTAGGAAGTGAGATCAAGGTTGATCTGTTTGAAGCTGGCCAGAAAGTTGATGTTACTGGCAACTCAAAAGGTAAAGGTTTCCAAGGTGGTGTAAAGCGTCATAACTTCAGCATGCAAGATGCCACCCACGGTAATTCCCTTTCCCACCGTGCACCTGGATCCATAGGTCAATGTCAGACCCCAGGAAAAGTTTGGAAAGGTAAGAAGATGGCAGGACAAATGGGAAATGTCCGCAAAACAGTTCAATCACTCGAAGTAGTAAAAGTAGACGAAGAAAACAATCTCCTCCTCATTAAAGGCGCAGTACCAGGAGCAACTGGATCAAGCGTCATAGTTAAACCGGCAATCAAAGTGAGAGGTAACTAAGCATGGAATTAGCTTTAGCGTTACCTGGAAACAAAAAAGCCGGAAAAGAAAAAATATCTCTTTCAGACGAATCATTTAGTCGTGAATATAACGAGCCATTGGTTCACCAAACAGTTGTTTCTTATTTAGCTGGTGGTCGTCAGGGTTCTGTAAAGCAGAAGAACCGCTCGGAAGTTCGCGGCGGCGGACGTAAACCTTGGCGTCAAAAAGGAACCGGTCGCGCTCGCGCAGGAACCATTAGAAGTCCAATTTGGCGTTCCGGCGGTGTAACCTTTGCGGCTCGCCCACAGGATCACAGCAAGAAGCTGAATAAGAAGATGTACCGCGGAGCGATGCAATGCATACTCTCCGAACTGATCCGACAAGACCGACTAATAGTCGTTAATGAATTCACAGTCGAAACACATAAAACAAAAGACTTGGTTAACAAGCTCAAAGAATTCGATCTAGACAACGTCCTAATTGTTTCAGATCAAGTAGAAAAAAATCTATATCTTGCCACACGAAACCTACACAAAGTTGATGCACTGGATGTCTCCGGAATTGATCCAGTAAGTCTTATTGGTTTTGAGAAAGTATTGATCACTGTTCCAGCGCTAAAGAAAGTAGAGGAGATGCTGTCATGAACATAGAACGCATGTACACCATCGTTTTAGCGCCCCATGTGTCAGAAAAATCAACCATTCAAGGTGAGTTGAATAATCAATACACGTTCAAGGTAGCCAGAGATGCTACTAAGCCTGAAATCAAAACTGCCATTGAAGGACTTTTCAATGTCGTCGTTTCTAAAGTTCAAGTGCTAAACGCGAAAGGCAAAACCAAGCGCAATTTTCGCGGTCAGGTTCGTCGTCGGCCAAGCTGGAAGAAAGCTTATGTCCGTCTTGAGGAAGGGCACGAAATCGATTTCGCGGATATATCAGGGTAGAGGGTCAATTCATGCCAGTAGTTAAGTGTAAACCTACATCGCCAGGACGCCGTTTCGTCGTCAAGGTTGTGCACCCTGACCTGCATAAAGGTGAACCTTATGCACCTTTAACTGCACCTAAATCGAAATCAGGTGGTCGCAACAATAAGGGGCGTATTACGCGCCGTCATCAAGGCGGCGGACATAAGCAGAAGTATCGTGTTATCGACTTCCGTCGTGATAAGGACGGCATCGAAGCGAAGGTAGAACGTTTGGAATACGATCCAAATCGTTCTGCGAACATTGCTTTGTTGCTTTATGCCGATGGTGAGCGTCGATACATCATTGCTCCTAACAATGTTACTAAGGGTGATGTTGTGATGTCTGGAGAAGATGCGCCAATCAAAGTTGGAAATTGCTTGCCACTACGCAACATCCCACTGGGTAGCACAGTACATTGTGTGGAAATGAAGCCAGGCAAAGGAGCACAAATAGCTCGAAGTGCCGGTACATCTTTACAATTAGTCGCGCGTGAAGGCGATTATGCAACTTTAAGACTTCGTTCCGGTGAGATGCGTAAGGTATTAAGCGAATGCCGTGCAACACTAGGTGAAGTTTCCAATTCTGAGCATTCATTGCGTTCGCTAGGAAAAGCTGGTGCAAAGCGTTGGCGCGGAGTGCGTCCAACTGTGCGCGGCGTTGCTATGAATCCAGTCGATCACCCACACGGTGGTGGTGAAGGCAGAACATCAGGTGGACGTCATCCAGTTTCACCTTGGGGTGTTCCTACTAAGGGATACAAAACTAGAACTAACAAGCGAACTGACAACATGATCGTTCGCCGTAGAAATACGAGTCGCAAATAGCGGCAAGTGATAGAGGATTTTATTCGTGCCACGTTCACTTAAAAAAGGTCCATTCATCGATCTTCATTTGCTGAAGAAGGTGCAAACCGCGCAGGAGAACAAAGACAAGCGTCCAATTAAAACCTGGTCGCGTCGTTCAATGATTTCACCTGACATGCTTGGACTTACTATTGCGGTTCACAACGGTAGACAGCATGTACCTGTGTTTATTACTGAAGATATGGTCGGCCATAAACTTGGTGAGTTTGCACAAACTCGTACTTATCGCGGCCACACTGCAGATAAGAAGGCACAGTAGGAGTAAGTAATGGAAGTTCAGGCAAAATTAAAAGGCGTTCGTCTTTCTGCACAGAAAGCTCGACTCGTTGCTGACCAAATTCGTGGCAAGGGTGTTGAGGAAGCTTTGGAGCTTCTTACATTCAGCTCGAAAAAAGGTGCTGCCATTATTAAGAAAGTTTTGAATTCCGCGATTGCCAATGCAGAGCATAACGAAGGAGCAGACGTGGATGAACTGAAGATATCAACGATTTGTGTTGATGAAGGTATCACAATGAAACGCATTATGCCGAGAGCAAAGGGTCGCGCTGACCGCATCCTCAAGCGTTCTTGTCACATAACAATTACGGTCGCTGATAGCTAGGAGATACGGATGGGTCAAAAAGTACATCCAACTGGTATTCGTCTTGGAATCGTGAAGAAACACACTTCTGTGTGGTTCGCCGAAGGACAGGAATACGCAGATAACTTATTGGTTGATTTGCAGGTAAGAGATTTCATAAAGAAGCGATTAGCAAATGCTTCCGTTTCGAGAGTTGATATTGAGCGGCCAGCACAGACAGCTAAGATTGCTATATACACTGCGCGTCCAGGTATTGTTATCGGTAAGAAGGGCGAAGATGTTGAAGCCCTGCGCAGAATTCTTAGTGAAAAAATGGGAATTCCCGTACAAATAAACATCGAAGAAATTCGCAAGCCTGATCTAGATGCTCAACTAGTTGCAGACAGTGTCGCGCAGCAGCTCGAGCGTCGTGTGATGTTTCGACGTGCTATGAAACGTGCAGTCCAAAATGCTATGCGTCAGGGAGCAGAGGGGATCAAGATACAAGTTGGTGGCCGTTTGGGTGGTGCAGAGATTGCCCGTTCTGAATGGTATCGAGAGGGGCGTGTGCCATTGCACACACTTCGCGCAGATATTGATTATGCAACTTCTGAAGCCAGTACTACATACGGAATTATTGGTGTGAAAGTTTGGATCTTTAAAGGCGAAATCCTAGATCTTGACGAAGCAATCGTTCCTAAGCAGCAACCGGCGGCAAGTTAAGCGAAAAAACTAGAGGAAGAACGGCGTGTTACAACCAAAGCGTACAAAATTTCGCAAGATGATGAAGGGTCGCAACCGTGGCTTATCTCATCGTGGTAGCAAAGTGGATTTTGGTGAGTACGGATTGAAAGCCATTTCACGTGGTCGATTAACTGCGCGCCAAATCGAAGCGGCTCGTCGTGCGATGACACGTCGTATTAAGCGCGGCGGGAAGATCTGGATTCGAGTATTCCCTGATAAGCCAATTACCAAGAAGCCTCTTGAAGTACGCCAAGGCAAAGGTAAGGGGAACGTCGAATATTGGGTGGCTCAGATTCAGCCAGGCCGAATCATGTTCGAAATTGAAGGTGTTGATGAAGAATTAGCACGTGAAGCATTTTCTTTAGCTTCCGCCAAGCTACCTTTTGAAACAGCTTTTGTTAAGCGGACGGTAATGTAATGAAAACCGAAGAACTTAGAGGCAAATCAGTAGAAGAACTACAGGAACAACTGCAAGAGCTCTATAAAGCTCAATTTAATACTCGTATGCAGAACAGCACAGGGCAGCTGGGGCAAGTACACCTGGTAAAAGAAGTGCGTAAGGATATTGCTCGAGTGAAAACGATACTTACTGAGAAAGAAAGTTCAGGAAATGAAGAAGAGAAGAGCGAAGCTTAATTATGTCGGATACTGAAATTCAAGAAAGCCATAATGCAGAAGGCGCTGAAAAGCGCGCGCGAACTGTAACTGGTCGCGTAGTTAGCAACAAAATGGATAAATCTATTGTTGTGCTTGTGGAGCGACGCGTTAAGCACTCTGTCTACGGCAAGATTATTAAGCGTTCATCGAAAATTCACGCGCATGATGCGAACAATGAATGTGGTTTGGGCGACGAAGTAACAATTAAAGAAGTTCGACCTATTTCGAAAACCAAGAGTTGGGCTCTAGTTTCGATAGATGAGCGAGCTACGCAGGTTTAATTTAGATGTTGGTTTTGTATTTGCATTGCGAATACAAGTTGGAGTGAATCAATGATTCAAGTGCAGTCTTACTTAGATGTCGCCGATAACAGTGGCGCAAGACGCGTAATGTGTATCAAGGTACTCGGTGGTTCACATCGCAGATACGCTCGCATTGGTGACATTATTAAAGTTACCGTTAAGGAAGCGATTCCTCGCGGTAAGGTAAAGAAAGGCCAGGTGTTGACTGCCTTGGTTGTGCGCACCAAAAAAGGCGTACGACGCGGCGATGGATCTTTGATCAAATTCGATGACAACGCAGCAATTTTATTGAACAACCAGGAAGCGCCTATAGGAACTCGTGTTTTCGGTCCAGTAACTCGAGAGTTACGTAACGAAAAATTCATGAGAATTATTTCACTGGCACCAGAAGTTCTTTAAATAATCGGAACGAGAATTAGTAAGCGCGAGCTGAAGGGATAGTTAGAGACAGAAAGATGGATAAGTTTAAGCATGATGACGAAGTGATAGTAATCACTGGTAGAGATAAAGGTAAGCGTGGAACTATTTCTCGAGTTGCCGGAGATAGAGTGTTTGTAGCAGGCGTTAACATGGTTAAGCGTCATACAAAACCTAATCCAAATGCTGGAGAGCCCGGCGGAATAATAGAAAGAGAAGCTCCGCTTCATATCTCTAATGTAGCAATTTTTAATCCTGAAACTAATGCGGCAGATCGCGTTAGCATTCAAATAGACGAAGATGGCAATAAGCAACGCATCTTTAAGTCTAACGGACAGGTGATAGATTAAGAGACGATCATGGCTCAGTTGAAAGAGTATTATCAAAAAGAAGTTGTACCAGCGTTAGCTCAGCAGCTTGGGTTTTCCAACACTATGCGTGTGCCAAGAATTACTAAGGTTGTTTTAAATATGGGTCTGGGTGAAGCAGTTGCAGATAAGAAAATTTTGGAAAATGCGGCTAACGACCTCGAGTTAATCAGTGGTCAAAAAGTTATTGTAACAAAGGCGAGAAAGAGTATTGCCGGATTCAAGATTCGTGAGGGTTGGCCTATCGGCTGCAAAGTTACTCTTCGCGGTGAGCGCATGTATGAATTCTTGGAGAGGTTAGTTGGCATCGCAATTCCAAGAATTAGAGACTTCCGCGGATTGAGCCCTAGATCTTTCGACGGTCGAGGTAATTTCGCCATGGGTGTGAATGAGCAAATCATTTTTCCTGAAATCGACTACGACAAGATAGATACCTTGCGCGGATTAGATATCACAATCACTACTACTGCACAAAATGATGATGAAGGCCGTGCGTTATTAACTGCACTGAAATTTCCTTTTCGCGGCATGTCGTCAATAAATGAAGAAAAAACTGAAGCTAAAGAAGAGACTGCGCCTGCTGAAGAAGCTGTCGAAGAAGCTCCTGTTGCTGAAGAAACTGAACAAGCTCTAGAAGTGCCACCAGCTGAAGAGAGCAGCGAAGACGCTCCAGAAGAAGCTCCTGCTGCTGAAGAAACTGAACAAACTGTAGAAGTGCCACCAGCTGAAGAGAGCAGTGAAGGCGCTTCAGATGAAGACAAAGAGGAATCTTAATATGGCTAAAGCATCGATGATAGCCAGAGAGAATAAGCGCGCAAGAACAGTTGCGAAGTACGCCGAAAAACGAGCCGCATTGCGTGCTATTCTTAGGGACCCAAAAGCGTCTGATGATGATAAGTGGGCAGCGCAAGTGAAGTTGCAAAAGCTTCCCCGTGATGCAAGCCCAAGCCGACAGCAACGTCGTTGTCGTATCACTGGTCGCCCCCATGGCGTTTATCGAAAGTTTGGTCTTTGTCGGAATAAATTACGCGAAGCAGCTATGCGCGGTGATGTGCCTGGCTTGACTAAGGCCAGTTGGTAGGCGGGAGGACAAAGATGAGCATGTCAGACCCAATTGCAGATTTCTTAACTCGTATTCGTAATGCACAAATGGCGCAATTGCCAAATGTAAGTTGCCCATCATCCAAGATTAAGGTGGCAATTAGCAAAGTGCTGCAAGATGAGGGCTTTATAAATGGCTATGACGTTGCAGAAGAGGGCGGCAAGCCTGTAATCGACATCGACCTGAAATATTTCCAGGGAAAGCCTGTTATTGAGGAAATTAAACGGGTGAGTCGACCAGGCCTGCGTGATTACAAAGGAAAAGAAAATTTGCCAAAGAATCGCGCAGGTTTAGGGATAGCTATTATGTCAACCAATCAAGGATTGATGACAGAGCGTCAAGCTGAAGCTGCAGGAATTGGTGGTGAAGTACTTTGCACTGTTTTCTAAAGAGCACTTGGTAAGTAAAGAGAAACGAGAAGATGTCTAGAATAGCAAACGCACCAGTAACAATCCCTAAGGGTGTTGAAGCATCCCTAAGCGATGGTGCAATCTCCGTTAAAGGATCGAAAGGTAATTTAAACCTATCGCTTCACGATTTAGTTGCTGTTGCCCATGATGGTGAAGATTTAAAAGTATCTGCTAAAGATGACTCGCGTCAAGCAGGAGCATTAGCTGGAACTTTTCGTTCTTTAATCAATAACATGGTTGTTGGTGTGAGTGAAGGATTTCAAAAGAAGCTTGAGCTTCAAGGTGTAGGCTATCGAGCAAAAGCTTCAGGTAAATCTGTAAATCTGACAGTTGGATATTCCCATCCGATTAATTATCAGTTGCCAGAAGGCGTTACTGCAGAGACCCCATCTCAAACAGAAATTGTTATTTCTGGTGCGGACAAGCAGTTGGTTGGTCAAGTAGCCGCAGAAATTAGAAAGTTTCGTCCACCTGAGCCTTATAAAGGTAAAGGTATTCGCTATACCGATGAGCATGTGTATAGAAAAGAAGCGAAGAAGAAATAGGGCATAAAAATGAGTGTTAAGAAGATAGCACGACTGCGCAGAGCAAAACGTGCCAGAGTGAAGATTAGCGAACTGCGAATGAACCGCCTTTGTGTTTATCGTTCGCCGCGACATATCTATGCACAAATTATTTCTCCAACTGGTAATGAAATTATTGCGAGCGCATCTACCATTGAGAAGAAAAATAGAAAAGGTGCGACTGGCAACATCGAAGCTGCTGGCAAGGTTGGTACATTAATAGCTGAGCGCGCGAAAAAAGCAGGAATTGAAGAAGTTGCGTTCGATCGCGCTGGTTATGCCTATCACGGTCGCGTTAAAGCGCTTGCAGAAGCTGCCCGTGAAGGCGGATTGAAATTCTAAGGTAATTAAATATGGCATTTAAAGACGAGCCAGGTAAAAACGAAGAAGGACTACAGGAAAAGCTTATTCAAGTTAATCGTGTGGCTAAAGTGGTTAAAGGTGGCCGTATTTTTGGATTCACCGCTCTCACCGCAGTGGGTGATGGCAATGGCCGCGTAGGATTTGGTCGTGGTAAAGCTCGAGAAGTTCCTTTAGCGATTCAGAAGGCTATGGAATCAGCTCGACGCAACATGATTACAGTAAACCTGGATGGACACACTCTGCAATATCCAGTTAAGTCTCGTCATGGTGCCTCAAAGATTTATATGCAACCAGCATCAGAAGGTACTGGCGTAATTGCTGGTGGCGCAATGCGCGCCATTTTAGAATTGGCTGGAGTACAAAATGTATTGGCAAAATGCTATGGCTCTACCAATCCAATTAATGTGGTCCAGGCTACATTCAATGGATTGCGTGATATGCGCTCGCCTGAAGATGTTGCAGCGAAGCGCGGTAAAGCTATAGAAGAAGTTGTGGGCTAGTTAAGAAAGGATTGAAACTATGGCAAAGAAGAAAACTGTCAAAGTTACTTTAGTGAAGAGCCCAATCGGTACCTTGCCGAAGCACAAACTTTGTTTGCAAGGTCTTGGGCTTCGACGGATGCATCAATCTGTAGAACTTGAAGATACTCCTGCAGTGCGTGGCATGATGAATAAGGTTAACTACATGTTGATCGTAGAAGGAGAGAGTTAGTCATGGAACTGAATACATTAAGCCCAGCTCCGGGTAGCACCAAAGCGAAAAAGCGCGTTGGTCGTGGAATCGGTAGTGGATCGGGAAAGACTTGCGGAACGGGGCACAAAGGCCAAAAGTCCCGCAGTGGCGGTACAGTAAAACCAGGATTCGAAGGCGGTCAGATGCCTTTGCAGATGCGTCTGCCAAAGTATGGCTTTACCTCACGGGTTGGTCGTATAACGGCAGAAGTTCGCACTTCAGAGTTGAATAAAGTTGAAAGTGACATAATAACTGTTGAAAGCCTTAAAAAAGCTAGCGTTATTTCGGCAAACAAGAAACGTGTAAAGATAATGCTTTCGGGAGATGTGACTAAGAAAGTTACCGTCGAAGGTGAAGGTATCGCTGTATCTAAAGGTGCTCGAGAAGCTATCGAAAAAGCTGGCGGCAAAGTTGTAGAAGCGGGAGCCAAGGCTGAAGCAAGGCCAGTGAAGAAGGCGAAAGCTGACCCAAAGAAGAAGCCAGCTCTGAAAAAGGAAGCGAAAGCAGAAGAAGCAAAGGATGAAGCTTCTAGCGAAGACTCAACAGACGCTGAAGAACAGACAGAAGATAAGAAAGGCGAAGAGTAATTAACGATTTCTTTTTTCTATTTATAAAGAAGCAATAAACTGAAATGGCAAACAAACCAAATTTAAATCCAGAGAACATAGGCGCCGGTCTCGGTGAGCTGAAGGTACGCCTGTTGTTCTTGCTGTTTGCTATATTTGTTTATCGGGTAGGTACACATATTCCTGTGCCCGGAATCGACCCGCTGCAATTACAAGCCTTCTTTGAGCAAAACGAAGGGACTTTCGCCGGCTTGTTTAACATGTTTTCTGGTGGCGCTTTGGAGCGCATGAGTATCGTAGCACTGGGCATCATGCCTTACATTTCTGCTTCTATCATTATGCAGTTATTGACTGCCGTGAGTCCGCAATTGGATCAATTAAAGAAAGAAGGTGAGTCTGGT
>ENA-UPTF01002547-UPTF01002547.1-marine-metagenome-genome-assembly--contig:-NODE-2547-length-10485-cov-2.380380_pt1 | contig 10485 bp, 9 predicted proteins | sample MGYA00238166_ERZ767019 | MGnify/ENA primary metagenome ERZ767019 (study PRJEB28930, sample SAMN06266391) | marine metagenome | isolation source: Sea water from 250 m depth | place: Atlantic Ocean | study... | reverse complement strand
CATGCCGGGACATGCTGGTTTTTCCTATGGCTTTTCAGTCAGACAGGTAGATAATTTTGACAAATGGTATATACGCTTGCCTCCACCTAATGTGAAGTTGCAAGGGACCGCTGATGTATTAAGACAAGTTGCTGCGCTTGAGGTATTGCCAGAATCTGTTCCACATTGTGTAGTCCAGTGGTCCAGCGATGACGACCAATGGTTTGGGCGGCCTTATTTTGTAGTCCCCCAGCTGGAAGGTGATATTGTTAGAGTTAAAAGCGAGAGAATTAAAAACTTGTCGGCTGATACCCGCTTTGATATGGCAAGGCAGGCCATTGGTGCGCTAGTGGAGATTCATAGAGTTGACTGGCGGCGAGCGCCTTATTTGGGAGCACCGGTTTCTTTGCAGTTTGATGTAGAGCGTTGGGATCGTTTTGTTAAGAAAGCAGCTAACCAATCGAAACTTCAACTAGTCCCCGAAGTCAAACGATTGTTGTTGGACAAATTGCCTAGGCAATCCCACCTAGGAATCTTCCATGGTGACTTCCAATGGTCAAATTTATTCTATTCAGATAGGAACGAATTACTTGCCGTTATTGATTGGGAATTGGTTGGTGTGGGAGCGACTTTGAATGACATCGGCTGGCTTGCTACGTTCAACGATCCAGATGCCTGGATGGATACCAATCATGCCAATCATGTAATGCCTCATGCAAAGGAACTAATTGAGATTTATGAAGAAGCCTGGGGAGCTAGCCTTCCCGAGATAGATTGGTTTAGGGCATTAGCAGCTTATAAATTCGCCATTATCACGGGGTTTAATTTAATGCTGCATCGTCGCGGTAAACGCGATGACCCGGTATGGGAGACAACCAAGGATTCAATGGAATCTCTATTGCTAAGAGCAAAGGCTTTGCTTAACTAAAACAAAGGAAAGTTCAATGCTTATGCTAAACTCTCGGCTTTTCATAGATCGAGTTGTGTCGCTTATAAACTCTAATTCGGGGATAGAGTGAAGAAAGAATTAATTTCACGCCGCACTTTCTTTAACTTGCTAAAGGATTCAGCGGGAAAATCAGTAATCTTACTCTCCATGCCAGCGATTCTCGCTGCCTGTCGTGAAGCCCAGCGAGCTCGTTTAGTTGGCGAAGATTTCCTGATTCTTTCCGAAGAAGAAGCGAACGAGTTTGATGCAATTGCCGCACGCATTATTCCTACAACAGCAACTCCAGGGGCGAGACAGGCTGGCGTTATTTACTTCTTTGACCAGGTGCTGGGCGATCGTCGGGAAGAACAACTTGCTTTATTAAGAGAAGGCTTAAGGGAATTGCAAGCAGAAACGTCAGTTCGCTTCGATGCAGCTTATTTCTGTTTATTAGAGGAAGCACAACAGGATGAAATTTTAGCAAGTATTGAAACCACTGCTTTTTTTAGCACGATTCGGTACCTGAGTGTCGCAGGAATGTTTGCTCTGCCTGAATATGGCGGTAATCGCGATTTTGTCGGCTATCAAGTCATTGGTTATGAGAATCAAGGTGCCTGGACAGCCCCTTACGGATTTTATGATGCTGATTTTGTAGAGAGGGGAGAGTAATAATGGCTCGGGCTCCTTTCGCAAATTTTAACACTCGTGAAGAAGTCGATTTTGTAGTAGTTGGTTCCGGTGCTGCTGGAGGCATCATGGCTAAGGAATTGGCTACCTTCGGCTATTCTGTCGTAGTACTGGAGCAGGGACCGCATTTGCAGGCGCCTGACTTTAAACACGACGAGTGGGGCTATGAGCACAACAACGATTTAGTTTGGAGTACCAGACACGGTAATCGGCAAACTTTCCGACGCAATGAAAATGAAGAAGCAGTGCTTGAAGAACGTGTTTTAGGTTATGCACACAATGTTGGTGGTAGCAGTGTGCATTACTCAGGAAATTTCTGGCGCTTTCGACCAATCGATTTTATAGAAGCCAGCATGCGTGGAACCATTGCCGGAACCAACTTTGCTGACTGGCCCATTACCTATGAAGATCTAGAACCTTACTATACTAAAGTAGATTGGGAAATTGGCGTATCTGGTTTACAAGGTCCTTGGGATCCTCCTCGGTCCCGGGATTACCCATGTCCACCAATGCCAATTAAAGGCTCCGATGTTTTATTGGAGCGTGCCGCAAAACAATTAGGGCTCACTCCATATCCGGCGCCAGTGGCGATATTGTCACAACCCCATAATGGCCGCCCCGGTTGTATACATTGCGGATTCTGTAACGGCTATGGCTGTGAAGTGAATGCGAAATCTTCATCTATGGTAACCATGATTCCTTTAGCACTGGCCACCGGCAATTGTGAGCTGCGTATCATGAGCACCGTTTCCCAATTGAATACCAGCGACGCTGGCCGCGTGACGGAAGTGGTTTACTTCGATGAGTCTGGAACAGAACAGGCGCAGCGTACGAAAGCCGTGGTGCTATGTGCTAACGGTGCCGAAACTCCTCGGACCCTGTTGATGTCAGCAAACAGTATGTTTCCAGACGGTTTAGCAAACTCCAGTGGCTTTGTTGGGCAGAATCTTATGTTTAATGGATACTCCTCAGTCGTTGGCTTATTCGATGAGCCAGTAAATGGTTGGAAAAGTGTTCCAACCACACGAGTCGTGCATGACTTTTATGAGTTTGATGAAAGTCTGGGATTCTATGGTGGTGGCGGAATCGATGGCCGCCATCCATCCCAAGGTACCCCAATGGAATTTGCTTTGGACGCACCTAACTTATTTGGTACTCCGAGTTGGGGAGCAGAATTTAAAGATAATCTTGCTTATCAATTCTCTCATTGTGCTGCATTTGATGGCCATTCGACTTCGCTTCCTTTGGCAACAAATAATGTAACGCTTGATCCTAATTACCAAGACGATTTTGGTAGGCCGGCTATTCGTTGTACTTATATGGATCATCCAGACGATCTGGCAACAATGGAATGGTTTATGGATAAATCAATAGAGTTAATGGAAGCTGTAGGCGCAACTAATATAAGCGCTTCCTACCCTGCTGAAGGCCAGAATGGTAATGTGCATCTACTGGGAACTTGCCGAATGGGTAATGACCCAGTAACGTCAGTTATAAACTCAGACCATCGAGCACATGATGTTCCTAATCTGTTTATGTGCGACGGAAGTTCATTAGTAACAGGTGGTCGTGGACAACCAACCATGACTATTATGGCTCTTGCATTTCGTGCCGCTGATCGCATTAATCAACTTGCCCAGAACAATTCAATCTAAAGAAATCTAGTTTGGACAAGAGATCAAAACACTTATAAAGTTAGCGTTACTTTCTACAGGGACTTTGGATGATGTCGAAGCCAAAAGGAAAACACATAAAGCAAAAAAATAAAGCCACATTGGCGGATCAGGCTGATAAGCATGACCTCTATCAACAATCGGTTCAGGAACCGGAACACGAAACCGATATCTTCGACCAGGTCTATCGAGAGGTTTACAAACGCAAACCGTTAAAACTTCGAGAAGATTTTTGTGGGACTTTTTCAGTTTGTTGTACTTGGGTGCAATCAGATGCCAGGCGTACCGCATGGGGAGTGGATCTTTCCGCTGGCACTTTGCAATGGGGCAGAGATAATAATCTCAGTAAACTAAAGGAGAAAGAAGCCAAACGCATTACTCTTCTGGAGCAAGATGTAAGAGAACTCAATACTGCTCAGGCCGATGTTTTAGCAGCGCAGAATTTTTCTTTCTGGATATTCAAAACAAGAGAAGAAGTCTTGGAATACTTTAAGGCTGCCTATGCCAATCTCGCCTCCGATGGAGTCATCGTTATGGACATGATGGGTGGCAGAGATTGTTATGATAGCGACATTGTCGATAAGCGCACCATTGTTAAAGGAAAGAAAGGCTTCAAATATCACTGGGAGCAGGCTTACTTCAATCCAGTGAATTCACACTGCACTTTCTATATACACTTTAAGTTTGCTGATGGCAGTAAGATGAAAAAAGCTTTTCAGTATGATTGGCGGTTTTGGACTATCCCCGAAGTCAGAGAATTGCTATCAGAAGCTGGTTTCAAAGACACTGCGGTTTACTGGGAAGAAGATGACGACGACGAAGATGAAGATGCGGTTTGGATTAAAGTTGACGAAGCACCGAATGATTACAGCTGGCTGTGTTATGTAGTTGGGATTAAATAGTTATCTAATAAACTCAATTGCTTAAGGTAATCCCTGGTCTCTGCTTTCGCTATTGGACCGAAACAGAGTACGCCTCAGATCTTCCGGCCGCAGTGACTTGCTGATTCTACTTAGAGCTGTTGTGCAGCATTCTTTACGCTAATGAATACCGAATGGCTTCCATCTTTGTTGATAAGCAGAATGTCGTAAGGAGTGAAACGATTGCCCATTTCCATTCCGGGTCCACCAATAGGCATTCCAGGAACAGCTAAGCCAAGAGCACCCTCAGGTGGAGATGCGAGAAACTGAGCGATGAATTTTTCTGGAATATGCCCTTCGAAGATATAGCCAGTTTCATGCACGGCGGTGTGACAAGAGCGCCATTCATTCTTAAGACCATATTCATCTTTTAGTTGGTTGATGTCAGAAGGATGATGGAAAGCAGTGCTGTACCCATTTTCTTCCATATGATCTATCCAACCATTGCAGCAACCACAAGTCGGCTCTTTATAAACATTAAGCACAACATCGTGCAGTGATTGAGCAAAGCTTCCATTACTAAGAAGTAAGGAGGCGATGGTAAAAAACCCTACTAGTATTTTTCGATTCATAACTATTTCCAATGATACCACCTGGTCGGATTCTAGAGATTTTGACCCCCGGATTCTTGTTTCGGGTCAGCTAAGACACCATTTTTCCGCATTAAAGACATATTTTCCAGTCGAATTATCAGCAGATCACCGATTAAAGGGTCGAAAATATCAAAAATCGATTGGTGTTACATGGCAATTGAATTCGATTCAGTTAAAGATACAAGTAAGAAATCCGGAAGATAGGCAAATTGTGCGAAACTGATACCGAATTCTCTATTAAAGAAGAAACTGTAAAGCGTACTAATCGCAGTTACTAAGAAGTAACGTAAAGTAAGCACCAAAGTAGGATGGTTGGCAATGAGCTTTCGCAATTCTTTTGCTTCTAAGGAATTAGACCGCTGGTATTAAGTTGAACTCGATACAAACCTGTTCGTGCTGTCATATATAAAGTGGAGCCATCATCACCCCAAGCAACGTTAGCTGGTACCTCATTCGGTTTAATTGTCCCTAAGTGAGTGCCATCAGGATCAAATACCCAAACGCCACCAGGACCGGTCGCAAAAATATTTCCATTCACGTCCACTTTCATACCATCAGCCGCGCCGGTCTCGGTTTGATCATTTGCGTCATAAAAAACACGTTGATTGCCAATGATTCCATGAATAACAGTATAGGCGTACCACACCATGTTATTGCCATCAGAGTTCGCGACATACAGGGTTTCTTCATTCGGCGAGAAAACCAGGCCATTCGGGCGGGATTGGTTGCGTTCAAGTAACTGAATTTCACCATCTGGGCTCAAACGGTAAATACCGTTGTAATCTAACTCGCGGGCTGGATCTTCTTCTAATCCTTGCATGCCGTAAGGGGGATCGGTGAAGTACAGCCAACCGTTTGAATGATGCGCAACATCATTAGGACTGTTGAGGCGCATGTCGCGATAGCTATCTACCAGAGTAGTGCGACTGTCATCGACTTCTAAGCGAGAAACTCGGTGATAACCATGCTCCATTAAAATTAGGCGACCTTCGCTGTCAATGGTAAGGCCATTAGATCCTACCGAAGGATGATCAGTGGCTTCTTCATAAACTGGTTGAATAAATACTTCAGTTCCAGCTTCATCGCTCCAGGTGTAAATAGTATTGGCGCGCACATCTGAAAAATAAAGTTGATTATTGCGACTATCCCAAATAGGTCCTTCAGTGAAGATAAATCCCTCTGCCAATTTTTGAATATTCGCATCGGCAGGGATTAGGGCGTCAACCCGTGGATCGATCCTTTCGATAGTGCCGGCGTTGTTTACGATTTCAAATTGATTAGATCCAGTTTCACCATCGCCGCCACAGGAAGAAAGTATTACTATCACGCATATCGTGCTGAATAATTTTATTGAACTAGTCATAGCATCTCCTATTATTGAATTCTGCCTTCCCAGATATCATACATGCGTTCTACTGCTTCAAGATTCGCACCAATCTGATTCACGTTTAAGGTTTCGCTGTGTTGGCGCAAGTCCGCTCGTGCCGCAGCTTCTTCGGCAGAGTAACCTTCGCTTCTGAGCCGGCGAATTTCTCGGGTTAAATCGGCGTAGTAGTCAGCCACATGGGAGATTCGCTCGACCTCTGAAAATCCTGGACCGTGACCCGGCAAAATCAGTTCTATATCAAGGCTCAAAAGGCCACGTAGCGTATCGGCCCATTCGGCCACATAGCCGTCACCCATGTATGAGATGCCTCCTAACATCATGTCGCCGGTAAACACGATTTTTTCTTCAGGCAGGTAGATAGCAAGATCTCCACCGGTGTGAGCACGTCCAAAGAAGAGCAATTGAATTTCCCGGCCGCCACGATAGAGCGTCATCTTATCTCTTAAAGTTTGCGTGGGTGGTGTAAATACAATTTCTTCCTGTGCTTCGATATGACGTTGCCAGTAGGCTAATTGTTGTTGTAACTCTTGGCGTTCTTCTACGCTAGCTGCGTTACTTAATTCAGTCTCCAGGCGATTAACAGTGTTATCAAAACGGCGCAATGAAGATTGGTAGGTGTGCTCGTTTTCCGGATCGGAAGTAAGTTTTTCATAGGTTACTTCGTGACCGATAATTTCAATATCTCCAAATGCGGGAGTGCCGTTGGAATGGTCATAGTGAAAATGAGAATTAATTAGAGTGGTTACAGGTTTTGAAGTAACTATTCTTATCGAATCCAAAAGAGCGCGGCCGGCGGCCGGTGTAATGTGGGAATCTACAATAACCACATCGTCATCACGCTCGATGATCAATGCATTGCTCATAGTGTAGATATCGCCGGTGCCAATAGCGAAATAAACCCCTTCTGCAACTTCTTCTAGGCGGTGGGTGTCGCTATTAATGATTTCCTGTGTAAAAGCCAGGAAAGGAATAATAGCGAGCAACGTACCAAGCAGCTTATTGGTGATTTTGGACCTGATAACCCTCATGGAATGTCTCCTTGGATTTGTTATTGGAGTTGAAGCGCAGTCTTGCCAGACCAGTAAATATAACCCCTCCCGGGTGATTACGCACCCTTAGGCTGCTGGAATCGGTGGAAAAAGGCGACCTACTAAGGCAAACTATAACCCAAATAATAAGAAGCGAGAGAGATGGTATATGAATCGATATCTTATTTTCCTCGGGCTAATCGGTGCTGCAATTTCATTGCAATCGCCTGTGCAAAGCCATCATGCATTTTCTTCTGAATTCGATATCAATAAACCGATTCGCTTGCAGGGCGTCATAACTCGCATGGAATGGGTAAATCCGCATAGTTGGTTGCATATGACTGCCACGCTCGAGGACGGTTCAACTGAAGACTGGATGTTAGAAGGCGGCACGCCAAACACATTATTGCGTCAGGGATTAACGCATCAAATTTTGTTGCCTGGAACTGAGATACGAGTACGTGGTTATCAGAGCAAGGATCCGGATTGTATTCCCAAGTGTCGCGGCAGTGGTCGAGATATAACATTCACCGATGGCCGTAATATTTTCATGGGTTCTTCGGGTATTGGAGCACCTCCTGGTGGCTTTCCTGAAGACGAAGAAGAGCAAGATCAGTAATTTAATAAAATAATAAAAGCTTCACGCATTGCGAAGCATGAGAAGCCCAATGATTTTTTCCAATCGAATAATTTGGATCCTAATAGCTGGCGCGGCCATAAGCGCGTGTTCGCAGGAATCGACTATTCCTGTTTCTGCACCTGCTTCTGAATCACCTGCTTCGGAATATGTAGAAAGCGGATCACCTGATTTAAGTGGTATCTGGCAGGTTATGAACACTGCGAGTTGGAATCTGGAAGGCCACACGGCGAGTAAGATGCCTGTTACTACAATTCTAGGTGCTTTGGGCGGTATACCTGCAGGTATGAGCGTCGTGGATGGGGGGACAATTCCTTATTTGCCCGATGCATTAGAGCAACGCGATTCCAATCGCGCGGATTGGACTAATCTGGATCCGGTCGCGAAGTGTTATATCCCAGGCATTCCTCGCTCTACTTATATGCCGTGGCCATTTCAAATTTTGCAAACAGACTCAGAGATATTTATCGCCTATGAGTTTGGCAGTAACAGTCGTTCAATCTTTATGGATAGACCTGGAACTCAAGCTCCATTGCCATCATGGATGGGCTATTCATTAGGGCGTTGGGAAGGGGATACCTTAGTAGTAGACGTAACTAGTCAGGTTCCTGACACCTGGTTAGATGCATCTGGAAATTATCATGGACCAAATCTGACTGTTGAAGAACGTTATATATTAATAGATGACAATCATATTCAATACGAAGCAACTATTGATGATCCGGATGTATACAGTCGACCTTGGAAGATTAGCATGCCACTATATCGACGTATTGAAGAAGGGGCACGCTTGTTGGAATACAAGTGCGTGGAGTTTGGTGAGGATTTGGTTTACGACCACTTGCGTAGGGATTATGACGGACCCAGAGCACTGGATGGCACCATTCCTGAAGAGGCACAATAATAAAACGAATAGTCAATAACGAGGACTACCGAATGAAAAGATCGACCTCATTATTAATAAGCCTCCTGATAATTGGTTGGGCAGGAAATAGTCTGGCTCAGGTACCCCTGACGAAGTGGGGTAAACCCAGCCTACAGGGGAATTGGGATTTCAGAACTGTCACGCCTTTCCAGCGACCTGCAGCTTTTGCTGATCAGGAATTTTTAACCGCTGAAGAAGTGGAAGAATTCGAAGCGGCGGTCCTGGCAGGTCGTGAAGCGAGAGCCATAGCGGAATTCGATGGTGAATATGATCAACAAGATCTGGATGTTGGTTATAACCAGTTTTACTTAGATCAAGGTACGAGTATGACTACCACTATGCGTACCTCGCAATTGATTTATCCCGAAAGCGGACGCATGCCGGCAATGACTGAGCGGGGAAGAGAAACTGCACAATACTTTCGTGTGTTGCAGAGTCGGTCTCCATATGGGCCGGAAGATCGAAATCTTTATGACCGTTGCATTCTGGGATTCAATGCAGGCCCCCCAATGCGTTCTGGCGCTTACAACAACATTATGAAGTTAGTACAAACAGAGGAACACATTGCCATATTAGTGGAGATGGTAAATGACCATCGCGTAATTCCTACCGGTGGTGGTGGAGATGATCTTCCGGAAGACATGCGGCTTTGGAAAGGTGACTCAAAAGGCTATTGGGAAGGAGATACTCTTGTGGTTACCACTAAAAATTTCACTCACTTGAGTCGTTTTAGTGGCACCGGCCAGAACATGATATTAACTGAGAGATTTACTCGATTAGATGAGAATCGTCTAGAGTATGAATGGACAGTCGAAGATCTAGAAATGTTTGAAGACAAGTTCACTGCAGTAGTTGAGATGCAACTCACCCAGGACGATGTTTATGAATATGCCTGTCACGAGGCGAATTATGCGATGCCGTTGATGTTAAGCGGAGCGCGCAAGCAAGAATCTGAGGGAATCGAAGATGACACCTGGTTGCCTAGTTGGTCACGTTAGGATTTAGTCAACGCAAAAAGGGAAGCATTGCTTCCCTTTTTTGTGCAAATAATAATTTTTAATTCTCCCAGGCTTTCTCCACAATTCGTTCTAGTGGTTGTAATGCTTGTTGTGGTCGGAATGCCTCTCTAGTGACGAGGTTGTATCTATCCCCGGGTTCAAGAAAATAGAATTGACCACCGGCTACAGAATCAGTAGGTACGGCGGGTGATCCAGTAGTTGCTACAATGTGTGATCCATTTCCTGAGACTAATGATTTTGTTCTAGGTCCTGGTTCTTTTTTAACTAATGAACTTTCTACTGTGTATATAACATCAGCAACAAATGCGATATGAGTATTACATTCAATATCTACTGTTCCTCTATCGTTACTAACAGTTATTGGCCTAATTTTTCCTCCGGCATTGTTAAGAGCACCTAGATCAAGATAATCTCCAGTTTGTATTTCAACTATTGTAAGTGAAGTTTTTTCTTTATTTTCAATTCTATGTTTTGCACCTCTAGGTATATCTATAGACTGATTTTTTTTTAAATTATAAGTTTTATTATTTTTAGTAACACATGCTTTTCCTTTAACTACAATCCAATGCTCCGATCTATATCTATGTTTTTGTAATGATATTTTTTGTTTAGGATTAATTATTAGCTTTTTAACTTGATAATTTTTTTTAGTTAAAAGTACTTCAAAAGATCCCCAAGGCCTATAAACAGTAGGATGATATTGAACTTT
>ENA-UPTF01002546-UPTF01002546.1-marine-metagenome-genome-assembly--contig:-NODE-2546-length-10487-cov-15.967819_pt1 | contig 10487 bp, 6 predicted proteins | sample MGYA00238166_ERZ767019 | MGnify/ENA primary metagenome ERZ767019 (study PRJEB28930, sample SAMN06266391) | marine metagenome | isolation source: Sea water from 250 m depth | place: Atlantic Ocean... | reverse complement strand
AATCAAGAATTAATCCTTCTGTATTTTTCAGATCACCTAACTTATTTTTAAGTTCTTGAGATGTTTCTATTTGGAAATTTTTGATTCGTGCGTACTTGACAGATTTTCCTTCACTACCCAATTCATATATCACAACACTTTCGACCTGGATTTGTTCGCGGTGCAATACAAACTGCAATGCCTTGGAGTGTCCTTTTCTTAAGACGCTTAACTTTACAGGACTACCAATTTCACCACGTAGTCGATGAAGAATTTCATCAAGCGTCATATGCTCGTTTTTTTCTCCATCTACTTCAACAATTCTGTCAAGAGGGAGCATACCTGCTTTTGATGCAGGACTGCCATCCATTGGCGCAATCACTGTTAAATAACCGTCACGCATCCCCACAACCAGACCCACACCGGCAAAATGTCCACCAAGATTTATATTGAATTCATGAAAAATTTCCTTCGGCAATAAAACAGAATATTCATCCAGCTGGTGCAATATCCCATTTGCAAAAATCTGTTCTATTCTTGATTTAGTCAACTGCAGGTCCATCTGTAACAGGTGTTTCTTTAGTTTTTGCAACACAAGGTGTAAATCATATAGTTCCTGTAATTGCATAATTGACAGGACTGTTTTTTCATTCCCAACATTTACTTGCAGCGTCGGTATGCTGTCGCTTTGATGAAGATGAGTTTCTACCCAAACTTCAGGGACCATCCTTTCAAGTTCTGTCAATGCACCTTCAAGCAATAGTTCAGGCTCAAGTTTTTCTGAATCGATATAATCCAATTGCAGATGCATCAGAACCTCTGCTACCAGAGTATGTTCTGATACTACATCAGATGCTGGTACAGGTTCTTTAAGGGAGTTTCCTAAATACCCGCACCCTTCTGTTAAAAGCGTTAGGAAAATTAAACAGCAAAAGAAAAGAATCGCTTTTGGTTTCATTAAGTATAAAAAAATATTTAAAGGTTTATCTGGAAGCGAATTAAATTAAATGTACTGATGATTCCAGCTTTTACTTGAAAGTGCAAAGTGTCTGTGGTATCTATCTCACCTTTCATTAAATACTATTTCGATTAAACTTCCGTTAAGTGAAATTAACTGATGAATATTGGCTCTCTACTCCCAAGACATGCACGTTACCGAGGTGAACATGATGCTTTTGTAATAGGCGAACAGCGTCTGAATTTCCGGGAATTAAACTCCAGAGTGAATTTAGCAGCCAATGCTTTATTGGCTGCAGGCATACGCAAAGGTGAAAAAATGGCTACAGTTTTACCTAATTGTGAAGAATTAATGCTGCTTTACTGGGCTGCAGCCAAAACAGGGATTGTGATTGTACCTTCCAGTCCATTATTGCAGGCTTCTGGATTGGCTACGCTTCTAAATGATTCAGATACTGTAATTGTTTTTGCGGATGTCTCTTTCATAAAGATGATAGAAAAAATGCAGGATAATCTGCCTGAAATTAACAAGGAGAATTGGATATTAGTTGGTGAAATTAAGGAGAGTTGCGGATTTACAAGATGGACTGATTTTATTTCTGGTGTATCAGATGAAGAACCGCCTGATGCAAATCTAGTTGATGATGATGTGTATAATATCATGTATTCGAGCGGGACAACTGGTGCTCCGAAAGGCATAGTGCATACTCATTATGTTCGTGCAAATTACTGTACACAATTCGCATCTGCCTGGCGCATGAGTCCGGAAAGCGTAGTCCTTCATGCAGGGGCAATTGTGTTTAACGGAGCAATGCTGGATTTGATGCCGTGGATGTATTTGGGAGCAACTTATATTCTTCACCAGACATTTGATCCTGCAGAGGTTTTGAAGACTATTTTTCAAGAAAAAGTAACACACATAGTAATGGTTCCATCACAAATTGTTGCATTACTCAATCATCCGGAATTTGATCCTAAAAAACTGAGTTCTCTGGAAATGCTGCAAAGTGTAGGAGCACCGTTGCTGCTGGAATACAAGCAAAAGCTTAATGAATCTCTACCGGGAATTTTTTATGAACTTTATGGTGTAACTGAGGGTTTTTTTTCAATATTGGACAGAGATGATGCGGTAAGAAAGATCGGTTCAGTTGGATCAGTGCCGGCGTTTATTGACATAAGAATTTTACGTGAAAACGGAGAAGAATGTGGGCCAAATGAAGTTGGGGAAATTTGCGGTAGAAGTGCAATGATGATGCAGGGATATTACAATCGTCCGGACCTGACAGAAAAAACCATTGTAAATAATTGGTTACATTCCGGAGACTTAGGATATATGGACGATGACGGATATTTATTTTTGGTGGACCGTGTAAAAGATATGATTATCAGCGGTGGAGTCAATGTTTTTCCTAAAGATATTGAGGAAATCATCATAAAACATCCGGAGGTTGCAGAGGTAGCTGTGTTTGGTGTCCCGGATAAGAGATGGGGTGAAACACCGGTTGCGGCAGTAATTTGTCATGCAGATCACAATGTCACTGCGGATATATTAAAGGCATGGACAAATCAAAGAGTAGATGCAAAATTCCAGAGAGTTAAAGAGATATTGATACTTGATTCATTTCCACGCAATGTTGCAGGAAAAACTCTAAAACGTGAAATGCGTGAAGCTTATTTAAGCAGTTGATATACAGTATAAACAAATTCTAAAAAAACATTTTATTGAATTTATTGTGAGTGAGAAATCAACAAACTTATTTGAATTCACTTATTAACTTAAATACAGAATTTTAATTGCTCAAAAAAACGAATCATGCTATTCTACTGTGCGAAAAATACAGCAATTAACGTAGGTTTATAAAGGATTATTGGAAGAGAATAGATTATTTAATAACTGGAATCGCGCATTACTGGTTTCTCTGCAGTTGCCAAACAGATCAACATCTGAGGTTCAAAATTCACTGCAGGAACTTTCATCACTGGCATACTCTCTTGGTGGGGATGTAGCAGGAAAAATTATTCAAGTAAGTTCACAAATACATCCAGCAAATTTTTTTGGCAAGGGGAAGCTCGCCGATATAAAATCCACAATACAAAAAGATTGTGTAGATGCTTTACTGGTAGACAATCAGCTTAGTCCAAAACAAATAGGAAATCTAGAGACTCTATTGGACTGTGCTGTGTTGGACCGTACACAGTTAATCTTGGAAATTTTTGCAAAAAATGCACGTACGCATGAAGCAAAGCTGCAAATTGAACTGGCTCAGTCAGAATACCTGCTTACTCGTTTAGTTGGATTATGGAAACACCTTGACAGAGAGCGTGGAGGAATAGGAGCATCACGGGGAACAGGTGAAAAACAGATTGAAAAAGATAGACAATTTTTACGTCATAGAATCACACGCCTCAAGAGACAGCTGATAAAAGTAGAAAAAGAGCGTAAAACTCAGAAAAAAAGACGTTCGAATTGCTTGTGTGTCAGCCTGATCGGCTACACAAATGCCGGTAAATCCACAATTATGAACGCTCTTACAAATTCAGCTTTATTAGTGGAAGACCGCTTGTTTGCGACACTTGACTCAACAACAAGGCTATTAGAAGAAGATTCACGACCCAAAGTACTGCTGTCTGACACCGTAGGTTTTATCAGTAATCTTCCTCATGAAGTGGTTGCTGCTTTTCGCTCTACACTGAGTATAGTTAAAGAAGCAGATTTGCTGCTGCAGATTATTGATGCAAGCGACAATATTGATGACCATATTCAGACTGCAAATGATGTTTTACAAGATTTGGAAGCTGCATCTATTCCTGTAATTAAAATATTTAACAAAACAGACAGGATTACCCCAACACGAATGCTGTTGCTGGAGAAATTGTATCCTGAAGCAATCTTTGTTTCTGCAATACAAGAAAAACACAAAAAATCTGAAAATAGCGCGGATTTTGTTCACAAAATTAGAAAGCAGATAATGGTTTTCTTTGAAGAAAGAATGAAGACTGTGAAAATAAGGCTGGACTACCAGCACTGTCAGCAATTAGCAAACATTTATGAGTGGAGTCGTGTTGATAATATTGATTACCAGGAGCAGGGTATTATGATGACACTGACTGCAATACCCCGGAATTTAGAACGTTTGCGTCATCATTTAGGTTCAAATATCACAGAAATGAGATGATCTAAACGATTTTAAATTCAGAACCATTAATACTGTATAGAATGAACAACCATTTTTTAAGTCAACATTGACTAAAACTTACTGAAATCAGCAAATATTTTCGTCATTCTGTAAATTTTCTAAGTAACGAAATTAACAAAAAAATTTAAATGCAAAAATTTATTGTAGAAGGGGGCGTAAATCTTTCAGGCAGTATTACTCCTTCCGGCAATAAAAATGAAGCTCTGCCGGTGCTTGCCGCTGCTTTGCTGGCTAATAAGCCAGTAATAATTCACAACGTACCTGAAATACTGGATATTTCTATCATGAAAGACCTGCTTACAGGTATTGGAGCGGTTATAAAACAATCTGATAAGCATTCATACCATATAGATCCGAGTCATATTCATAATAATAATCCAGATCAAAAAAATGCAATTCGCATTCGTGGTTCATTTCTTTTGGCTGGGCCTCTCCTTGCCAGAAAAAAATCCGTTGTTTTGCCTTCTCCTGGTGGAGACAGGATTGGATTAAGACCTGTTCAAACACATCTTTCAGCTCTGGAAAAACTTGGAACCAGGATTAAACTGAATGATAAAGGTTTTTATGAGATGGAAACTGATGGTCTGAAAGGAGCTGAAATTTATCTTGATGAAGCAAGTGTCATGGCTACAGAAAATTCAATCATGGCGGCAGTAACAGCACAAGGAAGAACCAATATATACAATGCAGCCTGCGAACCTCATGTTCAGGGGCTATGTAACTTTCTAGTTCAGCTGGGGGCAAAAATAGATGGTATTGGCAGTAATTTACTAATTATTGACGGTGTAACAGAACTTTCTGGCGGTGAATACACAATTCAACCTGATCACACTGAAGTAGGTTCATTTATTGGGTTAGCAGCTGTGACAGGAAGTGAATTAAGGGTTAAAAATGCTGGAATAAATTATTTGCGCATGACAAGGCTCATGTTTGAAAAACTGGGTGTAGAAGTAAAAGTTGAAGGTGACGATATTATCATTCCGAAAAAGCAAAAACTTACAGTCCAGAGAGACATTCCAGGGGGGATTCCAAAAATTGATGACGCACCATGGCCGGGTTTCCCTGCAGATTTAACCAGTATCATGACAGTTGTAGCCACTCAATGCGATGGAGCAGTTCTAATATTTGAAAAGATGTTTGAAAGCCGTTTGTTTTGGGTTGATAAGTTAATAGAAATGGGAGCGCAAATTATCCTTTGTGATCCACACAGAGTAGTGGTTTCCGGGCCAACTGCTCTCAAGGGAGCAAGAGTTTCATCTCCAGATATCAGAGCAGGTATGGCTTTGTTGATTGCGGCGCTTGGTGCAAATGGAATCACGGAAATACACAATATTGACCAGATTGACCGTGGTTATGAATCGATTGATGTGAGACTAAATGCCTTGGGTGCCAAAATTCGGAGAGTAAACGATTAGAGGATTTGATGAATAAAATCGAGAATTTATCAGTTGAACAAAACAAGATTTTAGAGGAAGAACAGCAACTTCTGCTGCAAGTGAAACAAGGTTTGTTGATGCATGCTGCTGAAGAGAAAAAAGGGGAAATAAGTAAATCACAATTGGAAAATATAATTGAACTTCGTGATTCTCTTTCGGAGACTCTTCCTGAGGATGTACCTGCGGTCATGGCACAAATGGAACGTATGTTACTGCTTCACACTCAACAGGATTCGCAGAACACAGATGTCAGCTTCAACCTTGACACTCCATATTTTGCACATATCCGTCTGAGAGAAAACGAACGTGACCGTGATTTACTGATAGGGAACCAAAACTGCTTTTCCACACACTTGCCCTGTTCGATTGTTGACTGGAAAAACGCACCAATAAGTAAAATTTTTTATAGATATCGCGAAGGAGAAGAATATGTTGAAGACATAGGTGAGCGTGAGATAGAAGGAGTGCTGGTAACCAGAAGAATGTTACTCATAGAGAATGGCACTCTTATGAGGATAAACTGGCCTGGGGGAGTATTAGAAAATTATTCACCAGATTCAAAAAATTCTAAAAAATGGCATTTAATTACTCACAAAATACCACGATTGGAAAGTGGACAAGAAAATAATCTGGATGAATTTCAATCATATGAAGATCAGGGAAATAAGTCAAAAACAACTGCAAGGAAAAATTTTTCAGGATACAGAGTTGACAAACACCTAAGACAAATTACTGCACTTGTCGATCCACAGCAATTCGAAATTATAACACATTCTGAATCCGGAATAGTTTTGATTCAGGGTGGTGCAGGTTCAGGAAAAACTACAGTTGCGCTTCACAGACTGGCATATTTGATGTCAAATAAACCCCAGTATTTTAGACCGAAAACTGTGCTACCTATAGTTTTCGGTCCCGCTTTAGCAAACTATATGTCAAAAGTTTTACCTGCATTGGGCGTTAATGGAGTGAGACCCCGGACGTATCATAAATGGGTATCAGGCCTGCGACGTCGTGCTTTGCCGGAACTGCCTGGGAATTATGCCGAAAATACTCCAATGGACGTAATTGAATTAAAACGTCATCCATTGTGGCTTGAATACTATCGAGAAGAAGTACAGAAACGGACAAATAATTACAGGGAATTATTTGAAGAAAAACTCTCAAAAGTTGAAGGAGTAGAACTGGTGCTGAAGGCATGGGACTCAATGAAGGACGTACCTTTAATTCCCCGTTTAATTCGTTTGCTGCACTGGTCAAAGGGAGAATTTTCACTAAATAATATACCTAAGCTTTCCAGCATTAGAATGGAGAAACAACTTGAAAATCTATTGGAACAAGCTTTTCCTGAATTGCAGGAAGCACCCCATATATTGACAACTCAAATTTGGAACGATTGTCTTGTACGTAAAGAATTGTTATTTGAAACAGTGGAGAAGCTCGCTCCTGGAGAATTTAGTGAAACACAACTTACCAGTGTTTGCACATGGGCAGTAAGACAATATCAAAAACGTCAGGAACTGGAAGAAGCTTTAGTAGCTGAGCAGGGGGCACCATCTGATGAGCATCAAGATTTAGAATCTGATAAGTTGAATTTTATGGATGAGAAATCTTATTTAGATGAAGAAGATGATACACTTTTGCTTTTACTTTTCCAGCTTCTGATGGGGCCCATCAAACGTAAAAACGGCAGTCAGCTTCTCTACACACATTTGATGCTGGATGAGGCTCAGGATTTTGGTGCACTTGAGTTTCAACTTTTGGTTAGTCTGACTCCTGCAAATAGGATTAGTGTTACATTGGCAGGAGATTTGGACCAGCGAATAATGCTCGGGCGTAAAAATGAAACATGGGAAGAGTCTTTGGGCCATCTGACTTTGCCAGACGGTTCAAAACCAGATGTAACCGCCTTAGAACCTTTAAAAATTGGTTATCGTTCAACACACGAAATCATGATAGCGGCAAAAAATGTGATTGGGGAACATAGTGCGAACACAGAATGGCAGTCAACCCGTCATGGTGCTCCGGTCGATGTTTTCCGATTCAGGGAACGTGGGGCAATGATTGCCTTTCTTGCAGAAACATTGAATGATTTATCTATTCGTGAACCCCTTGCAAGTGTGGCTGTTTTGACACGTACTCCTGAAGCAGCTGAATTAATTTATGAAGGTCTGAAGCTAACAGATCTTGCTGATTATCGTATTATCAGGGAACAGGAATTTACTTTCACTCCAGGTATTGATGTGACAGACATAACGCAGACAAAAGGTCTGGAATTTGACTCAGTAATTATTGCTGATGCAGATGCTTCCACTTATGGTCCTGATATTCGTTCACGACAATTGCTTTATGTCGGCGTGACTCGTGCTTCGCACCAACTCTGGCTGCTGCATTGCGGTAATCCATCATCTTTGATTAAAGGGATCAAAGATGAATCGCAGCAAATTTGAGTTCAAAGAAATATAACATTAAAATGCAGCCTATTATTAACAGTCAAATAAGTGAATTAAAAGAATCAGCAACATTATCAATTAATCAGCATGCGATAAAATTGCTTAATGAGGGCAAGAATATTTGTCACCTGGGATTTGGTGAATCTCCTTTTCCTGTGCCTGATCCAATGCAAACAGCCCTGAGGGAAAATTCGCATCGCAAGCAATATATTTCTGGTAGAGGATTACCAGAATTAAGAAAAGCAGTTGCTGATTTTTTTCAAACTCAATTTGGCTATAATTACACTGCTGAAAATATATTTATTAGTCCAGGCAGTAAAGAGATGATTTTTCAGCATGTTTATCTGCTGGAAGGGCCACTAATGGTTCCATCGCCCAGTTGGGTCAGTTATGGTCCGCAGGCTGCGATCCGGTCGAAAACTTTCATTCCAATTCCTACTGACATAAATAACGGTTACAGGTTACAGGCCGAAGAGTTGGATAAAACATTTTCCAATCAAAGATTTCCACAATCTATTCTGATTTTAAATAATCCTAACAATCCAACTGGCAGTGTTCATTTACCTGAAGAATTAAGCGATTTAGCGGAAGTTTGCAGAAAACGCAGAGTGATTGTTATTTCTGATGAAATTTATGGACTGACAAAATTTGGGAAAAAACCCTTCGAAGGAATTGCTAAATATTATCCTGAAGGCACAATCACTACAAGCGGCATTTCAAAGGCATTTTCTGCAGGGGGTTGGCGTCTTGGTTTTGCTATGATTCCGCATGAATTAGAAGAAATAGTGCCCGCACTTAGTGCATTTGTTAGTGAGACATTCAGTTGCGTGAGTGCTCCGGTACAGTATGGTGCTCTCGCCGCTTTCAAAAATTATGAATCCGTCAGGAACCATGTTGAGCTATGCCGTGATATACATGAAGCTGCAGGAGAATTTTTGCATCAAAGGTTTTTGGATATAGGGTTGAATTGTCCAAAACCTCAAGGGGCATTTTATTTGTTTCCGGATTTTGAAAATTATAAAGATAAACTGAACTCCCGAGGTATTCATTCAAGTACTGAATTAACGGAAAGTCTATTAAACGAAGCAGGAGTTGCCCTGCTTCCAGGTTCAGATTTTTATTTGCCCGATGAATTTCTCGGAGTACGTGTTGCCAGTGTGGATTATAATGGAGAACAGCTTCTGAAGGACTTCCCTGTGAGCTCAAAGCTAAATCAGGAGTTGAAAACCAGTCTCTTTCCTAAATTAGCTGATGCATGTGAAAGAATTGAAATGTGGCTTAAATAATAATCTCGCATTCCCAATACTCCCTTTAATATCAGTATGATGTGCGAATTAAATTAGCATAAATTTCTGATATAACTAAATATATCTTACCTCATTTAATTTTATTTTTTGCAGGAAAGAAATACGGGCACCTTTCATGCAAAATATCCTTTGATACCTCATTTTCAAAACAAAATACACAAGGTTTAAAATGAAACTGGTTAAAGGATATCTGGGACCTGATTTTCAAATGGAAGGCAACCTTTCAAGCAGTGATAGCATAAGAATAGACGGCACTTACATTGGAATGGTGTCAAGTGAACATTCGGTAACAGTAGGTGCTTTGGGAAAAGTTAAAGGACAAATTGAGGCTCCTTTGATTCAAATAGATGGACTGGTTGAGGGTAAGCTAAAGGCCTCAAGGCTTTTAGAGGTTTTGAAAAATGCTCGAATAGAAGGTGACATTTTCACACCGTCCGGCGGGTTGAAATTCATGATTGGCGGAGAATTTAAGGGGAATTTTTTTGTGATTTCTACAAGTCAAAACTGACTTTTTTAAAACAATCAAAATTATAAATTCAAACAGCCCGATTTGTAACAGGGGAATTTACCTTTTGACTGATATTCTGAGTCACCTTTGCAGAAGATGGTTGTACTGTTTTGCTAAAACTGGTGCAGATTCAGATAAAACTTTTCCTTCATGTTTTGCAGTTGAGGGCTGCGATACTGAGTTTGCAGTGTAAGTCTTAGGTGCTGGCTTGTTGTCGGTCCGCATTAAATCTGCAAATTCTGGGACTCTCAAAAATTTCAGCAATGCTGTATTTTTATCTTCATTCCTAATATCATTTTTGATCATCTCAGGGATATCATCTAAATCATCCAATTCCAGCATTTTCAGTTCAGGAAGTTTCATCAGCATTTGCCTGTCTGCTTCTGTCATTGCATCAATCTGTTTTTTTATTGCCCCTGCAAACCCTTCAATAGCTGCATCTGGAAGTTTGTTCTGAATCAACAAATTTTCAACTCTGGAGAGAACCTTTAAGTATTGTGAAGTTTCATTTTGTGCGGCTCCTTTTTCTAATCTGTGTTCATCAAATTTAGGAGATTGAATTGATGAACTATTTGAAGCAGGTATTTCTTTGCTTCTTACCTGTCTCTCCAGACCAGTTTGTTTATCAGGAATTGGATTTGATGTAACCTGCA
>ENA-UPTF01002544-UPTF01002544.1-marine-metagenome-genome-assembly--contig:-NODE-2544-length-10491-cov-3.023430_pt1 | contig 10491 bp, 11 predicted proteins | sample MGYA00238166_ERZ767019 | MGnify/ENA primary metagenome ERZ767019 (study PRJEB28930, sample SAMN06266391) | marine metagenome | isolation source: Sea water from 250 m depth | place: Atlantic Ocean... | reverse complement strand
AGAAAATATTGTACAATTTCAATATAAAATAATCAATTGAAAATAGCTATGATGATGCTCGCTTCATTTTAACAATTGCAGCCTTTATTTTACCTCTCAACACTTTGTTTTCTAACGCATTAATTTCATCCATATTACCACTGGCTCCTTCTGCAACTAGCCTTTCAATTAGTTCTGACTCTGGTTCAGATTTATCTTCACTAGTATCTTCGGCTTCAGTTATAGCTTCTGGTTTAGGGGTCTCTGATAATTCTGGCATTGGTGGTCGTTCTATAGCGCCACGTTTTATTTTTACCAATAATGCTTTAGCTTTTCCTCTTGTTGGTTTCTCGTTGATTGCATTAATGGGATCATCATCTCCATCCAAAGCTTTATTTACAACAAATGAAATAAGGTCGTCTTGATTGGAAAAACCGGGTAAACCATCAGGTGTAGGTTCGTCTTTTTTCTTGGCGCCATCAGCTTTTTGTGTATCTACATTATCAGAGGGTTCTTCAGATAAAGCCTTCACTAAATGATCAGGCATTACATTTCCTTTACGCTTCGATTGCACTAGCATTGCTTTAGCCATTCCCCGAGTTGGTTTATCTGGGATAGAATTTACCACGTCCATATTACCATCCAATCCAGCCTGTACTGCTCGCGCTATAGTAGCTTCGCGACTATATTGTGGACCTGCATCCGCTGCGGAATCTGTCTGATCTGAAGAGTCTTCTTCATCTTCAGGAATTAAATAACCTAAATTATCTAATATTTTGGATTTATTATTTGAAAATCCCCATATACTCATCCAAGAGAATAAACCTGTGCTAGTTCGCCGACATGTCACAGATGTGCCTTCAGGTATCGGTTTCAAATCGAAAACAATGTGCTCTTTATGGACGGGATTAAATCTCGCCTCGAATGATAATTTTTTATTTTCCTCTACAGAAGTTATCCGACCTTGATATAATGGAGATAATGTATTTGGCCTTAATCGAATTAAGGCTCCTGGAGCAAGCTCAAATTTATCAAATGAGTATTTATGGACATATCGATTCGAGCTTACAACGGGTAATATTCTTAATATTCCTGGGAACCAAAAGTTGTAATCTGATAGATTAGTAATTTCTCCCCAAACCAATTCTGGTTTGGATGAATAATTATGTTTAACAATGGTTTCCGCAGAAAATGGTTGAAGATAACTTGAAAACTCACTTGTTATTGTCTGATCACTATTCATATCTATAATGAACAGAGCAGTCACAATAAAAAAAGCCAGCATTGCAATTATTAATACCATATTTAAATCAAAATTAAGTGAAATTTTACAAATGTTATAACAAACAAATAAGTAGTTTGGTGTAATAAACCTATTCTATTTCCAAATAATTAATTTATCTTGTTTTAATATCAATAGCTCCACCCATACCAGCGCCCGTTCCATATAAAATAGCAGACTCAGATGGGGAGAGCCACTTTAGTTCTTTTATAGATAGACTGGGAATATTATCAAGCTGTTCTATATTGCCCATCTGGACGCCATTCAAATAAACAGATATAGTTAAGCCCTTGCCCCGAAGCCAGCCGGGGCGTGCTATTGAAATAATATCTGCGGCGGTTAGAGCTGATGGAATTTCCTTTAATTCTTCTTGTGAAATAAAATTCCTAGGGCGACTGGGTCGTCGCTCACCACCATTAGATGCACAGCTAATGATAAATATGAAACTTATTAGTATTATTTTATAGTTTATCATATTATTATTTTATACTTAATGGTAAGAATGTAAGATTGTTTATTTAAGATCGGGAGATTATAATTAAATGAAAAGTATTGATGTTTTAGAGTTAAAAAAAATAATGGATGAAAAACAAAAGTATACCTTATTAGATGTCCGTGAACAAAATGAAGTAAATCATGCAAGTATTAATCCACATACACATATACCATTGGGAGATATTGTAAATAGGTCTGTGGAATTAAACAAGAAACAACCAATAATTGTTATGTGTCATACTGGTGTAAGATCAGCTCAGGCATGTGAAGTGTTAACTAAATTAGACTTTGATGTCTATAATTTAGATGGTGGAATTGATATGTGGTCTAAAAGCGTTGACCCCACTGTTCCTATTTATTAATGCTTGAAACATCTTGCTCCTGTAAATAGCATTGAAATACCATGGTCATTACAAGCAGCGATAACCTCTTTATCTCTAATTGAACCCCCGGGTTGAATAACAGAACATATACCTGAATCTTTTATCGCATCTATACTGTCTCTAAATGGGAAAAAAGCATCTGAAGCCAAAACGCCCCCGGCAACTTCGTCTCCTCCTTTTTGAAGCGCCATGGAAACAGCATCAACTCTACTTACTTGACCAGCACCTAAACCAACTGTTGTATCATTTTTTGCAATTAATATTCCATTTGATTTTGCATGGCGAAGAACCTTCCATGCAAACAGTGCGGTTTTGATATCTTTTTTTGAAGGAGATATTTTTGTAACAACTTTTAAATCATTTTCTCTAAGACTTTTATTATCAACATCTTGAACTAAAAGGCCACCATCAATATTTCGCACTTCTAATTTATCAGCACGTTTTCTGATTTCTCCAATTTCTAAAACTCTTAAATTTTTTTTATTTTTAAATATTTCAAGCGAGTTTTTATCAAATTTTGGTGCTAATACAATTTCTACAAAAACCTTAGATATAGCTTCAGCAACATCCTCTGTGCATGTTCTATTAAATGCAACAATTCCTCCAAATGCAGATATTAAATCTGCATTAAATGCCAGGTCATAAATTTTTAGAAGATCATTCCCAACTGATACGCCGCAAGGGTTTGAATGTTTTACAATAACACAGGCAGGTTCATCAAATTCTTTTAAACATGCAAGTGCGCTATCAGCATCCATTATATTATTATATGATAATTCTTTTCCCTGATGAATTATAGCATTTAGTATGTTCGGTTCATTATTATTTATAATTTTGTATAATGATGCTGACTGATGGGGGTTTTCACCATAGCGCAAATTTGATTTCTTTTTATAAGTTAGCGTCAAATTATTTGATAATTGATCATCCTTAAAATAATCATGTATTATGCTATCATATTGTGCTGTGTGTCCAAATGCTTTAGCCGATAAATGCTTTCTAGTTTCATACGATATAGTACTGTTTTTTATTAATTCATTTATGATAATTGTGTAATCTAATGGATCAACCACGACGCATACCCATCCAACATTCTTGGCTGCAGATCTTATCATAGTAGGTCCGCCAATATCAATGTTTTCTAAAGCAAGGTTCACATTACAATCCTCACGCGATATAACATCGGAAAAGGGATATAAGTTGCAGATAACAAGATCAATCCATTTTATTAAATTTTCCTTCGCTTCTTTTTTATGATCATCACGCAATCCAAGTATACCGCCTTCAATTAAAGGGTTAATTGTTTTAATACGACCATCCATAATCTCCGGGAAATGAGTATAATCACTTACATCTGTAACATTGATATTATTATTTCGCAATGCATCGGCAGTCCCGCCGGTAGATAAAATTTCAATTTCATTATCAATGAGTGCTTTGCCAATATCAATTATGTTATTTTTATCAAAAACCGATAAAAGTGCTCTTTTAACCCTGATAGGTTCTTTATTAAGTGTGTTTTTTTGTATCATTATTGTTAATTACTGCAAGGGTTAATCTGCTTTTACAGATAAGATTATTTTTATCATCATATATATCAATATTCCAGACTTGGATTTTTCTCCCCACGCGGACTGCTTCTGCTTTCCCATAAACCCACCCGTTTGATATTGACTGTAAATGACTTACGTTTAGTTCAATTCCTACAACTGATTTTTTATGGTAATCGATTTGCATTCCCGCACCGATACTGCCAAGTGTTTCCGCAAAAGCTGCGCTTGCGCCACCATGTAATAATCCATATGGTTGTTTTGTTCTATCATTAATTGGCATTTTACCTTCTATACGACATTTATCAAAATCTGTGATTTCAATACCAAGATGATCTGTCATTGTATTTTTTTGAAAGATAGCTATTTGATTTAATATTTCTTTCTTATCCATTACAATCCTAAATCTAATTATTATCCTTTGCTATTTGATTTATTGCTTCAACAAGTGCATTTCCTTCTAATTCCTGTATTTTAACTTTTAATGTTTCAGGGGTTTCATTTGTGTTTACTTTACATTTTTTTTGAATCAATATTGGACCCTTATCTAATTTCTCTGTAACAAAATGAATAGTACACCCTGATTCTTTATCTCCATTCTTAATTACTTGTTCATGAATATTCATATCCATACCACCACTGTACTTTGGTAATAATGATGGGTGAACATTTATAATTTTATGCCTCCATCGTTTACAAAAAGATGATGAAAGTATTCTCATAAATCCAATTAGCAAAATAAATTCTACATTATATTTTTTGAGTGTTAATGTTAATTCTGAATCAAAACTTTCACGTTTTTTATTTTTGTGATTAATAAATATTGATGGCAATCCATGATTCTGACCACGTTTTAATATATATGCGTTTTTTTTGTTTGAGATGACAACATTAACTATCGCATTTAGTTTTTTTGCTTTTATTGATTCTATAATGACTTGTAAATCTGTACCGTTTGTGGATCCTAAAACACCAAGTCTTATCATCTTAATGAATTCATGTTATCTATGCGTTTTTTGATTAAAAAGTCTTTACCAATATCCTGTCGATGAAAAAGAGGTCCTATAATCGATGATACTTCTCTTTCTGCAAAAACTTCCGCTTCAGAAATCGTATCAGCCATGCCCACAACGGCCATAGTCCTACTGCCTAATTCAATAAGCTGGCCGTTTTCTATATCAACAGATGCATAATATAACCGATCAAGATTTGTAATATTATTAATATTAATGGGTTGGCCTTTAGTTGGGTTATCTGGGTAACCTTCGGGTACAACATATTTACAAACGGTAGCTTGTTTTTTAAATTGAACTTGTATTTCATCAAGCTCACAATTTGTAATACCAAAACAAATATCAATGAAATCTGTCTCTAATAATGATAATACATTCATTGCCTCAGGATCGCCAAATCTTGCATTATATTCAATCAGTTTAACACCATCTCTGGTTGCCATAAATCCACCATAAAGAATGCCTTTATATTTGTCATCGTATTTGTCCCGCAGCGCATTAATTGTTGCTTCGTTTATCATTTTAGCTTCATTGGCGTCATCAGTATTTAAAAAGGGGAGCAGGTGATCAGAATCTGTATATGTTCCCATTCCGCCAGTGTTTGGTCCTGAGTCACCCTCATATGCTCTTTTATGGTCCTGTACAATTGGCATATGTTTTAATGATTTTCCATCACAAAAACTCATTAATGAAAATTCTTCGCCAACAAATTTTTCTTCAATTACAAACTTTCCGCCACTATCTATTATTTCTTGGCAATAATCTATTGCATCATTATTATTAGTTAGGTGTTCCCCTGAAACCTTCACTCCTTTTCCACCCGCTAAGCCATCAAACTTTACTACATAATCATTACCTAATTGTTGTAAAAATTCTGATACACCATCCATTGAATAAAATGTCTTGTATTGCGCACCACCTAGTATTTGATATTTTTTAAATAAGTCTCTAGTGAACGATTTAGATGTTTCTATTTGCGCCATGTCCTTCTTGGGCCCCACAACTTTAATATTACAATTCCAAAGAGCATCTGAAACACCTGCAGCTAAAGGATTTTCTGGCCCTATTATTGCCATTTGTACATTTTTCTCTTGGGCATATCTAACTACCGATGAACAGTTGTTTATATCATTAATTGTAATATCCTCGCAGAGCTCATTAATTCCTGGGTTCATATTTGATGCAATGCAATAAATCTCTTTTTGATAACTCGAACGATTGAGTGATTTGATTATTGCATGTTCGCGTGCGCCAGAACCAACAACTAGTATTTTATATATCATTATTATTTAAAATAATTATTAATTCCCGTTTCTATGACTAGTTCTCATTTGACCTATTTTATCAATTGTATTTAAATCAATATCGTTTGCAATATAATTTCCATCTAAACATGCCATGCAGGGTTTATCAATGTAATGATCTCCTCTTCTTGTTACCGCTTCAACAAGGTCGCTGATATCTTGATATAAAAGGGCATCAACTTGTAAATGTTCTTGTATTTCATTTTTGGTCATTCTACCGGCAATTAATTCTTCTTTTGTAGGCATGTCTACGCCATAAAAGCAGGGCGAGATGACTGGTGGGCACGCACTTGCAAAATATACTTCGCGAGCACCAAAGTCTTTTAACATTTTTACAATTTCTCTACTTGTGTTACCACGAACGATACTATCATCCATTATCATTACTTTTTTATCTCTAATTTCTAATTCTTGTGGAACTAGCTTATATCGAACTGATTTTTTTCGTTCCTGTTGTCCTGGCATAATAAAAGTACGACCAATAAAAGTGTTTTTATATAGCCCTTCAGAATATCTGACACCTAGTTCATGTGCAAAGGATAGTGCTGCTGTATTTGCGGTGCTTGGAGCGGGTATAACTATGTCAGGCATTATATCTGGATATTTATTCTTCCAAGCTGTGGCAAGATTTTGGCCCATTCGTAATCGAGCCCTATATACACTTACATCGTTTAATGTGGCATCTGGTCTTGCAAAATAAACATACTCAAAAATACAGGGGTTAAATTCTTTTTTGACTAATCTTTTATTAAAAACTTTTCCATTTTCAGCTATATAGATTAACTCACCAGGTAATACCATACCCTTTGGCTCATAGCCTAATGGATAAAACATTGTATTCTCAGAAGCAAAGATATAATCTGTTTTCCCACTATCGTTTTTCCGCTCTCCTTTAACAAGAGGTCGAATACCTTGAGGATCACGAAATACAACAAGACCTTTTCCTATAATAATTGACGTAACTGAATATGCACCTTTAACTTTATTAAAAATCGATGTAACTGATTCACACAGCAAATCAAAAAACTCTTCATCCGTTTGTGGTGGGATAGTTTGGTGTAATTCATCAGCAAAAAGATGGAGCAAAACTTCAGAATCACTTGTGGTATTTAAATAACGTGTTTCTGTTTTAGTAACTTCTTTTGCAAGTTCATTATAATTTGTAAGATTCCCATTATGTGCAAGAGCTATTCCATAGGGTACTGATGTCCAAAAAGGTTGTACTTCACCATGACTAAATCCACCATGCGTTGGGTAACGATTGTGTGAAATACCAATTGTTCCTTTTAAAAGGCTCATGTTTTCTTCATTAAAAATTTCTTTTGCCAGACCCATCCCTTTTTCTTTATGCATTCTTTCATCATATGTCATAATTCCGGCTGCATCTTGCCCACGATGTTGAAGATGAATTATGCTATCATATAATTCTCCTGCTACTGGTTTATCAGAAAAAATAGCGGCTATACCACACATTATATTAAATCAACCAATTTAGAAGAAAGGCCCGTGTATGATTCTGGCGTGATTGATAAAAGAAGTTTTTTATCATCACTATTAATATCTAGACTATCTACAAATTTACCAATTGCTTTTGAATCAATATTAACCCCGCGTGTTAATTTTTTTAATTGTTCATACGCATTATGCCGGCCCGATTTTCTAAGTATTACTTGAATAGCTTCAGCTAATACCACCCAGTTTGCATTTAATTCCTTTTTCGCTTCTTCTTTATTAACATTGATACGCGTTAAGCCTCTCAATACATTTTTTATTGATAGATATGAATGACCTAGCGCTGTCCCCTGATTGCGTAATGTTGTAGAATCTGTTAAGTCTCTTTGCATACGTGATATCGGAAGCTTTGTAGAAAGAAAAATTAGTAATGCGTTTGAAATACCCAAATTCCCCTCAGCGTTTTCAAATTGAATAGGGTTAATTTTATGTGGCATTGTTGATGATCCAACCTCTCCTTTGATTGTTTTTTGTCCTACAATCGACCTGCTGATGTAATACCAAATATCGCGGCAAAAATCAGTTATAATAGAATTGATGAGTGTTATCTGATGATAACTTTCTACTAAAGAATCGTGAGGTTCAATTTGCGTTGTTATCAGGTTTGGCTTAAGACGAATAGATTCAATAAACTTTGTAGAAAACTGCAACCAATTTGTTTTAGGGTAAACCAATGATTGTGCAGACCATGTCCCTGTGGCCCCACCAAACTTCCCAAGTAATTTATGTGATGTAACCTGATTTATTTGGCGTTTTAATCGTGAGCAATAAACAGCAATTTCTTTTCCAAAGGTTGTGGGTGTAGCGGCCTGTCCATGGGTTAGTGATAATATTGCAGTGTTTTTATATTTTGCTGCCAATTTATCTAATTCTTTGACCAAATCTTTAAGTAAAGGCAAATAAACATTTTTTAACCCATCTTGCCATATAAGTGAGTAAGCCAAATTATTAACATCCTCTGATGTAAGCGCAAAATGTATCCATGGATGAAGGCTTTTTTTTAATTTATCTCTAAGAAAATATTCAACAGCTTTTACATCATGTTTTGTAATTGATTCATGTTTTTTTATAGTACTAGCATCTTTTGTGTTAAATCTATTGTAAATATTTCTATACTTAATTATATCCTTTTTCGAAAATGCATCTAATTCTTTAATTGATGGTTCGTTCGATAGTGCTATTAAATATTCTATTTCAACCTTTAAGCGATACCGCATAAGGGCATATTCTGAAAAATATTCAGATAATTCCTTTACACTATTTCTATAGCGACCATCTAGGGGTGAAATTGAGTGTAGCTGATTAGGCACCAAAAATTCGCTTTATAGCTAAAGCACAATTCCCGGGATCTAAAATGGTTAATACTGGTGTATTGCTCGGCATTTGAAGTGTTGAATGAATATTAACTAGCATGTCAGTTTTATCTGAAAAGGGAGGGCAGGCTAAGGTTGGAAATGATGAGTTTGCCCCCACAAAACCAGACAATGCATTCGATCGTCCCGCAATCGTTAAATATAGAATATTCTTTTCACTACTATTTGAATCCAATATTTCTAGAACTTTTGCTGGCTCTTTGTGAGCAGAAGCGGCATGCTGTTCCCAGTTTATATTATATTCATCTAATTTATCCGTGATTTTTTTGGCGTGTGGTTCATCAGACGTTGAACCCATTATAATAATAACCTTCATTAACTATCCTTTAACTTTTCTTTTATTCTGTCTTGAATTGATTCTTTTACATCAGGGAAAGGAAATAATTCACCCGTAATTTTTTCATACAAATATATATATCGACTTGAAAGCTCTGACACCAATTCATCAGGGGCGTCTGGCAGTGTTTCATCTTTATATGGATCACAATTATCAACAAACCATAGTCTTAAAAACTCTTTATCAATATTTTCAGGCTCTAGTCCCTTATCTATTCGCTTATTGTATGACTCAGCTAACCAATAGCGACTTGAGTCGGGGGTGTGTATTTCATCTATCAATATAATGTTGCCATCGCTGTCATGTCCCATTTCATATTTAGTGTCTACTAGAATCATTCCGTTTTCTGCTGCTTTTTTTTGTCCATAATCAAATAGTTCTAAAGCTTTAGTGCTACAATAATCCCAATCTTCTTGTGTCATCCAACCTTCACTAACTATTTCATCCGGCGCGATCGGGCGATCGTGGTGTTCTTCTTTTGTTGTTGGTGTAAGCATATTATTCTGAAGTTTTTGATTTTTAATTAAACCTTCAGGTAGGGCATTTCCACAATATTCTCTATCTCCGTTGTTATATACTGTCCATAAAGATGTGCTTGTGCTACCGGTTATATAACCCCTAACAACAAACTCTATGGGAATTACATTACACTTTTTTGCAATTGTAACGTTTGGGTCTGGTATATCAATTACATGGTTGGGTATAATTTCATTTGTTTTTTTAAACCACCAGGCGCTTGTAAGATTAAGAACCTGCCCCTTAAATGGAATTGAAGCTAATACGCGGTCAAAAGCACTTTGTCGATCAGTAGTAATTAATACAATTTTATCATCAAATTCATATTGATCACGTACTTTACCAGTACGTTTCTTTCCATTGGTAAGCGCTGTTTCAACTAGTGTATTATTTATTTCTGCAATAATACGGTCTTTATATTTTTTATCTAATTCTGTAACATTCATATGATAAGGGGTTAAATAATATATTTGTATCCAAAATTGTGTTTAATGTAGAATCAAAATTACCGCTGTTTACTGTTATATTCCATATTACACCGTGTTTTATATTAGATATTTCTTTTATTTCAAACTTATCTTTTAATGATTCTAGTTTTGCCCGACCAAAAATGTCATCGTGCTGTCGCACTAGATATGATGCTGTATTTCTTGCCACCTTTACTTTACTAATAAATTCTTTATTAGAATTATATAATTCTCCAGATTTATCTATTTTACGCAACGTTACGGATTTTTTTTGATCAAT
>ENA-UPTF01002543-UPTF01002543.1-marine-metagenome-genome-assembly--contig:-NODE-2543-length-10493-cov-2.862135_pt1 | contig 10493 bp, 10 predicted proteins | sample MGYA00238166_ERZ767019 | MGnify/ENA primary metagenome ERZ767019 (study PRJEB28930, sample SAMN06266391) | marine metagenome | isolation source: Sea water from 250 m depth | place: Atlantic Ocean... | reverse complement strand
TCATCCTATTTTTGGTTTTTATTAAAAAATAATAATAAATCTTTATGCGATTTAATTATTAATGAAAGATTAGGAAGTGCAGTATCGGTCTAAATCCCACAGGGAAAAACTATGCAAGTTAAAGATAAGGTAATCGTAGTAACGGGAGCGGCCAGCGGGATTGGCAAAGCATTATGTGAACGCTTTGCTATGGAAGGGGCATCGGCGATCGTTGCAACAGATATAAACAGTCAAGGGCTAAGTGCAACGGTCAGTGATATCAGTAATCGGTCTCAAACTCTTGGAATTACTTGTGATGTTGGTAAAGAAGAGGAAGCCTCGGAGTTAGTCGAAAAGACTCTGGCTGCATTCGGCCATATTGATTTGTTTTGTTCTAATGCCGGTATATTTACTCCTGGCCGCGAAGACGTATCCACAGAAAAATGGCAGGCCATCTGGGATATCAATGTAATGTCTCATGTCTATGCAGCACGGGCCGTGTTACCTGGAATGTTAGAGAGAGGTGAAGGCTATTTATTAAATACTTCATCTGCTGCAGGTTTGTTGAACCAGATAGGGTCAGCTCCTTACGCTACGACAAAGCATGCTGCGATTGGCTTCGCAGAGTGGTTATCAATTACTTATGGCAATCGTGGCATAAAAGTATCCGTACTTTGTCCGCAAGCCGTGCGGACCGCAATGACTGCTGGCGGCGACGGCGGCGTAGCCGGACTCGACGGAATGCTTGAGCCAGAACAACTTACTGATACGGTGATTGAAACCCTGGCAGATGAGCGCTTCCTAGTATTACCTCATCCCGAGGTGCTAACTTACATGAGACGTAAAACAGATGACTATGATCGCTGGCTCGGCGGAATGCGACGGTTGCATGGGCGCTTCGAAGACATTTATAGAGCGCGGGAAGAGTCAGATTAATACAGCCAGAAGACGGAGTATAAAATGAAAATAGCTCAAGCTCTAATGCTCTTCATAACTCTTCTATTTTCTTTTATGGCGACAGCTCAGGAACGCGTAACGCTTGAAGATGGGTCCGTGCTCGGCGTGTTTGTGGTCATGCCTGCAGAAACTACAGATGATCCGTCAACCTTAGTGGTATTGATGGGAGGCGGACCGGGCAATGCCTCTATATCTCGTGATACTTCTATTTGGTTAGGTGGTGGTTTTTCAGAACGTGGGTATGTGGTTGCCGTACCAATTTCGCCCAACAACAGGGCTTTTCGAGGCGAAGAAAATAACCAGAAGGTTGAACAGTTAATCGTTGAATTACAGCAGCGAGACTATATTGCGGAAGGTAAAGTGCTACTTGCTGGTATCTCTAATGGAGGAATGTCAGCTTTAGAAATTGCCCGTCGTAATCCGCAAAACTATTTTGGTGTGGCAGCGGTACCTGCATTAGCAACTTCAGTTGTTGATAATCGTAGATTAGCTGGCTTTCCAGTTTATTTGCGCATTGGTGGAGCCGATCAACTGGGTTGGGCAAATCGATTCGAAGAAACTGTTAATGCGCTTACTGAAGCGGGAGTTGATTTGGATGCGGCTATTCTCGACAGTGCGCCACATATGTTTCGAATGAACTGGGAATCATTAGATGCATGGTTGGAAAAAGTAACGCAGTAGTTTTTAATTTGTTTGGAGGTTGGAGTAAATATGAAGAAATTAACTAAGTCCCTAGTCGTTTTGTCTTTTGTAGCAATGACTGGGAGCGTATTGGCAGGTCCCCCTGCTACCATCGATCAGCTTAGTTGGATGACAGGGAACTGGGCAGGAAACTTAGGTCCAAACCAGCTAGAAGAAAATTGGATTTCAACTGAAGGCCGATCACTGATGGCTGCAGTGCGCATGACCGGTGCTGACGCAACTAGTATGTTTGAAGTAATTACTATTGAAGAGGCCGATGGTTCTCTAGTCCTGCACATTCAGCAATGGGATGCTGGTTTTCAGCCTCGCACAGAAGCTGCTCAAAAATTAGAGTTGGTTGAAATTACTGAGAACTCCGTGAAGTTTGAAGATGTGTCAGGATTTGGAATGCCGACTTTAGGCTATAGTAATCCTGACGAAGATACTTTCGTAATTCATGTAGGTCAGCCCGACGGCAATACTTTTGACATCGAATTGAATGCTCGAAGCATTTGGTAAGAGTAAAATGCAACAAAAAAGGGATTCTATTGAATCCCTTTTTTGTGCTTCATTCTTAGCTATTTTGCAATAGCTCTACCCAATTGCCGTCTGGATCTTCGAGAAATGCTATCGAAACACCCTCGCGAATTTCTCGAATCGGAACGACAACTTTGCCACCACCGGCCTCAACCTTGCCAATAATTTCTTCAAGGCTTGGCACATGAATTGTCCAATAACGATATCCACTAGCAGCACGAATGCCGCCGGGCTCCGCTTCAGCTGACGGCGCAGGATCTAGTGCTATCAATTTGATGATACTGTCACCAACCTTAAATCGATTCATGGTGCCACCGCCTGGCATTGGAATCGTTGCTTCCAGATCTAGGCCGAGAATTTCACCATAGAATTTCATCATGGCATCTATGTCTTTAACAATGATGCCGATGTCGATTGAGCTTTTCTGTGCTTCTAATCCCATAAATTGACTTCCTTTCTTGCGACTAATATAAATCTTGGAAACCGTTCAGCTTCTTAGATCTATTCAGCAACTGCTCCCATCATCGCTTTGGTTTCGAGGAATTCTTCAAATCCTTCTACTCCCCATTCGCGACCATTACCAGATTGTTTGTAACCTCCAAACGGAGCTGAAAAATCAGGGCCGGCTCCATTAATATGAACATTACCGGCACGTAATTGACGCGCGATTGATTGAGCGTGATCTGATTGGCCTGAAACATATCCGGATAAACCATAATCAGTATCATTGGCGATACTTACTGCATCCATATCATCGTCATAACCAATAATTGATAATACCGGTCCGAATATTTCTTCTCGGGCGATAGTCATGTCGTTGGTGACATTGGCAAATACGGTTGGTTGTACGAAGTAGCCTTTATTTATTCCATCCGGTCGACCAGGCCCTCCAGCTATCAATTCGGCACCTTCTTCAATCCCTTTTTCAATCAATCCCTGAATTTTGTTGAATTGCAATTCACTTACTACAGGACCAAGGCGAGTGCCTTCCGCTTGCGGATCGCCTACAGTTGATTTGGCGGCAATAGCTTTTGCTGCTTCGATCGCCTCTGCCATTTTTGCTTTCGGTACAAGCATACGAGTTGGTGCGTTACAGGATTGACCACTATTACCGAAACAGCCGGCAACACCTCCGGCTACTGCTCGGCCGAAATCCGGTGTGTCATCGAGGATGATATTGGCCGATTTACCGCCCAGTTCTTGAGTAACTCGCTTAATTCCCTCTGCAGCAGCTTTGGCGACTTCACGACCTGCGCGGGTTGATCCAGTAAACGAAACAACATCAATATCAGGATGTGCAGAAATTGCAGCACCAACTGTTGGGCCATCACCATTTACCAAATTGAAAACACCTGCGGGCAAACCTGATTCGGCAATGATTTCCGCTAGAATGTAGCCGCTTACTGGCGCTATTTCGCTTGGCTTTAACACCATAGTGCAACCGGCAGCGATAGCGGGGGCGACCTTACAAGAGATCTGATTAAGTGGCCAATTCCATGGAGTTATAAATCCACATATTCCTGCAGGTTCTTTTACAATTTTTGTGGTACCTCGAACTTCTTCAAATTCATAATTGTCTAACACGCTGAGAATGTTCATGAAGTGACCAAGCCCACTGCCTAATTGCGCAGTTTTGGACAAGCCCATGGGTGCGCCCATTTCATTGGAAATTGCTATCGCCATTTCATCGCCGCGAGCTTTCAATCCGGAAATGATGTTACTTATGACCGTCTTCCGCTCTTCTATCGAAGACCGTGACCAGGCACCGAATGCAGTTCTAGCCGCTTTCGCAGCAGCATCAACATCTTCAGCTGTACCGAGGCTGATAGTCGCGAATGCCTCTTCAGTGGCAGGATTCATTACCTCCAGTGTATCTCTGCCAGCGGGTTCAACCCATTCGCCATTGATAAAAAATTTGTTGTAGGCCGTGGTCATTTTTAAACTCCTATTGCGGTGCTGCGATTAACATCTTAAAGCTCAATTTTTGAGTAAGAGCCAAAACGGCTGGCTAGTATACCCGAGAAACAAAACTATAAAGAAGATGTTGCCGATAAATGTAAGAATGAATAAATCAATGAAATCCAATGGGTTTGGAGAGCATGTTTAATGATTGCTTCTTTTAGCAGAACAGTTGGCAGCAGACTGGCTTCCTATTTATCGAAAGCTCAGGCAGGTTACCAACGTCTCGATACAGTGTGCATTGAAGATGTCGCGGAAGTATTAAAAACCGGTGACATTGTACTCGTGGAGGGGAACACCCGAATCAGTGTTGCCGTAAAATACCTCACTCAGTCTTCTTGGTCGCATGCCTGCCTGTTTGTTGGTAGTGACGGAGACGGAGCCGAAAAGGAAACGCTTTTGGAAGCAGATCTGGTAGAAGGTGCGCGCATGGTTAATCTCAAGCATTATGAAGAATTTAATCTACGCATCTGCCGACCTGTGAATTTGACCGAACAGGACAAGAAAATGCTAATTAGTTTCGCCAAATCGAAGCTGGGTAATAAATACGATTTGAAAAATGTCATTGATTTAGTTCGATACATTATTCAAAAGCCGCCGGTGCCCAATCGTTATCGACGATCTATGATTGCCCTCGGGAGCGGGGAGCCAACTAAAGTTATTTGTTCGACTTTGATTGCGGAGTCGTTTCAATCTATTGATTATCCAATCTTGCCCGGAAGAGACCGAGAGCAGGGATCAGAAGGTGAAGTTCCTCAATATTACAGGCGCCATTTCACACATTTTACTCCCAGAGATTTTGATCTATCGCCGTATTTTGAAGTAGTAAAACCAACTTTAGAGAAAGGCTTTGATTTTAAAAATTTGAAATGGAAAGAGAATGATTCCGAAAACTGATTCGGTGTTTAGATAATACCGAGAAGTGTATTTACCGCTGCATCGTATTGAGGATCACCGCGCGTGGTATTTTCGTACTCGAATTGAACTTCGATTTCAGGATTAACGCCAATTCCTTCAAACTCGTTACCATCAATCAACAATTCTTCAGCCGACAGATAGTCGATGGACGCGCGATCGTTCCCATTATTTAGAGCGAAATTTCCAATTTGCCCAGGAGTGGAGTTGCCGAGACTCACGACTCGCTCTAGTTTATCTAGTTGATAGGCAAAAAGTTCCGGGCCGCCTCGTGTATCTTCATTTAAAAGAAGCGCTATAGGTTTTCGGTAGTTGGCGAATTCGAGAACTGGAGATATTTGTGCGAAATTAAAGCCGCTATTAGGTGGTTCAGTAACAGAAAAATAAGAGGACTTATCGTTGAAAACTAAATCCAGATGTTGAGAATCCAGAAAGCCGAAGCTGTTACGTAGATCGAAGATTATCCCGTCGCAGTGATCGAGATTTCGAATCAGCTCCTGGTAATTAATTATGTCGTTCGTGTTGCGACTGAGAGCCCAAAAACGAATATATCCAATGACCTTATTTCCAGTGGAGAATTCCTGAACCGAGTTTGCAGTAGCGCTACGGTAACTATCGAAAAGGTTCTCATAAACAGGCACTAGAGAGAGTTCAGTAAAACTATCTCCCCGCTGAATCCTTAATTGGTGTTCACTAGTAATCCGAACAAAGTCGCCGCTGCCATTTCTTTCCAGATTAAAAGAATGAACCGGGTGGAATGGCTCATTATCCGCAGAGAGAATCACATCGCCACGTTCCATTCCTGCAACATGAGCGGGATAGCCCTCGAGCACTGCGGTAACGAGAAAGCCTGATTCTTCGAAGCGACCTTGAACCCCGATATGATTTAGTGCAATTCGTTGCTTAGAATCAGCAACGAGAAAAGACTGCAGCAAATAGTATTCTAGATCTTCAGTAGAAACCGATCTCTGATTACTGGTTTGTGCAAAAGCAAAAGTCGCTGACGCTGCACATATAAATAGTAGAATGCGTTGCATCATGCTTAGTTAATTAGATCCATTGTGCGTTTCACGGCTGCCCGATCATAGTGACGGTTCCGAAGGTCAGTATACTTTTGTGGAACATCAAATTCGAAACGAATTGCCCAGTTAAAAGTTTGTGCTAATAGGATGTCTACTATGCTGAAATGATTGGCTATAGCAAATTCATTTTCATCTAATAAATAGTCAAGCGTTCGAACTGCCTTATCAAACTCGAACTTCGCCGTATCAAACATTTGGGGAATCCGTTGTTCTTCCGGTAAAGCAAACATGTGCTTACCTGTACTCCACAGAGGTTGCTCGAGTTCTGCTAAGACAAAAGAAACCAATTCATCATGTTTTGCCAACGTTTGAAGGTCAGTGTTGGGAATCAAACCAGACTCAGGCGCCTTGCGGGCAATATAGTTCAGAATGGCAACGCTTTCGGTCAATGTCATGTCTCCGTCGATAAGCGTTGGTACTTTCCCTTGAGCATTTATAGCGAGATAAGAGGGATTTTGTGCGCTATCAGGTACTTCAGCTTCGGTGCGCAATTTAATTGGCACGTATTCGTATTCGAGCCCGCTTTCCTCCAGAGCCCACAGACATCTGAATGAACGGCTTTGTTGCATTCCATAGAGTTTCATTTTTAATTCCTACAAATAAAAATGGTGTAACTGAAATCAGTTACACCATTTTAAATGTTTTTTCTTTGATTCGCTTTTTTGATCTGAGGTTAAATGATCAATTCGACCAAAAATCTTACTAAGTGAGTATTGAGGCGTTATAAATATAGTGAAGTCGAGGTGGAAATTAAATCTGAAGCTGAGTTTACAAGGCAGTAAAACACTGTTCAGATTTAATTTCCAATTAAGAATTCACAAATCCAATTTCTTAAAATTCATTTAGTCGATAGCGAAGCAGTAGAAGTATCCATTCCCTGCAGTTCGGATTAGATCTTCTTGGCTGCATCCGGCTGATCCATGAGCGCTATTCCATGAGGTTGGATTCTGACCACCGCCGACACGGTCGAAGTGACCAACATGCGCGGAGCCTTCGCTATTGCTGGTCCAGTTATTACATGTATGGTTTGAGCCATCATCAACTGTACGGCCATCCAATGTTGAGCCAGTTAAAATGTCATGCTGGTTTGGTGAATCTCCAACCCCATTTACCTCATCGCCGTTCTCGGTGAGTGACCCTTGTTTATTCAGGTTATTGCTTGGTCCGTGTAACACATTCAGGTTGGAAGCTACTTCAACACCATTTGAGTTATACCAGGGACCGAAGCCAATTCGATCTCTAGCATTAACTGCTGGGGAATTTACAGTTGAATGAGCGCTTAAATAAGCACGCCAAGTTTTTCCACTAGAACCCGCCGCTGATGCTAGAGCATCGCAATGAGCATCCGCGCCAGTCAATCCGCCCAAGCTAGCCCCATCACCTAGTCCAACGCTGGTAATAAAGAAGCTCATTTCATTGTCTTGAGAATTTACCGTAGTAAAAGTCGCTGCGGCAGTTAAAAGTGCAGCTGTGATAAATAGTAAAGATTTCTTCATCGATCTACTCCTCGATTATTATCTAACTTCTATTTTTATATTTCTGTAATTGTAAAATCTTGTTCAACAGCATGGGGACTAGCAGTTTACTTGGTCCCCATAGCTAATGGAAACGGACAGAGCCTAATAATCTGGCAAAGCCATCGCGGTTAAAGAACTTCCTGTCTGCAAAATGATGTGTTGCTTGCCATTATGTACCCAGGAGCTCATTCCATAGCGCGTGTTTTCAGGTACTTCAGCCCGTGCTAATTCTTCCCCAGTCTGCTTGTTGACGGCAAATATGTGAGGTGTGCCGTCTGCAGTGACGTTTGTGTAAATCAGCATGTTACCGGTTACCACCATTTGTCCAACAGCGCCTGATCCGGTATTGCCAATGTCTACACCATCCAGGGCAGGCAAGTTACGAATACGATCTGGAGTTTCACCAGCTGGCAGCATCCAGAGATGATCGCCGCTGTTCATATCGATCGCAGTGATTCTGCTATAGGGAGGTTTCCAAAGTGGAATTCCGGCAGGATGACGGGGAGATGGGCCACCGCTAGCCGCCGCATAGCGAGAGAGCGTAACACCGGTTGGTGCGTCATAATAAGTGTCAGCCTCCTCACCAGAAACCAGCCGCCGAGAACCGCAGCTGTAACGGGACATGATGTACATCACCCCAGACTCAGGATCAGCAACTGGAGGATGAGTAATATTCACTGCTCCGGTGGGGCACATCAATGCGGCTTGCTTACCTGAAGGGTCATTCGCACGCATTGGAGGATTAAACAAAGGGCCCATTTGGAATTCGGCCACTGCCTGCAATGCTTGTTGTTTTAACTCCGGAGTGAAATCCACTAGCAACTCTTCACTGGAACCAACGTACTCAAAAGCCGCTGGCTTGGAAGGAATTGGTTGAGTGGGAGATAGTTGTTCACCAGGAACAGTGGAAGCAGGCATAGGTACTTCTTCGATAGGCCAAACCGGCTCGCCGGTTTCCCGATTAAATGCATAGACATAGCCTTGCTTGGTCGCCTGAGCGACGATCGGACCATTGTCGGTATCCAAGAGAATCGGCGCAGTAGGCGTATCAAAGTTCCAAATATCATGGTGCACCATCTGAAAATGCCACGCTCTTTCCCCGGTTTTCGCATCGAGGGAAATCAAACTGGTACCGTAAAGATTGTCACCGGGGTGATGGCCACCGTAATAGTCGATAGTCACACCATTGGTCGGGATATAAACAAGACCTAGTTCCTGGTCAGCGGAGATGGGCGCCCAGGAAGAGATATCCCCCGTGTATTCCCAGGCATCGTTTTCCCATGTCTCGTGTCCATATTCACCGGGTTGTGGAATCACATTGAACTTCCATAGAAAATCACCAGTGCGAGCGTCATAACCAAGAATGTCACCTGGTACATTTTCGATTCGAGATTGGTTGTAACCTTGCTCAGCGGAGTTGCCGACGATAACAACATCATTGACCACAATTGGTGGAGAAGACGAGGTGATATAGCCGCGCTCTAACGGAATGCCTTCATAGGGATCGTAGGGATGACCAAGATCTTTCAACAGGTCAACAACACCAGTCTCTGGAAATCCCTCAATTTCCACACGGCCCCCGAAACCTTCAAGCGGCCGGCCAGTTTCTGCGTCGAGAGCAGTTAGGAAAAAGCCTGGCGATATAATATAAATAACATCGCGGCCATCAATATTGGCATAACCAACACCTTTGCCGTAGTCGGCACGCATTGAATATTCCCAGCGACCAGTGTCTGGTTCGCGGTAAGACCAAATTGTCGCTCCGGATTGTGGATCGATAGCCACGACGTGGCGACGTGCACCAGCAACGGTGTAGAGTTTGCCATTTATATAGCTGGGAGTTGAACGGCCACTTTGAGCTTCGAAACTAGCCCCATCCCATTCCCAGGCAACTTCCAGATCCGCAAAATTTTCAGCCGTGATCTGTGTTGCGTCGGTTGAGCGAGTATGCTCAAAGTCGTTTCCTAAGGTTGTCCATTCCACCGTATCTTGCGCGAATGAGCTAGCGCTCGCCAAAAGGGCAAGTGGCAGTGCAATCAGCCCTTGGTTAAGGGGCCGTAAAGGTCGAAGGAAGTGCCAAATTTTTATCATTATTATTACCTCATTAAATTTCGGCATAAACTATGAAACCAGCGGGTTAAGTTCCTTAAATACCTAGTCTGAGATTAACGCAGCTGATGCTTTTTGTCATGCGCACAATCGGTGACGGATGGACATCTAAGCCCTAATTTCAGGCTCCGTTTTCATGCCTAAGGTAATGCGGACAATCAAACTGCTGTGCCACTGTTCCTACACTGGGAAACTAACTGATGCATAGCCGAAGGCGCAGTCACTGTTTGCAGTAATTCTTCGAATCTCTGTAAGGATTTTTTTGAATTTATGAAACTAATTCCTTCGCTGGCTTTTTAATGTAAGCCTTCTGTCTTCAAACATTGAGAATTAAGACGAACAGTGTAAAAGGTATAAAACTTTTGCTGTAATGCTTCCAGGCATGAGTGAACGCTATTTGTCTTCACCATTATTCGTAAATATTTTTGAAGAGTCTGACGATGAATGGTTGGTATCTCTTTGGGGGAAAGTTATGTGTAGGAAAAATAAAATTCTCATAGCAGCTGCTGTATTGCTGTCCACCTCTTTAGTAATGAATACGAACGCACAGGAAGAATTAAGTCAGGAAGAAGTTAATAGCTGGTTTGAGACTCTTTCTAACTGGGGGCGTTGGGGCGCAAATGACCAATTGGGTACTGTAAACCTCATTACCACAGAAACCCGAATTGCTGCCGCTCGATTGGTTGAAACCGGCGTGTCTGTTTCTATGGCCCATCCAATTCTTACAGATGAGGCTGCCGATAATTTCAACCCATAT
>ENA-UPTF01002542-UPTF01002542.1-marine-metagenome-genome-assembly--contig:-NODE-2542-length-10498-cov-3.267921_pt1 | contig 10498 bp, 6 predicted proteins | sample MGYA00238166_ERZ767019 | MGnify/ENA primary metagenome ERZ767019 (study PRJEB28930, sample SAMN06266391) | marine metagenome | isolation source: Sea water from 250 m depth | place: Atlantic Ocean | study... | reverse complement strand
TGACAAACCGGCCGCTCGGCGAATTGTCCAGCGCGCTATCAAACTGGCGGCAGCGGCAGGGATGAGGCCGCTTACCGATGAAACCACAGCGCGCCTGGCCAGGCTGAAGCTGCCAACGCAGCCCAGCCCCGGCGCGCTAAGCCGCTCGGCAGACCTGATCATGGTGTTTGGCGGCGACGGCACGATGCTGCATTGGGCGCGGGACACCGCAGGTTCCGGCACACCGATCTTCGGCGTGAACATCGGCGGCATGGGCTTTCTCACCTCGGCTTCCAGCAAGGACCTGGCCAAGGCGATCAAGGTGATCGCCGCGGGCCGGTTTTCCATTGAGTCGCGCACACTGCTCTCGGCCATGGGGGAAGCAAACGGCGAGTCGTTCCGGCTCAACGCGATGAATGATATCGTCATCAGTCGCGGTGCGGTGCCCCGAATGATTCGTGTCGAGGTGAAGGTCGATGGTGAAATGCTGACGACATACCGCTGCGACGGCCTAGTGGTAAGCACGTCGAGCGGCTCGACCGCCTACTCGCTGTCAGCCGGCGGGGCGATCGTCGCACCGGATGCCCGCGTATTCGCGATCACGCCCATTTGCCCGCATACCCTTTCGAACCGCGCGGTCATCGTCAGTCAGCAATCAACTGTCGAGGTGCGAATGCTCGATCAACGACGTGAAGCCACCCTTTCAGCCGATGGCTGGGATGTCGTGGAGCTCGACGCCGACAGCCCGGTGACAATTAACCGCAACCGCCGCACGGTGAAGCTGGCGCGGCTGCCGGAGACTTCGTTTTTCCAGACCCTAAGGCAGAAGCTGCAGTGGATGGGTTCGCACGCCTGAAGCCATGGTTCGACTCAAGGACATAGCCCGCGAAGCCGGTGTTTCAGTAATGACTGTCTCCAAGGCGTTGCGCGATGCTCCGGACATCGCCACCAAGACCAAGCTGCGCATCGGCGACTTGGCCAAGCGCATGGGCTATACACCGAACCTCGGCGCTCGCAGTTTGCGCAATCAGAAAACCAGGCTGCTGGGGCTGGTGATCCCGGCCACCACCGACCCGATCTTTGCGCGCATCGTGATGGCCATCGATCAACGCGCGCTCGAGCACGGCTATGAACTGGTGCTTGCCCATTCGTGGAACCAAACCGAGCGTGAGGAAACGATTTTACGCAATCTCCTCTCGCGCCGCGTCGATGGTATTTTCCTCTCACCCGTCTACCGCAACGACCCGAATGTGCCAGCCTACCAGGAACTGCAGCAGAGCGGCATCCCGACTGTCATTATGGGGCCGCTGGCGGAGTTCTGCGCCGGCTTCGTCAACGTGCAGTCACTCGGCAACGAGTCGGCGTTTGGGATGACACAACACCTCATCGACCTCGGACACAAGCGCATCGCGTTTTTCGCCGGGCCACGATTCTCGGCGCGGGCAATCTCACGGCAGGAAGGCTACAGACGCGCCCTGCGCGAGAACGGCATCGACGAGGATCCCGGCCTTGTTTTCAACGCCGGCATGACCATCGCCGAGGGCACGAATGCCGCGGAACATTTCCTCGAGGAACAAACCAAAGCAACGGCGGTGCAAACTGTCAACGACCTGGTCGCCATCGGCGCGGCGAATGTCTTCCTCGAGCGCGGACTGAAGATTCCCGGCGACTTGTCGGTGGCCGGCTTCGGTAACATCCTGACCAGCGAGCATTATCGCGTGCCGCTTACGACAGTTCGACAGCCCAAGTTCCGGCTTGGCATGGCGGCGTTCGACACCATGCTCAAACTACTTGCCGGCGAACGGCCGGAGTCGCAGCGACTCCTCGCCGAGGTGCTGGTGCGCCAAAGCACCGGGCCGGTTGCAAAGTAACTCCACACTCGCTTGGCCAAGTGGGCGATCTGCGTAAAACATTTCACGTCCGCGACTACGACCTCGATGCCACACTGTCGAGTGGCCAAGCCTTTCGCTGGCAGCAGCTTGGCCAAGCATGGGAAGGCGTGATCGGGGGTCGCTGGGTTCGGTTGCACTTGACCAAAAGCGGTATTGCAGCCGAGGCGGCCAAGCCGGTCCGCGACTGGGCTTGGCTCGAGCATTATCTGCAATTGCACTTCGACCTTGGCCAAGCGCTTGCCATGTTCCCTGATGACGAACCGATGCAAAACGCCGTCGCCGCTTTTCCTGGCCTGCGCCTGCTGCGGCAGGATTACTGGGAATGCCTCGCATCGTTCATTTTGTCTGCGACCAAGCAAATCGTTCAGATTCGGCAAATGATCATGCTTCTAAGCAAACGGTACGGAGAGCCGATTGCCTCCGGCGGCGACGATCCGGCGTTTGCATTTCCGAGCATCGAGGTGATCGCTGCGTGCGGCGAAAAAGAATTACGCGAGTGCAAACTTGGCTTTCGCGCGCCGAACCTTCGCGGCGCAGCGCGCAACATTCTAGATGGCTCAATCAACTGGCAACAGTTACCGACAATGCCCAGCAACGAGGCAAGGACGGAACTGATGAAACTGCGGGGTGTCGGCCAAAAGATCGCCGACTGCGTGCTGCTCTTCGCTGGCGGCCATCAGGAAGTGTTCCCGGTGGACGTGTGGATCGAACGCGCACTGCAGCAAATGTACTTCCCCAAGCGCCGGCCAAGCGCCAAGCAGTTGCGTAAGTTTGCCGACACGCACTTTGGCCCGTACGCTGGTTTTGCGCAGCAGTACCTGTTCCACCACGCGCGCGTTCACCTGAAACTGAAGTAGCCCTAAGATGGATTTGCCCAAGCTGGATGTGTTGTTGTCGCCGGTTGAGTTTGAAGCGCTGCCAGGGCGCGACTTGAGCACAACTTGTTGCGTGGTGTTCGATGTGTTGCGGGCGACCTCGACGATGACGGTGGCCTTGGCCAATGGCGCGATCGGCATCCTGCCGTGCGGCACGATGGACGAGGTGCTCGGCGCGCGTGAAACGTATCCCGATTTGCTGTTGGCCGGTGAGCGTGGCGGCCTGAGGATTACCGCCGAGGTTTCAGGCAGCGTGGATTTTGACTTGGGTAATTCGCCGCGCGAAATGGTCGCCGAGGCGATTTCGGGCCAGCAACTGGCGATGACCACCACCAACGGAACCCGCGCACTCAAGGCGTGTGCGGGGGCGCGACAGGTTTGGATTGGGGGTTTCCTCAATCTCTCTGCACTTGGCCAAGCAATCCATGAATCCCGGCCAGAACGGCTTCTTTTGGTCTGCGCAGGCACGGGTGAAGTTGAGGCGTTGGAGGATGTGATCGGGGCGGGCGCACTGTGTGACCTGCTGTGGGATGACCTTGGCCAATCGGCCTCCGACGCAGCGCTTATTGCCCGCGATCACTACCTCAACAGTTGCGACCAACTCTACGAGAGCATCAGCCAAGCGAAGAACGCTCAGCGGTTATTAAGTATCCCGGGTTTAGCGGACGACGTGGAGTTTTGTTTGCAGCGAGATGCTTACCCGGTCGTTGGTGAAATGAGGTCGAATGGCTGGGTTTCTGCATAAGGCAAAATTATACTTTATTGCGTGCAGCGATGGCTTGGCCAAGCGGAATCAACGGCGTACTTTTCTCGGCATGTCATCCGTGTTCAGGGCAATCAAAAATTTTAGCTTGGCCACGATCGCAGCTATCTTTCTTGCGATTGGCCAAATGGCAGCCGACGAAACCAAACCGGTCAAGCCGGAGGCTAAATTAGGGACGCTAATTATTGAGTTTGATGGCTTGGCCAACGACAAAGGGGAGGTATTAGCTGGTTTGTACAATGAAGCGAAGAAATTTCCGAAGGAGAATCAAGCACTGCGTAACCTGAAAGGCAAACCGACCAATAAGAAATGTACCATCAAAACAAACGAACTACCGTTTGGTGATTATGCCCTGGCAGTGATGCACGACGAAAACAAGAGTGGCAACATGGACTACAACCTGATCGGGCTACCAACGGAGAAGTACGGTTTCTCCAACAACAAGCGGCCAGGTTTGTTTGGCCCGCCGAACTTCAAGGCATGCCGTTTCGTCATCGACAAGCCGGAGGTAATAATTAAAATCACCATCAAGTAGTCCTCTTCTCCTTCACAGATTTAGCGCACAAAAAAACCGGAACGCGTGTTCCGGTTTTTAAGAAATAAATTTGGCGACTACCTACTCTCGCACAAGCTAGACAAGCACTACCATCGGCAATGCAGCGTTTGACGGCCGAGTTCGGAATGGAATCGGGTCGGGCCACTGCTTTATGGTCACCAAAAATCTGTTAGAGAACAGGTTCTCTGAAAACTGTATGCAGATCAATTGAAGCAAGTCGGGCAATCGCTTTTAAAGTGATTAAAAGTAATCAAGCCCTCGACCGATTAGTACCAGTCAGCTGAATATGTTACCATACTTACACTCCTGGCCTATCAACCCGGTAGTCTACCGGGGGTCTTACACTCACGGGGAGTGGGAAACCTCATCTTGGGATGAGCTTGGCACTTAGATGCTTTCAGCGCTTATCTCTTCCGTACTTGGCTACGCAGCGCTGCCCCTGATGGAACAACTGCCACACCATAGGTACGTCAATCCCGGTCCTCTCGTACTGGGGATTGAACCCCTCAAGTTTCCTGCGCCCACAGTGGATAAGGACCGAACTGTCTCACGACGTTCTGAACCCAGCTCGCGTGCCACTTTAATCGGCGAACAGCCGAACCCTTGGGACCTTCTTCAGCCCCAGGATGTGACGAGCCGACATCGAGGTGCCAAACCGCGCCGTCGATATGAACTCTTGGGCGCGATCAGCCTGTTATCCCTGGCGTACCTTTTGTCCGTTGAGCGATGGCAATTCCACTTTCTACCACCGGATCATTTGCACCTACTTTCGTACCTGCTCGACTTGTTGGTCTCACAGTCAAGCACCCTTCTACGCATACGCTCGACGCATGGTTGCTAACCATGCTGAAGGTACCTTAGTGCTCCTCCGTTACTCTTTGGGAGGAAACCGCCCCAGTCAAACTGACCCGCAAGCACTGTCCACTGCCTCGCTTCAGAGGAATCAGTGTTAGAATCCTAATTAATAAAAAGTGGTGTTTCACATTGCGACTCCATGACAACCTAAGCCATCACTTCAAAGTCTCCCACCTACGCTACGTATCACTAATCAGAACACAATACTTGCTTACAGTAAAGGTGCACAGGGTCTTTCCGTCCTACTGCGGGTATGCGGCATCTTCACCGCAATTACAACTTCGCCGAGATTCTCTCCGAGACAGCGGACCGGTCGTTGCACGATTCGTGCAGGTCGGAACTTACCCGACAAGGAATTTCGCTACCTTAGGACCGTTATAGTTACGGCCGACATTCACGGGGACTTGGGCTCCGAGCTTCGCATCAAGTGCTAACAAGTCACCTTAATCTTTCCGCATTGGTCACGTGTCACTCCCTATACGTCGTCTTCACGACTTAGCAGAGAGCTGTGTTTTTGGTAAACAGTCGCCAGTCCCAATTTACTGTGGCCCACCGAAGTGGGCACCCCTTCTCCCGAAGTTACGGGGCTAATTTGCCGAGTTCCTTGGAGAGATTTCTCTCGCGCTCCTTAGTCTATTCGACTCACCTACCTGTGTCGGTATACGGTACGGGCCGGTACGGTTTTCTCGGCACAAATTCAAATGGCGCGTTTCGGCCGAAGCCTAGACTCACATATCATAGTGTGTGCCATCCTTCATCATGCGTCCCATATTGTACCTTAGTACAGGAATATTAACCTGTTATCCATCGACTACGCCTTTCGGCCTCGCCTTAGGTCCCGACTAACCCTGGGGGGACGAGCCTGGCCCAGGAAACCTTGGGTTTACGGAGACAAAGATTCTCACTTTGTTTATCGCTACTCATGTCTGCATTCTCACTAGTCAGCCCTCCACCTCCCTTTACAGGAAAGCTTCTATGGCCTGACTACGCTCTTCTACCATGTCCTAAGACATCCATGGCTTCGGTATACCGCTTGATCGCCAATCATTTTCGGCGCAACGTCACTCGATGAGTCAGCTGTTACGCACTGTTTAAATGGTGGCTGCTTCTAAGCCAACATCCTCACTGTCTGTGTAACGTCACATCCTTACCACTGAGCGGTATTTGGGCACCTTAGCCGATGGTCTGGGTTGTTTCCCTCTCGACGACGGATCTTATCACTCGCCGACTGACTGCCGGGATAATGGGATCCGAGGCATTCGGAGTTTAACTGGTTTTGGTATCCTGTTAGGGACCCTAAGCCAATCAGTGCTCTACCTCCTCGGAGTACTGTCCCGACGCTAGCCCTAAAGCTATTTCGAAGAGAACCAGCTATCACGGGGTTTGATTAGCCTTTCACTCCTAACCACAAGTCATCCGAGCACTTTTCAACGTACAACGGTTCGGTCCTTCACTGAATTTTACTTCAGCTTCAACCTGCTCATGGTTAGATCACCTCCGCTTCGGGTCTATCGCCAGCGACTGGTCGCGCTATTCACACTCGCTTTCGCTTCGCCTGCGCACCATTAGTGCTTAGGCTTGCCACTGACAATAACTCGCAGACTCATTATGCAAAAGGCACGCGGTCACACTCGAAAGTGCTCCCACACTTTGTAGGCACGGGGTTTCAGGAACTTTAAACTCCCCTAGCAGGGGTCCTTTTCACCTTTCCCTCACGGTACTTGTTCACTATCGGTCTCCAGTTAGTATTTAGCCTTAGACGGTGGTCCGCCTGGATTCATGCAGGGTTTCACGTGTCCCGCATTACTCGGGATACCCTAGGTACGATTCGGTTACACTCACGGGACTATCACCCTCTCTGGTTCAGTTTTCCGTTCTGATTAGCTTCCCTACTCGTGACCACGTTGGGTCCCACAACCCCGGGAGAGTAAACCCTCCCGGTTTAGGCTGTTCCGCTTTCGCTCGCCACTACTTACGGAATCTCTTTGATTTCTTTTCCTCCGCTTACTGAGATGTTTCACTTCAGCGGGTGTCCCGATGCCATGCTATGAATTCACATGACATCGACCATGATTGGCCGGGTTTCCCCATTCGGAAATCCACGGATCAGCGCGTGTTTGTCGCTCCTCGTGGCTTATCGCAACTTACTACGTCCTTCATCGACTTCTGGAGCCAAGGCATTCACCTCGTGCCCTTAGTAGCTTGATCACAAAAAGAACTTGGGTTTTTTCAATAAATTGAAAATATCCAAATTAATTCTCAGCGTATTGCATTTTCTGCCGCAATATCACTGCATACAGTTGTCAAAGAACCTTGGCGACCTGTTCTGTTGTCGCCAAAAAAATCCGGGATGGTGGGCCTAACTGGATTTGAACCAGTGACCTCGCCCTTATCAGGGGCGCGCTCTAACCAACTGAGCTACAGGCCCGACCGGTTTTAACTGGTGGAGCTGAGGAGATTCGAACTCCTGACATCCTGCTTGCAAAGCAGGCGCTCTACCAACTGAGCTACAGCCCCTTTTGAATTTTTTTCACCGAACGTGTTCGTCCGGCTTTCTTTTCAAAAGAACACCGTTCTCGGAACACTGAATTGCACAATAAGGTCCGAGCCCTGCCAGGATGACAAGCATCCCGGTTCGACCTCGTGATGGCTTATGCCACCACAGTTTATCTCCTTAGAAAGGAGGTGATCCAGCCACAGGTTCCCCTACGGCTACCTTGTTACGACTTCATCCCAATTACCAACCATACCTTCGGCACCTGTCTCCTTGCGGTTAACGCAGCGACTTCGGGTACAATCGACTTTCATGATGTGACGGGCGGTGTGTACAAGGCCTGGGAACGTATTCACGCCGTCGTAGCTGATACGGCATTACTAGCGATTCCTCCTTCATGTAGGCGAGTTGCAGCCTACAATCTGAACTGGGCCTGATTTTGAGGATTTGCTCCACCTCGCGGTCTCGCTTCCCATTATATCAGGCATTGTAGTACGTGTGCAGCCCTGGCCGTAAGGGCCATACTGACTTGACGTCATCCCCACCTTCCTCCTGGTTGAAACCAGGCAGTCTGTCCAGAGTGCTCCGGATTCTCATCCGGGTGGCAACAGAACACGGGGGTTGCGCTCGTTGCGGGACTTAACCCAACATCTCACGACACGAGCTGACGACAGCCATGCAGCACCTGTGTAGCAGTCCCGAAGGAAAGGGTGATTTCGCACCCGGTCCACTACATGTCAAGGCCAGGTAAGGTTCTTCGCGTTGCATCGAATTAAGCCACATGCTCCACCGCTTGTGCAGGCCCCCGTCAATTTCTTTGAGTTTTAACCTTGCGGCCGTACTCCCCAGGCGGTGCACTTAATGCGTTAGCTTCGCCACGGAAGGGGTCGAATCCTCCCACAGCAAGTGCACACCGTTTACTGCTAGGACTACGAGGGTATCTAATCCTCTTCGCTACCCTAGCCTTCGTACCTCAGCGTCAGGAATTGTCCAGAGACTCGCCTTCGCCACTGGTGTTCCTCCTGATATCTACGCATTTCACTGCTACACCAGGAATTCCAGTCTCCCCTCCAATCCTCTAGTGAAATAGTTTTCAGCGCATTTCCCGGGTTGGGCCCGAGGCTTTCACGCCAAACTTATCTCGCCGCCTACGCACGCTTTACGCCCAGTAAATCCGAACAACGCTTGGGGCCTCCGTATTACCGCGGCTGCTGGCACGGAGTTAGCCGCCCCTTCCTTTGTTGCTAATATCAATCCCGACGTAAGCCGGGCCTTACTCGCAACCGACAGGGGTTTACGACCCGAAGGCCTTCATCCCCCACGCGGCGTCGCACCATCAGGCTTTCGCCCATTGTGAATGATTCTCGACTGCTGCCACCCGTAGGTGTCTGGACCGTGTCTCAGTTCCAGTGTGACTGATCATCCTCTCAGACCAGCTATCCGTCAGAGCCTTGGTGAGCCGTTACCTCACCAACAAGCTGATAGACCGCGAGATCATCCAAAAGCGCTCTGTGACCGAGCTTTAGCCAGGGGAAGATGCCCTCCCTGGGCCACATCCGGTATTAATTCTACTTTCGTAGGGCTATCCCGAACTTAAGGGCAGATTTCTCACGTGTTACGCACCCGTTCGCCGCTCATCGTCAGGAAAATCAAACCGAAGTAATCAATTCCTGGTCTGTCGCACGACTTGCATGTCTTATCCACGCCGCCAGCGTTCGTTCTGAGCCAGAATCAAACTCTCCGTATAAAAACGTTAGATATTTGATCACTGTGTAAACTCAACGCTAGTTGTTGTTTATTCAATGAGTTAAAACTCAAACTCTATCCTCTAACAGGAACAGAGCTTGAGGGTTTCTGCTGTTACACAATTCAATTTTCAAAGAACACCGGTTTACCCGGTCATACGTTTTCAGAGACACGACAAAAAACCAACGACAATCATCCCCCGTTCAGGAAACGGTCGTTAGTCAGTAATTTGTCAAGAGGAACCGGTTAAGGTTCGTTGTGCTCCGAAAGCGGGCGGCAGTTCACACTATCTCCATAATCTGTGCAAGAGATTTTTTAAACTTTTTTTGAGAGGCCTTAATTTTCTCTAAATTTATCAGACCGGAACCCATTGAAGGAATTTCAAAAACCGGGCATTTACATGAAAATTCGCTTAATATCTGAAGATTTACCATCTTCGAGATATCTCTCTTACTAACTCGGCAATGGTCGATAAGGCAAAACCCGAACCGCTCAACTCCAATCGTTTGGAGGCGATTGATGGTCAATAGGCCATGATTGATAACACCCAACTGATTTTTTGCCGCGACTAATACAGAGCATTTCAGTGATTTGATAAGCCCCTCCCAAGTCTGATTTTTTACCAGTGGAACCATTAACCCTCCTGCTCCCTCAACGAGGAGTATGTCACATCTCTCCCGTAAGCCCTGGATTGCCTTTTTTAGGTTTGTTTGGGTTGGTTTCTTTCGATATTTCCTCGCGGCGAAAATTGGAGCGACCGGTGCTTTATACCAAAATGGATTCATTTCATCGTCGGTCAGTTCGCCGGGCTGCAATGATTGCAAAAGCCGGACATCAGACCGTGGACCGGCACAAACCGGCTTCATGGCTAGGGCGTTCAACCCCTGAGAACGGAGATGAGCCAGAAGCAGGGCACTAAGCACTGTCTTTCCAGCGCCGGTGTCTGTGCCGGTGATGAAAAGAATTTTTCCACATCTCATTTCCAGTAGTTGTAGATGATTCGGAACTCCTTCTCTTCATTATCCCATTGAATTACAGTTACAAGCGTTCGCTGCAGTCCACGCATTTCCGCCGTGACAGTTACCTCAAAGGTTGCACTGCGAACCGTGACATATGGCGCGACAGCCGAGACAGATCCCTGAAAAATTTCCTGAAGAGAAATTTGATTTTTCATATGAATAAATCACATTTTCAGAGTTTTGAATTTTATTTGTTTTTACTTTGATTTTTCCATTGAAAGCAATTCTACAAACATATTCATAATTTTCAAAACTATAACGACCCTCAGTTATCAATTTAAAACCAGAAAATTGATGAAAATTATCTATCGTAATAAAT
>ENA-UPTF01002540-UPTF01002540.1-marine-metagenome-genome-assembly--contig:-NODE-2540-length-10505-cov-6.412927_pt1 | contig 10505 bp, 6 predicted proteins | sample MGYA00238166_ERZ767019 | MGnify/ENA primary metagenome ERZ767019 (study PRJEB28930, sample SAMN06266391) | marine metagenome | isolation source: Sea water from 250 m depth | place: Atlantic Ocean | study... | reverse complement strand
TTTATAGATTGTTTAGATTTATTTTTAAATGATGAAGAAACAAAATCTATTTTAATGATAGGTGAAATAGGTGGAACTGCCGAAGAAGAAGCTTCTGAATTTATAAAAAATCACAAAGTTAAAAAACCAATAGTTGGCTTTATTGCTGGGATAACCGCACCACCAGGCAGGAGAATGGGACATGCAGGAGCTATTATTTCTGGTGGCAAAGGTAGCGCTGAAGAAAAAATCCAAAAAATGCAAGATTGTGGTATCACTATAGCAAAATCACCAGCAGAAATTGGAAAAACACTTCTAAATAAATTGTCTAATTGAAATATAATTTTCAAATATTATAATATTGGAAATAAATTAATGTCTACTTCAAAAAATCTTGATAATAGAAAAACTTCTTTTCTTAATAAATCAAATAGTGCTTTTATTGAACAAATGTATCTTAAGTTTATTCAAAAGGATCCCGAATTACCTCAGAGTTGGAAAGATTATTTTGAAGATTTAGATGAAGAAGCAAATTTAGTTGTAAAAGAAATTAATGGACCATCTTGGCAAAGAACTAAAAAAATTGATGTAAATGTAGTTTTAGAAAAGTATAAGAATCTTGAAAAAAAAACTTTTTCCAAAGAAAATAAAGATAATTTAAGTGAAGGCAATGAAAAATCATATAGACATTCTGTCAGAGCTGTTACCTTAGTTAGAGCCTATAGAACTCAAGGAAATCTTATAGCAACACTTGATCCACTTGGCCTTAAAACATCAAAATATATAGACGAACTACATCCAGAATATCATGGTTTTAAAAAAGAAGATTATGATCACAAAATTTTTTTAGACGGCATAATAAATAGAAAATATGCAAGTGTAAGAGAAATTTTAAATTTTTTAAGGAAAATTTATTGTGGATCAATTGGTTATGAATTTATGCATATTTCAAATCCAACTGAAAGAAAATGGTTTAGAGATAGAGTAGAAAAAGATGAGCATGAAATTAAATTTTTAAAAACAGGAAAACTAGGAATTTTACAAAAATTGATTCAAGCTGAAGGTTTTGAAAAATTTTTACACACTAAATATGTTGGTACAAAAAGATTTGGTCTAGATGGTTGTGAAAGCTTAATTCCCGCATTAGAACAAATTATAAAAGTTGGTGGACGGAGTAAAATTAAAGAAGTTAAAATTGGAATGTCTCATAGAGGAAGATTAAATGTTCTCGCTAATTTACTTCAAAAATCGTATAAAAGAATTTTTAACGAATTTACAGGAGCAATTTATTCTTCTGGAAAAGAAAGCGCTGGAGATGTTAAATATCATTTGGGTGCTTCGTCCGACAGAGAGTTTGAAGGAAATTTAGTACATGTTAGCTTAACAGACAATCCTTCTCATCTAGAAGCTGTAAATCCAGTTGTTTTAGGTCAAACAAGAGCAAAACAATATTTTCATCAAGACATTGAAAGAAATAAAGTTATACCAATTTTAATTCATGGAGATGCAGCTTTTGCGGGACAAGGTGTAGTTGCTGAGTGCTTTGCTATGTCAGGTCTTCCGGGCCATAACACCGGTGGAACAATTCACATCATTGTTAATAATCAAATTGGATTTACTACTAGCCCGAGGTTTGCTAGATCATCACCTTATCCATCAGATGTAGCAAAAATGGTAGAAGCACCAATATTACATGTAAATGCTGATGATCCCGAGGCGGCAGTTTATTGTGCAAGGATTGCAACAGAGTTTAGATTAAAATTTAATCGAGATGTAGTGATTGATTTAATTTGTTATAGAAGATTTGGTCATAATGAAGGTGATGAACCGTCGTTTACTCAGCCGTTAATGTATCAAAAAATTAAATCTCATTCGACAACTTTAAAGATATATGGAGATAAACTAATAAATGAAAAAATTATATCTAAGGAAGATTTTGTTAATGAAAATAAAAAATTTAAAGAATTGCTTGAAGAGCAATATAAAACTTCAAAAGATTACAAACCCAAATTGGAATGGTACGAGGGAACATGGTCTCGATATAGACCTGAAAAAGGCAAAGACAAAAGAGGCAGAAGTGGAGTTAAATTAGAAAAATTATTAGCAATTTCTGAAAAAATTAATTTAATTCCGCAGAATGTTAACTTGCATAAAACAATTAAAAAAATTTTTGATGTTAGGTATCAATCAATAAAACAACAGAAAAATATAGATTGGGGAACAGCGGAAACTTTAGCTTTTGGATCGCTTTTAGATGAAGGTTTTCCAGTTAGGTTAGTGGGTCAAGATTCAGGAAGAGGTACGTTCAGTCAACGACATTCAGTTTTGAGAGATCAAAAAGATAATTCTCGCTACATACCTCTTAATAATATTTCTAAAAATCAAAAAAGATTTGAAATAGTAGACAGTTTACTTTCTGAACTGGCAGTTTTGGGTTTTGAATATGGATATAGTTTAGTAGAACCAGACACATTAACTGTTTGGGAAGCACAATTTGGAGACTTTGCTAACGGTGCACAAGTTGTAATAGATCAATTTATTGCTTCTGGAGAAAGAAAATGGACAAGAGCTTCTGGCTTAGTTATGCTGTTGCCACATGGTTATGAAGGTCAAGGGCCAGAACATTCATCAGCTAGGTTAGAAAGATTTTTGCAATTATGTGCTAAAGAAAATTTACAAGTGATGAATTGTACTACTCCTGCAAATTATTTTCATGCATTAAGGCGTCAAATACATAGAGATTTTAGAAAGCCGTTAGTTATCATGACTCCTAAGTCATTATTAAGAAATAAACTTTGTGTTTCCAATTTAGAAGATTTTAGTAAAGAAAACTCGTTTCATAGAGTTCTTTGGGATCATGCTATTGATCCAAAAGAAAATAGTTTTATAAGACTTAAGAGTAGCAATAAAATAAGAAAAGTAATCTTATGCTCAGGAAAAGTATATTTTGATTTATTGGAAGCAAGAGAAAAATTAAAAAAAGATGATGTAGTTATTTATAGAATTGAGCAACTATATCCTTTTCCTGTTAAACCTTTAATAAAAGAGATTAAAGTTTATAAAAAAAATGCTAAATTTTATTGGTGTCAGGAAGAACCTAAGAATATGGGAGCATGGTTCTCGGTGAGAGATTATATCCAATGGACATTGGATTACATTGGCGCTAATAATAATAAAATTTCTTATATAGGAAGAGATACGGCAGCTTCACCTGCTACAGGCTATGCAAAAAGACATCTTTCTCAACAGAAGGAAATTATAGAAGAGGTTTTTAAATAATGAGTGAAAAAATTTTAGTACCAGTTTTAGGAGAAAGTATAACAGAAGCTACTGTTGCAAAATGGTTAAAAAATAAAGGTGATAGTATAGAGACCGATGAACCATTAGTTGAATTGGAAACTGATAAAGTAAATCTTGAAGTTCCATCACCTGTAGATGGAATATTATCAGAAATTAATGCAAATAATGGGCAAGTAGTAGAAGTTGGTGCAATACTTGGGTTAGTTACTCAAAATGGCGAAGTTAAAAAAACTAAAAAGGAAATTGCTCAACCAAAGAAAAAAATTGAAAAGTCATTAGAGGTTGATGAAAGTAGTGGTCCCGATCTTTTTAATAAAAATGTTATTAAATTAGAAAAAAGCGCAATTACAAAACAAAATGGAGAACAACCTTTAGTTTTAAATAAAGAAATTAAAACTAAGCCTAAAGTTATTAAAACTGAAAGTAGCCAAACTCTTTCTCCAGCCGTTAGAAAAATAGTAGAAGAAAATAAAATTGATATTAAAAATATAGAGGGTTCAGGTAAAGATGGCAGGCTAACTAAAGGTGATGTAATTCGATGGATGAGCATAGCACCTAAGCCATCTGAAAGAAAAGTATTATATGGTCAGGAAGAAAGAATAAAAATGACCAGACTAAGAATGACAATAGCCAAAAGATTAAAACAAGCTCAAGAAACTGCTGCAATGCTTACAACATTTAATGAAGTTGACATGAATAGCGTTATTGAAATGAGGAAAGAACATCAAGAAGATTTTCAAAATCAATTTGGAATTAAATTAGGATTTATGTCATTTTTTGTTAAAGCTTGCGTTGTTGGATTAAAAAATTTTCCAGCAATAAATGCTGAAATAGACAATGAAGATATCGTTTATAAAAATTATTATAATATAAGCTTTGCGGTTGGCACAGAAAAAGGTTTGGTTGTACCGGTCATTAGAAATTCGGATGAATTATCTTTTGCAGATATTGAAAAAAATATTAAAAATATTTCTGAAAAAGCACGAAATGGAAAATTAACTATTGAAGATCTTCAAGATGGAACTTTTACAATAAGTAATGGTGGAGTTTATGGCTCAATGTTATCAACGCCAATTTTAAATGCACCGCAATCTGGCATATTAGGGATGCACAATATTATTGAAAGACCGGTTGTAGTAAATGGTGAAATAAAAATAAGGCCAATGATGTACCTGGCATTATCTTATGATCATAGAATTATTGATGGGAAAGATTCAGTTTCATTTTTAAAATGTATTAAAGAAAATTTAGAGGATCCTAGAAGACTTTTTTTAGATCTTTAATATATGTCAGAAAAATTTCAAGCAGTTGTAATAGGTGGTGGTCCTGGGGGATATGTTTGTGCAATTAGATTGGCTCAATTGGGTTTAAAAACTGCTTGTATAGATTCAAGAGGTACATTAGGCGGAACTTGTCTAAACATTGGTTGTATACCCTCTAAAAGCCTACTTAATCTTTCAGAAAAATTTCACGAAGCTAAAAATTTTTCAAATTTAGGAATTGAAGTAAGTAATGTGAAATTAAATTTGCAAAAGATGATGCAAAATAAAGAGAAAGCAGTTTCAGTTTTAACAAAAGGTGTTGAATTTTTATTTAAAAAAAACAAAATTACATATTTTAAAGGTGTTGGAAGTTTCAAGTCGACTAATAAAATTTCTATATTAGATAGCAAAAAAGTTGAAAATATTATTGAAACAGAAAAGACTATAATTAGTACCGGTTCTGAACCGTTAGCGTTGCCAAAAGTTGATTTTGATGAAAAAACAATTGTTTCATCGACTGGTGCATTATCTTTAAAAACAGTTCCTAAAAAAATGTTAGTAGTTGGTGGTGGTTATATAGGTTTAGAAATGGGATCAGTTTGGTCAAGATTAGGTACGGAGGTTCATGTAGTTGAATTTCTTGATCATATAACTCCAGGAATGGATAACGAAATTTCAAAAGAATTTTTAAAAATTCTACAAAAACAAGGAATTAAATTTCATCTAGAAGTTAAAGTAGAGAATATTATAAAAAAAACAAAAGGAGTTGTTGTAACAACCTCTAACAAAGAAGGTAAAAAGTTAGATTTTGATTGTGATGTTGTTTTGATTGCTGTTGGTAGAAAACCTAATACAAAAAATTTAAATTTAGAAAAAATTGGTATTAATTTAGACAGTAAAAAAAGAATTAAAGTAGATAAAAAATATCAAACAAATATTAAAAATATTTTTGCTATTGGTGATGTTATAGAAGGACCTATGCTTGCACATAAGGCAGAGGAAGAAGGCATTTCTGTAGCAGAGACAATTGCTGGTCAGGCAGGCCATGTGAACTATGATGTAATACCAGGAGTTGTTTATACAACACCAGAAGTAGCAACTGTTGGTAAAACAGAAGAACAGTTAAAAGAAAATCAAATAGCCTATAAAGTAGGAAAATTTTCTTTTATGGCCAATTCAAGAGCAAAAGCAATTAATGAGGCTGAAGGTTTTGTTAAAATATTAGCAGACAGTAAAACTGATAAAGTGTTAGGAGTTCATATGATTGGTCCACACGCAGGAGAAATGATTGCCGAAATGTCGCTAGCTATGGAATTTGGTGCAAGTTCAGAAGATATAGCTCGAACATGTCATGCACATCCAACATTTTCAGAGGCTATAAAAGAAGCAGCCTTAGCAGTAGATAAAAGAACAATACACTCTTAAAAAATTTTCATATTATAGCCTTATGAAGGTTCCGATTCTTTTACCGAATATTTTTGATCATCCCTTTACTTATGAAAGCGGTAAAATTGATTTAAAATTAGGCGATTATGTAACAATTCCATTTGGAAAAGCAAAATCCACAGGAGTTGTTTGGGATAAATTTGAAAAAGAAAAAAAGAAAAATTATTTAATTAAAAATGTAATTTCAAAATTAAGTATTTCTCCATTAAAAAAAAATACAATCGAGTTTCTTAATTGGTTTTCCACCTACAATTTAATACCTAAGGGTATGGCATTAAAATTGTCATTGCTCAGTGGTGAAGCTGTTGAAGATATGGATTTAAAAAATTTTGAAAAATTTAAAATTAAATTTAAAAAAAAAATTTTTAAATTAACGAAAGAGCAAACTAATAGTTTAAATGAAATAAATAATAAAAATGAAAAATTTAGGGTTCATGTATTGCAAGGCACCACAGGCTCTGGAAAAACAATAGTATATTTTGAAGCGTTAAAAAGAATAATTAACAAAGGCTTTCAAGGATTAATTATGTTACCTGAAATTGGACTGACTGCGCAATTTGAAAAAAAATTTAAAGAATTCTTTGGTTTTAATCCTGCGCTATGGCACTCAGGCATTACAAAAAAAAATAAAAAAATAATATGGAATGGAATAATAACTGAAAAAATTAAAGTAGTTATAGGTGCTAGATCTTCTTTATTTTTGCCTTTTAAAAATTTAGGTATGATAATTGTAGATGAAGAACATGATCAATCATATAAACAAGATGAAGGAGTAATTTATAATGCCAGAGATATGGCAATATCAAGAGCTTCTTTTGAAAATATTCCTATCAATTTAATTACAGCAGTTCCATCTATAGAAACATTTAAAAATGTCAAAGTTAAAAAATATAAAATTTCAAAAATATTAAATAGATTTCAAAATGCGTCGTTACCTAATTATGAAATTATAGATTTAAACAAAGCAAAATTACAAAGTAAATCTTGGCTCTCATCCGAGGTTATTAAAAAAGTAAAAAAACATCTTGATAAAAAAGATCAAGTACTTTTTTTTTTAAACAGAAGAGGATTTTCTCCTTTTGTATTTTGTAAAAAATGTCTAAATACTTATCTTTGCCCAAATTGTTCAATTAATCTTGTTTATCATAAACATAAAAAAAATTTACTATGCCATTACTGCGGATTTAAAAGTAATTTAAACAGAAAATGTATTAAGAATGAAATTTGTGATTTTATATTTAGTGGGCCTGGAGTTGAAAGAATTGCGGAGGAAATAAAAAAAATATTTCCAAATGAAAATCATATTATTTTTTCTAGTGATACTATGAATAAAAAAAATTCATTAGAAATTTTAGAAAAAATTGTAAGTAATAAAATTTCAATTTTAATTGGAACTCAGTTAATTTCTAAAGGTTTTCATTTTCCAAATTTAAATTGTATTGTCGTAGTTGATATAGATTTATCTTCTCAAGGACATGATTTGCGTGGAGCAGAAAAAAATCTTCAATTGTACCATCAACTTTCTGGAAGAGCAGGTAGAACAGGTAAACCAGCAACAGTTTATTTTCAAACTTATAATTTAAATAAAAATATGATTTTTGATATTACAAATAAAAATCCCGATATATTTCTTACAAAAGAATTAGAACTTAGAAAAAAAAATAATTTACCTCCATATCAAAGATTTATATCTTTAATTATTACATCAAATGATGAAAAAAAATTACAAAAACAGTCATTTGAATTTAAAAATTATATTCAAACTAAATTAGATGATTTAGTTCTTGGTCCAGTAAATGCACCAATCTATAAAATTAGAAAAAATTTTAGAGTTAGATTGCTAATTAGAGGAAAAAAATCTTTAAAAGTTCAAAATTCTTTATCTTTAGCCATACAAAATTTTAAGTTTGCCAAAGGAATAAAACTGTCGGTTGATGTTGATCCAATAAGCTTTAATTAATGGTGAAAAATGACATATTTTCATTATGTCTCACTTGAAGACACAAGATTCATATGCTAATTAAAATAAATTTTTTATAATTCATCTGCAATATTAAAGGATCTAAATTGGGCAAAAACAATACTTTTTCAGATACAGCAGCCAATAGATATTCCCTTGCTCTTTATGAGTTGGCTGAAGAGAATAAATCAGTTCATGAAATAGAAGATCAATCTTCAGCATTAATTCAACTTATTGATGATAGTAAAGATTTTGAATCACTAATAAAAAATCCTATTAATAAAAAAGAAGAGCAAATAAATGTAATAAACAAAATTGCTGAGCATTATAATTTTAATGATTTGTTAAAAAATTTTTTATGTTTTTTAATAACAAAAAGAAGATTATTTTTTATTCAAAAAATTTTAAAAAATTTTATTAATATTTGTTCTCAAAAAAGAGGCGAAGTGTCTGCAAAATTGATTGCAGCTAAAAAATTAAATGAAAATGAAGTTAATAAAATTAAAGATGAATTATCTGAAAATTTTGCAACCAAAGTTAAGCTAGATTATAAGTATGACCCAAGTTTAATTGGTGGATTAATAATTCAAGTTGGGAGTGTGATGATAGACACTTCTATTCAAAGTAAATTAAAGCAATTAGAAAATAAAATGATAGGAACATAAATGGAAATTAATCCATCAGAAGTTACAAAAATATTAAAAGAACAAATAAAAAAATACGGGGATAAAGCAGAGGTAACAGAAGTTGGCCAAGTTTTATCTGTTGGAGATGGAATAGCTAGAATCTATGGATTGGATAATGTTCAAGCTGGAGAGATGGTAGAATTTTCAGATGGTTCTAAAGGAATGGCTTTAAATTTAGAAAGTGACAATGTTGGTGTTGTAATTTTTGGAGATGATAGAGCTATTAAAGAAGGCGATACTGTTAAAAGAACAGGTTCAATTGTTGACGTACCTGTAGGTAAAGAATTATTAGGTAGAGTTGTTGATGGATTAGGAAATCCAATAGATGGAAAAGAAGCATTAGATAAAGGATTAAAAAGAAACAGAGTTGAAGTTAAAGCGCCTGGTATTATTCCAAGAAAGTCAGTATCAGAACCAGTGCAGACTGGTTTGAAAGCAATTGATAGTTTGATTCCAATTGGAAGAGGTCAACGTGAACTAATTATTGGAGATAGACAAACTGGAAAAACAGCAGTTGCTATTGATACGATTATTAATCAAAAAGAAATTAATAAGTCAGGTGATGAGAAACAAAAATTATATTGCATATATGTTGCGATCGGCCAAAAAAGATCTACGGTTGCTCAAATTGTAAAAACTTTAGAAGATGCTGGAGCTATGGAATATACAACTATTGTTTCGGCAACTGCATCAGATCCCGCGCCATTACAATTTCTTGCGCCATATACTGGATGCACAATTGGTGAATATTTTAGAGATAATGGTATGCATGCTCTAATTATTTATGATGATTTATCTAAGCAAGCGGTAGCTTATAGACAAATGTCACTTTTATTAAGAAGACCACCAGGACGAGAAGCATATCCTGGAGATGTTTTTTATTTACATAGTAGATTGTTAGAGAGAGCAGCAAAATTAAATGATGAAAATGGTGGCGGATCTTTAACAGCATTGCCAATTATTGAAACTCAAGCTGGAGATGTATCAGCTTATATTCCAACCAATGTTATTTCTATTACTGATGGTCAAATATTCTTAGAAACAGAGCTATTTAATCAAGGTATTAGACCAGCTGTAAATGTCGGATTATCAGTTTCAAGAGTAGGTTCAGCAGCACAAACTAAAGCAATGAAAAAAGTAGCAGGCTCAATAAAATTAGAACTGGCTCAATATAGAGAAATGGCAGCATTTGCTCAGTTTGGATCAGATTTAGATGCTTCAACACAAAAATTGTTAAACAGAGGATCAAAATTAACTGAGTTGCTAAAACAAAATCAGTACTCTCCTATGACGGTAGCACAACAAGTTATAGCAGTTTTTTCTGGTGTAAGAGGTTTTTTAGATGATGTGGATTTATCAAAAATTAAAAATTTAGAAAAAAATATTTATGAAGAAATTAAATCTTCAAATCCAGATATTATTGATAGCATTAATAGCACAGGAAAATTAGATGAAGAGATAGAAAAAAGATTAACCAAAGTTATTGAGGATTTTAAAAAAAAAAATACTAAATAATATTTATGCCAAGTTTAGATGATTTAAAAAAAAGGATTTATAGTGTTAAATCCACACAAAAAATAACAAAAGCTATGAAAATGGTTGCGGCAGCTAAACTTCGAAGAGCCCAAGAAAGTGCTGAAAAAGGTAGGCCTTTTTCAGAAAAAATGAATAATATTATACTTAATTTAAGTAGCTCAATCACAGATAAAGAAAATGCATCGAAATTTCTTGTTGGCACCGGAAAGGACAACGTTCATTTGTGTGTGGTAATCACGGCTGACAGAGGTCTTTGTGGAGGATTCAATACAAACATTTGCAGGAAGGCAAAAAATTATTTTGAAAAAATTAAAAAAGAAGGAAAGACTTTAAAAA
>ENA-UPTF01002539-UPTF01002539.1-marine-metagenome-genome-assembly--contig:-NODE-2539-length-10506-cov-5.704957_pt1 | contig 10506 bp, 14 predicted proteins | sample MGYA00238166_ERZ767019 | MGnify/ENA primary metagenome ERZ767019 (study PRJEB28930, sample SAMN06266391) | marine metagenome | isolation source: Sea water from 250 m depth | place: Atlantic Ocean... | reverse complement strand
AATGTTTCTAAATTCGAATTTAGAAATATCGTATATCCTATCCCTAATTCATGCAAAAGTTATGTATCCTATTTCTCATTTACGCTAATTTCAGGTAATACGTATACATGTTCAGGCTTAATTTTGAAAGTGATACGTTTCTCACCAGGTCTTTTAAACGGATATTTCTCCAAGTCCATGTATTTCTTGGCCAATTTATCAGCGTGGGTATAATCATAATCTGGGATAATTTCTATGACTTTACCGCGAACTGTAGTCATATCAAGAGGGTTATCATGTGCTACGACACAAACTGCAACGCGAGAATCATGTAATACATTTCTATGCTTTATCCTACCTTCAGCTGTATTGATCAATATATGCCCATCCTGGTAATCCCCCCAAACAGGAGTAAGCTGGGGTGAACCATCCAAATTGATTGTTGCAATAAAAATAAGGTTTTTTTCCTGAAATAACCGTTCAACTTTTTGATCCATAATTAAGTTAAAAAAATCTAGTATTTATTCAAGTATTATTTTTAGATCAGTATGAAAATCGAAATTCCATTCGCTGGTCATAAAAATATACTATCATTGCACAAAAAGACAATAGAAATTACTAAAGATAGTGAATTGAGCGTTAGTGGTGACTGTATTGTAGGCATAAATTCGACTATAGCATGTATAGACTTGCCAGAAAAATTCAAAAAAAAGATACGAAACCCAGATACAGTTATTGTGTTTACTATTGTTGCTGACGAACACTCATTTTCTATACGTGGAAAAGGATCAAACAAGTTAACTCTGAAGCATGCAAATGATATAGTATTACGCAAAAGTGCATTCACATGCTCTAGAACTATCGCTATAAACTGCGATAAAGCCTCTGATGATATACCAAGGACGATGATAAAAAAACTTCAAAACCCAAAAACGAGTGGAAAGTTAATTATAGAAATAAAATAATTACTTTTTTTCTAATAAATTAGTAAGAGATCTATTCATAATTTCCATAACAATGTAATTGTTATAGTTAATTTGTTGTATTTTTCGTGTTTTGGGAAAATTTTTTAGAATTGGGCCAATTACTTTAGTAAGCTTTAATGTTGTTTTTGATATAATCTTTGAATAGTTTTCATCAAAATCTGATGGTAATGAAAAATCAAGTAGTCTAGTAGATGAACCATAATATTTTGTTATTGCACCTTGTGATTCTTCAATTTTAGTTATTTCAATTAAGCCTGATTCCTTAAGAATTTCAATATGATGCCGAATTGTTGTAACCGATTTTTTGTAACCATTTTTTTTAAGTCTACTTCTTATTTGCTCAACATTCAATTGCTTTTTATTCAAAAATTCTACAATTTTTCCCCTAGTTGGTCTAGCAAGTGCACTAGATACATCATTATTTACCGCAATCGTTCTATCAATGCTAATCTTCTTTTCCATCAATATCGCCATAACATACATTCGATTATATTATTAAAATGGAATTTTGTTTAAGTTTATTAACCATTAGCAATAATTTAGTAATGCTACTAATATTATCATTATGCTATGAATAAATTAGTAGTGGTTATACGTCATGAAAAATAAAAAGTGAGCTAAAGGGTATCGCCAGTCAGCTTCTGATAAGCAGTAACATATCGTTGAGTCATTTTAGAAATTAAATCAGTAGGAATGGATGGAGCAATAGGCTCATTACCACTTGAACGTGCATCATCAAATTTTTTCTGATAACCATTCTCAGTCAGCCAATCACGTAAAAGTTGTTTATCATATGCCTGTTGTGTATCACCGATTTTGTATTCATCTTTGGGCCATAAACGAAATTCATCTGGACCGATTGAATCAGCCAAAATTATTTCATTATTTAATTTTCCAAATTCTAATTTTAGATCTGCTAGAATGAATCCAGCATTATCAGCAATCCGAGCCATTTTTTCATAGATTTTGATTGACTCTTCTGATAGCCAATCATATTCATCGTTAGTAACAAGTTTCTGCGAAATTGCTTCTTCCCTATTTACTGGCATGTCATGCGCTGATTTAGTGGTAGGATCAAAAATTGGTCTTGGTAATTTAGCAGCAAGATCTGTTTGTGTACCATCTTCTAATGAAATTTTTCCATCCTTCCATCGTGAAACTAAACTACCATAAAAATAACCGCGCACAACACACTCAATTGGAAGCATGTTAAGTTTTCTTACTACAATTTCTGTATCTGATTTTCTTTCTACAAAATGATTAGGTACACCAAGTTTCTTAAACCAATATTGAGCAAATTTGCAAAGAACTTCCCCTTTTTTTGGTATCTCATCTTTAAATTTTACATCATATGCTGAAACACGGTTACTGAATTTGAAAAGTAATTTACCATCTTCAAGTTCGTAGACGTCTTTAACTTTACCAGAGGTTAAAAATTTCAACTGTGATCAGTGTGTATTGATATTATTCGTTATATGTAAATTAAGAGCCCATCATTCCGGGCATTGCTACTGGTTCTCTATACGCTTTATACACATCAACATTACCATCTGCAGTCACTCGTACAAATTGTAAACTATTTCCATCTGGTGGTGACAGTATCATAGTTTTACCAGGTTTCAATATTGGAATAAAATCTTTGTCGCCATCACCATAATCAATTGTAATATTTGTTAAAGGCTGATTGCCTGTATTTTGTATCATAACACGAGCTAAAACAAAAAGACTCTGTTTTTCTTTTGTAGGATCAACCAAAATTGAGTTATCAGAAGTTACAGTAGAACCAGGAAATGCCATAGTAATTACTAAAATTATAACAGCAATAGCGCCACCAATGCCACATCCTATCAAAATATTTTTTTGTGATGAAATATTTGTTTTTGATTTTGCAGGAAGCGTCATCGTGTTTCAGAATACAATACTATCCTATAAGGTTAAAATTAATCATATAATTCCACAACGTCCATCATCTTTTTAGCTCCATCATTAAGAGGAATAATTTTTTCTGTTTCAATATTTACATTCCAAATATACTCCTGCACTGCATTGTATGTCTGGAATGTAAAATGAACTTCATAAAACGAATCACCTTTTTGCTCTTGCATATCTAATACAGAAACTTCTAGCATTGTATCATTATGCTTAAGTATTTTTTCGTTAGGATACGCATTTTCCCTTTGTGTTATTATTGCGTCAAATAAATTATAACCAGAGTCATCAGGTCCTCTATACGATTTTACAATGCTCCATGCAATACTTTGTTCATCAGTTTCCAAATTTTCAACAAGTTTCTTTTCCAAGTCGCTTGGTGCAATCATATCAGGTACAATAAAAACAACGAAAAAAACTGCAGCCATAAGATAAATGAAAGACCTCTTATTCAGAAATTTTTTCAGATCAGATTCTTTTTTGGGTTTTTTGTCGTCCTTTGATTCATCCTTTCGTTCTTTAACCATATTACAACTAATTTATTAGAAATAATGATAAAAAAACCTAACTTGAAAACACATTAAACTTATTGTTCGTTTTCCCGAATTTTTTCTGCGCATTCTTGTTGTTCAGTAAAGGAATGCTCTCTAAGTGGTTTGTGACAAATTTTGCATAATGGATCCTGTGGACTCCCAGACTTTGGTGGTTCATTCATCAATTTTGACTAATAATAATATCACATAATACAAAATAAAGATAGATATTTGATGGCTATTTACAAAGTTCGATGGTAAAGGCTGTCTGTAAAGATTATGGATTCGACTGTGATTTTGTTTGTGAAGGTGATCTTGATTCAGTTATAGATGACTTTGGAAAACATTGTACCACAGAACATGGAATTGAATATCAGCCAGAAACCCTAACAAAATTCTTGATGAATAAGTAACTAGTCAACTAAAAATTATAGATTCTCTTGCTCTGAAATTACAGAAAGAGTTGTAGTTGTATTAACATTTTTAACTTTTCTTATTTTTTTTGTAATAATTTTTTCAATTTCCTTTTCTGATTCCGCTTCAATCTTTACAAGAATGTCATAATATCCAAAAGTACCTTTGGCTTCTTTAACTATGTCAAATTTTAGCAAATCACGCAATACTTCCATTTCATGACCAATAGTACTTTGAACCAATACATATGCAATATTCATTTACTGTTCTCCGTCTGTAGCTTAGTTTTGAAAACTGGTTTTATCCCTAATGAAGAATAATCACCCGTTACACATGTAAAACACATAGAATCTATTGGAATACCAATTGCACGTGCAAGATTTTCAGGATCATTATAACCAAGAAAGTCAGCACCGATATCATTTCGCACTTTTTCTATAAGCTGTATATCTGAGTAATCCTTACCGTCAGTATATGTTGCAAGTTCCTCTTGTGACGGAAAATCTATACCAGCAAAACATGGAAATTTAATCGGTGGATATGTTATAACAAGACTAATCTTACGTGCACCACCCTTTCGTAATGCGTTAATAATTGCACGAGAGCTAGTACCACGAACTAAACTATCATCAACGACAATAACATGTTTATCCTCAATAATTTCTTGAATGGGAATAATCCATCTATTGATTTCTATTCTATCAGCTTGATGTGGTTCAATAAAACTTCGAAGTGGACCTTTTTTACTATACCTGTCTTTTAATAATCCCTCATCAAAAGGAAGACCAAGTTCTTGCGCATAACCTAACGCAGCTGGTCTAGCTGAATCAGGAACAGGAATAACTAAATCAGCATCTTTGAACGGAAATTTTTTTGCAAGATATCGACCAATATTTTTTCTGGCCACGTATATGTTAGAACCTTCCATTTTACTTGATGGGTGTGCAAAATATGTAAACTCGAAAGAACAATGAGCTCTAGATGTTTCAGTTGAAAACATTTCAGTTTCAATACCATTTTTACTTAATTTGATAAGCTCACCAGGTACGATATCACGTTCTAACTTAGCACCAATAGCAGATAACGCTGAAGATTCGGATGCAATGATATGTGTTTTACCGTCTACTTTTTCTCCCATAACCATTGGTCTGAATCCTTTTGGGTCACGCGCTGCAAAAACAGAAGAATCATCAGAAAGAAAAGTGAAACAGTATGATCCTACCATATCACTTTTTAAAATTGATAGTGCTTTGCCAAGATTACCTTTTTCAGAAATCAGAGAAACTAAACGCTGTGCTACAACTAAAGTATCACTTGCATGTTGTGGCGTAAATGAACACCCACCAACCATATTAGAAAGTTCTTCTACATTGGAAATTGTTCCGTTATGTGCAACACATAGATCCTTTACTTTTAGTGGTTGGGCATTATGTAAATTGCTTTTACCAATAGTAGAATATCTAACATGACCAATTGCAGCAAATGATGAATATTCTTCAGAGATTTTCTTAAATTCAGAGGCAGATGCGGAGACCAAACCTAATTTTTTTAAGGGTGGCATATTGGGTACTGCAATTCCCCATGCTTCTTGTCCCCTATGCTGCAAAGCACGCAATGAATCAATAAGCATAGGAATTACGTTAATTCCATCTTGGCTGAAAATTCCAACAACGCCGCAATTTTCCTTAACCATGTTTCAATAAATCCTCCAACCCATTGAAATACCTTTTTTGTGCTAGATCAGTTCTAAATTTAACTAGATTTTTTGATTTATACTTAATATTTATTTGATCGCCAGAAAATTTTCCTAAAACAGCAAATGCGGTTTTTTTCTTAGAAAGAATGTGGTTTACTTCCTCAATATTTTTTTTATCAATTACTAACAAATAACGAGAATGACTTTCCGAAAATAATATTTTCTCGGAACTAAGATTTTCTTCACATGGTATTTTTTCAATATCAATAGTACATCCAATGTCCCCAAAAATTGAAAGTTCGGATAGTGCTATAGAAAGTCCACCTTTTGAACAATCATGCACTGATTTCACAAGTTTATTTTTTATTAATGATAATACTGCAAGCATGTTAATTTTGGAATCCGTAAAATCAACTCTTGGACAAACTCCGCCAATAAATTTGTGAATATACTCAAAATATTCAGAGCCACCAAGTTCGTCCTTTGTATCACCAATAACTACCAAGCAATCATCATTATTTGGAGAGACGGACAAAAATGGAGTTTTATCTTTAATCCCTAAAACACCAATAAGTGGAGTTGGTTTAATTGGACCTGAAGGAGTTTCATTGTAAAAACTTACTTTGCCGCCAACACATGGTATCCTAAGAAATTTTGCATAATCAGTCAATCCCTCAAGTGATTCCATAAATGTCCAAAATATTTCTGGATCCTCAGGATTACCAAATTGAAGATGATCAACCATTCCAATTGGATTAGCTCCAGTACAAACAACATTTCTACATGCTTCCTCAAAACAACCAATTGCACCCTGTCTAGGATCAAGATAGCAATGTTTAGGATTACCATCAATCTTTGCTGAAAGAAATTTTCCATTATCTAATCTTAAAACAGACGCATCAAAACCCGGTTTTACAACAGTTCTAATCCCAACCTCATGATCATACTGCTGAAAAACCCAGTGTTTACTTGCGATATTTGGACTAGACAATAATTTTAGAATTGTTTTTGAGTAATCCAAAGTTTTTTTTATCCTATTTTCTTTTTTAATTTGTAACAGATATTTTGGTTTAGTTTTTTTCCTATCAAGTAATGGTGCCCGTGCAACAAATTCCGCTGGGAGTAAAGCTAATGTCTTCTTAGCCTTCTTTACATGCATCATTTTATCATTCTTAACATGTCCAATTGTTGAGCATGTTACTCTGAATTTGTTACAAATTTGCCTTAGTTTTGGTAATTTTTGCTTGCTTGTAATTACTAACATTCTTTCCTGTGATTCGGAAATCATTATTTCATCAGGTAACAATCCAGATTCTCTAGTATGCACATTATTAACATCCAATTCAATTCCAATTTCTAAACTTTCAGCAATTTCAGAAACTGCGCACGATAATCCACCGCCTCCCAAATCTTTCATTGCGTTAATGCATTTTTCATTTCTTGCTTCAAGAATTGTTTCTATGATTAATTTTTCAATGAAAGGATCAGGAATTTGTACTGCTGATCTATCCTCACCTTCCAAAGAATCAGATGCAAATTGTGATCCACCTATTCCATCACGACCTGTAGAACCGCCTATAAGAACAACCAAGTCTCCTTTACTTGCATGATTTTTTATCAGTCTATCTTTTTTTCCAAATCCTATTGCGGCAACATCAACCAACGCATATCCTTTGTAACAGTTATCAAATTCAACTTCACCACCAATAGTTGGAATACCTAAACAATTTCCGTAATTAGCAATTCCTGAAACTGCGTTTTTAAAAAGCCAACGTGCATGCGTATCATTTTCAATATCACCAAAACGTAATCCATCAAGTATTGCAATAGGTCGGGTTCCAGCTGATAAAATATCACGAATAACACCACCTACGCCTGTTGCTGCCCCGCCAAATGGTTCAACAGCTGACGGATGATTATGACTTTCAATATGTACAGTAACAACATACCCATCACCAACATCTAAAACACCTGAATCATATCCCTTTTCAAGTATTACACTTCGACCTGTAGTTGGAAGCATTTTCAGATGTTTTTTTGATGACTTGTATGAACAATGCTCTGACCATTCTGCTGCAATAATTTGTAATTCCGTTTTTGTTAATTTTCTTTTAATTATATCTTGAATATGCTTAGTTTCGTGTTTTTGTAGACTCAATTTTTAACACCCAATGTATGTATCAACGATTCAAAAATTAATGATGAAGGTTTGTTATCTAATGGATTAATCAATTTTTCAGCCGCACGCTCAGGATGTGGCATCATCCCAACAACATTACCATCCTCATTACATATGCCAGCAATTTGTTCTACAGAACCATTAACATGATCTTCATATGCAAATACAATTTGATTATGTTTTTTTAGATCATGCATTAATTGGGAATCAGCATAATATCGTCCCTCACCATTTGCAATTGGTATTGGTATTTTCTGATTCAATTGTAACTTATTTGTAAATGGGGTTTTGTTATTTTTTACAATTAAATTTGTCCATTGACACATAAAATTTAGTGACTCATTTTTTAGCAAAACTCCTGGTAATAAATTAGATTCAACCAATATTTGAAATCCGTTACAAACTCCTAAAATTGGAATTCCTTTATTGGCAAGTTTTTTAACATCATTAATTACTGGACTGTTTGCCGCTATTATACCAGCACGTAATCTATCACCATATGAAAATCCGCCTGGTAAAACAACTGCATCAATGTTATTCGGTAAACCTTTCTCATGCCAGTAATACTGTGTATTCAAATCAAAAACGTCAGATAAAACATGAAACACATCACGGTCACAATTACTGCCAGGAAAAACTATTACCCCGACTTTCACAATTATGTTAATTATTTCACCTATAAAATTGATACACATAACCATGTTTTTATTTTGGAAAACATCAAGCCCAGCATGGCACAAATTAGAGATATAATGGAAAAAAATGTCGTAACTATTGAACATAATAAAACTGCATTAGATGCTGCACGCTTGATTTCTGAGAAGGATGTTAGTTTTCTAGTGATAATGAAAAATGACTCTCCAGTTGGTGTTTTATCTGAAAGTGATTTTGTTAAAAGATTAGCGGCAAATGATAAAAAGGCATCAACTGTTATTATTTCTGAAATAATGTCAAGTAAGTTCAGATGGGTGGAACCAGAAACAGAACTTGAGGATGCTATTCAAAAGATGCTTAACAACAATATACGAAGATTGGTTATCCTAGATGATGGTAAGCTAGTTGGTGTTATCACACAAACTGATTTAACTGGATTTCTTAGAGACAAACTATTAGTAGATAAAACAATACAAAATATTCAGAAAAACTAGTTTGTTTTAGTTTCGATTACGATATTACTTACAAGCGGATTAAATATCCTTAATTCTTGGCAAATATTCTCAACAGTTTTTTCTGCCTTTTTTTTGTCACTTGCTTCTATCGTAAATTTTAGTATTTTTCCAGCACGGATTTTTTTTATTGAAGAATTTTTACTTTTTAATACTAAATCATTCAGAATTGTATCACCCTCTGGATCACTGATATTGGGCTTATTTTCTATTATCACATGTACAACATACGTTGACATGATGAAACTTCAAGTCAAAACGTAATATGTGTACTGCCGTAATAAAATATCATGCCGAACGGCTTCTAGCCCTACCTTTTTTTCTTTTATACTGTCTAGCCTTCCTTTGTTTCTTTGATGCCACGAATGAAATATTCAATAACTAGTTTTTGAACCTATGTATCAACAAAAATGTATTAGTAATGGTTGATATGAAATTGGTTAAACATGACTCGATTTAGATACTGGAAACTGACTAGCGATGAAGTTAAAAAACTAACACATAATCCAGATAAAATTCTTAATTGGGAAATTAAGGGTGTAAGGAAACCTGGGGAGGATGCAAAGTTCATTGGCATATTTTTGTATCGTAATGGGACTCCATATGATTATGAAACAGCAAGTGGAATTGTCTATTATCATAATAACATTGATAGAAATGAATTACCTGATATCACAAAGTTTTTGAAGAAAAAGTTTGGTGGTGACGAAACCGAGAAGGGGGACAGAATATTCCTCAAAAATTCAAAAGAGATCTATACTGGTAAAGAGATTGGGGAATTAGCAGAGGAATGTGATGCAAAATTCAACACTGAATCTACCATATCAATTGAATTGAGTGATGTTACACAGGATGATCTAGAAAAGTGGGGATTTCCTAATTCTAAGCTTCTTCCTATTCCTGGTAAATAATTAATAATGAAAAACATGTAGAGAGTTAAGATGTCAGAGCTAGATGGAATTTATGAACATTTAAACGAACTTAGAACACGAGTCTTACGAGTAGTAATTGTAGTTGGAATTATTGCTGTATTTCTGATGACATTTCATCTTGAATCTATTTCATACAATGAAGTTATACTCTATTACCCTATCCCGGAACCTCTTGATAATATTGCTGCACAACTTACTAACTATTTCGAGATTAATTTGGTACCAGAAGGTGTACAATTAATACAAACTGCACCAGGTCAAGCATTTTTTGCGCAAATCTATATTGCTGCACTAGTTGGTCTTGTTGCTGGTACGCCAGTAATTATTAGAGAAATTGTAAGCTTTCTAAAACCTGCATTAAAAGAAAATGAGATAAACGTTGGAAGGACAATTACTGCTCCTATCATGGGTCTTTTTGTTTCTGGGTGTTTATTCGCATATTTTGTTGTAATACCATTCATGTTAGAATTTTTGTACAAATACGGTGCCTCATCAGGTCTTGTTACATTTTTGAATATAATGGATTTTGTCACATTTGTATTACAATTTTTATTAGCATTTGGATTATCATTTCAGTTACCAGTGGTCATGTATGCTGTTAGTCAGGCTGGTATAACTGACGCAAAATTTTGGCGAAAAAACATACGATATGCAATTATTGTCATTGTAATTTTTGGCGCACTAGTAACCCC
>ENA-UPTF01002538-UPTF01002538.1-marine-metagenome-genome-assembly--contig:-NODE-2538-length-10507-cov-4.037105_pt1 | contig 10507 bp, 8 predicted proteins | sample MGYA00238166_ERZ767019 | MGnify/ENA primary metagenome ERZ767019 (study PRJEB28930, sample SAMN06266391) | marine metagenome | isolation source: Sea water from 250 m depth | place: Atlantic Ocean | study... | reverse complement strand
TAGTACCAGTAGAACCGTCCAAATGTGAGGTGTAAGTCATGCTAGAGACACTAGGCTTGTCCTACCGATATTCAGGCTTGGCACAAGATATCATCTGTGATGTTGATGCTATCTCAGGAATTCAAGAGACGCTCGCAAAACTTGGTGTTAGTCGAGCTCTAGTGGTCTGTGGACCAACGATTTTAAGTAAATCTAACGTCGTAGACCGGGTACAGTATGCTCTGGGTGATCTTTCTGTCGGACTATTTTCAGAAGTTGCTCCACACTCGCCAGTTGAGATAGTTGAGAAGGCGGTGGGGGCAGCGTCTGATGTACAACCAGACTGCCTTGTGAGTGTAGGTGGTGGGAGTACTCACGATACTTGTAAGGGTATTGCTATGTTGCTAGCTGAAGGCGGGGATTTGCACGACTACGAAATGAGGTTTGAACCCCCGGACAAAGTGATTATTCCCAATACTCCAAACCCAAAGATACCTATCATCAGTGTTCCGACCACTATGGGTGGTGCAGAACTCAGTCGAGGTGGAGGGGGGTTTACGGATAAAGAGCTTGGTAGGAAGATTTTATTGTCGGGAGCAGGGAACGGTCATCGGGTCGTGGTTATAGACGGAGAAGCGATAGCTACTACTCCAGCAGAGATTCAATTAGGTACTGCGATTGGCCAGCTGAGAATAGCCATAGAGACTGTATATTCCACTAGCCATAATCCCATTGGGGATGCAATGGCGCTTCATTCAATACGAATGTTGATGGGATTGTTACCACGTTGTTTGGATAAAGATCTCGGAGTATGGTTAGAAACTAAAACCGCCGCACTTCTACCAATGTTGGCAATGGCCTCTGTTAGAGGACTTGGTATGAATACTGCTATAGCCCATAATATAGGTGGTTTATACGACGTGCCCCACGGAGAGGCGAACGCTATCATGTTGCCGCATACTATGCGGTACAATCTAGATGGTTGCGCTGATCGTCAAGTGTTGATTGCTGGTGCCATGGGTATAGATGTATCTCAATATACAGATGAAGAGTCTGGTTTGCTTGCAGCTGAGGCCGTATCTAAGCTTTGCCGGAGTTTAGGTTTGCCACAGCGTCTTAGGGATGTTGGGGTACCTGAAGAGGGTTTGGAATTATTAGCATCAGCTACGCTACATGATAGAGGCTTGGCGACTAACCCTAAACCAATATCGGATTCCGGCCCTATAATGGATGTGCTCAAAGAGGCATGGTGATAACGGGTAAATACAAAATTATTCGTGAGGACTGATTGATATGACTATGACCCAAGCTTGGTCTGAAGAAATGGTGGAGGTCGCAGGGATAAATCTCCAGATGGTAAAAGGCGGATCTGGGGAACCCTTGTTGATACTGCATGATGAAATGGGCTATCCTGGTTGGCTCAAATACCATGAAGCACTAAGCAAAGGATATCAGTTAAACATTCCCTTTCACCCGGGTTTTGGAGAATCGGAAGAGCTGGATTGGGTTATGGGTATGAGGGATCTAGCGGGGTGGTATTTGGGTTGTTTAGATCAGTTAGGGCTGGAAGGCGTTAATGTCATTGGATTTGGTCTAGGAGGTTGGCTGGCAGCCGAGATGGCTACCATGTGCCCACAGCAATTTAAAAAAATGGTTTTAGTGGATGCTATGGGAGTCAAACCAGCTGAAGGTGAAATATTTGATATTTTCCAAGTGGTGGCTAGAGATTTTATCAAGGATAGTATATTGAACTCCGAGGCGACACCTGAATTCCAAATGATTTGTCCAGATGAGCCGACACCCGATCAAGCTGAAAATTGGGAACGAGCCCGGGAAACTAGCTGCCGTTTAGGTTGGCGGCCGTATATGCATAATCCTTCGTTGCCGAAAGTCCTGTTTCGGCTAAGTCGGGTTCCTACCTTGATCATATGGGGAGAACAAGATCCGGTAGTACCAGTTAGTGCCGCTCAGGTTTATCAACAGGGGATCCCTGGCTCTAGATTAGAGATAATTAAGAATTCCGGGCATAGACCAGAAGTCGAACAGTCTGACCAGTTCATTGGGTTAGTTCAAGGCTTCTTAAAAGGCTGAAGGTATGGTCTGGGATATATAAAAATATTCCCATTCTTAATTCTCGCCCGGAAATTACTGTTTGAGTTCACTGTAATTAGTGAGCCACCAGTTAGCGATATCTATCCTGGGAGCGATCCACACTTTTGGGAAATTATTGACATACCCGAGAAATTTTTCCACTGCGAGTGAGCGGGCTGGTCTGCCGGAGATTCTGCAATGGAGCCCCACAGACATCATCTTTGGATGAGTTTTCCCTTCTTCATAGAGACAATCGAAGGTGTCTTTAAGATATTCATAAAAATCTCCTGTGCTGACCAATCCCCCTCTCCAAAATCTGGCGTCATTGGTTTCCATACTATAAGGGAGGACTAACCAAGGTTTGTCCTTCACGTTGACGAAGTAGGGAAGATCATCATTGAAGGCGATACTGTCGTAAATAAAGCCGCCCTCTTCGGCTATTAATTCCCTGGTATTTACACTCGCACCATATCTAGTAAACCATCCTAATGGCCGTTCCCCGCAAGTCTGAGTTAATGATTCGATAGTTTTTGAGATAGATTCTTTCTCGGTATCTCGATCCATAGAATGGTATTCTTCCCAACGGTACCCATGACCGCATATTTCGTGACCTCTTTCGACTACCTGCTTAGCTACTTGAGGATTACGTTCCATAGCTAAAGCACAGCTGAAAAAAGTTGCTTTGGCTCCATATTTATCCAGGATATCGAGTAATCTCCAAACTCCTACTCTGCTCCCGTATTCAAAAAAAGATTCATTAAATAAATCTCTTTGATCTGGTGGGACAGGAGATGGGACTTCACCATTTGATTCGTGATGAATATCTCCGTCTAGTATGCTTCGCTCGGAGCCCTCTTCGTAGTTAACAACAAATGAGATAGCTATTTGGGCATTTCCGGGCCACTGTATCTTGGGTACGTTCGGTCCGTATCCAACAAAGTTTCGTTCCATTGGGTAACTCCTATTGGCCTTGATGGTTTGGGCTACATAAAGGGCGGCCGCTTTTCATAGAGACGAGACTCTTGTTCATAAGCATAGGCTACCTTAAATATGCCCGGTTCATCGAATGGTTTCCCCGCTATTTGCATTCCAATGGGAAGTCCATCTGCCGTGAATCCGCATGGTACAGATATGGCGGGGAGACCACTGAGGTTAAATGGAGCAGTGAAACTGGCTCCCCTGACTGTACTGGTAGTGTCAAATCCCTCGAACGCTGCTGCGGGTTGTGTCATCGTAGGGGTCACTAACACATCCACTTTTTTTAATGTTTCCGACAATTCACGGTTGAACAATTTCCGGACTCGTTGCGCTTGGACATAATCGCTGGCAGTAAACAGGCCACCTATACGAAATCTGGCTCTAACCATCTCCCCGTATTCATGGGCGCGGCTCTTGAGGTTTTTTTCATGAAATGCGAAGGCTTCGCTGAGCATGATTACAGAATTTGCGGCTCTAACATAATCCAGGCTAGGGATAGTCACTTCTTCTAAGTTGGCACCCAGCTTTTCTAAGGTAGTCAACCCTTTCTCAACTGCTGACAATGTCTCGGGATTTACCCCTTGTTCAGGGTTAAAAAAGAAATGTCTAGGGACACCTACAGTAGTGCCTTTAAGTTCTTTTCCGAGCCATTGAGTATAATCTGGCACGGGAGCCGCACTGGTAGTAGGATCTTTATGGTCATAGCCGGCTATGGAGCGCAGCATGTGCGCGGCGTCCCTTACAGTCCATGTCATAGGGCCACAATGGTCTTGAGACCAGCTTAATGTGACGACTCCGGCTCGGCTTACCCGCCCGTAGGTCGCCTTAATTCCTACTATTCCACATAGAGAAGCTGGTCCTCGGATTGAGCCACCGGTGCAGGACCCAAGAGCTCCCATGCATTGCCCAGATGCGACGGCAGCGCCGGATCCACTGCTAGACCCTCCAGTCACGTGGTCTAAATTCCAAGGGTTACGTACCGGTAAAAATGGTGTTGTGAAGTCTGGTCCGCCTAGGGCGAACTCGTGCATAGCCAACTTGCCTAAGAGGATGCCACCAGAGCGTTTTAGTCGGGCAGTACAAGTTGAATCCTCCGTAGGGATCCTATTTATGTCTACCTTCGAACCCGATGTAGTTTTGATACCCGCGGTGTCGTAAAGATCCTTGAGTGCGAATGGGATACCGTGCAGTGGACCTTTGTAGTGTCCCTGCAATATTTCTGATTCTGCTAGCCTAGCGTCGGCTACCGCTTGTTCAGATAAAACAGTAATGAATGAGTGGAGTTGGTCATCGGTTTGCTGGATTCTGTCTAAAAAAGCCTGGGTGAGTTCTACTGGAGATAATTCTTGATTTTGTATTAACTCTCCTGCCTGACTGATGGTCAAGTAGTGAAGATCTGATCTTGATGAAGTCATTCGTTTCCTCCCGAATAAATATTTAACGGTTAAGAAAATTAACTGTTCGAAGTTTGAGGCCAATCTGGATGAAACGTTAGATCGATTTCTTCGGATCCCAAATCTATATTGTGAAGTAGGTATGTATATTGGCCGTATAGGTCGTAGAGAGGCTTTAACTCTTGTAATTCGTCTGTGGTCATGTTCAGGCCAGCCCTGTCTGCCATCTGTTTAAATTCATCGAAACTAATTTCAGAGTGGTTTGAAGCTGTCATAATTGCGCTCCTATAAAAAATTACCGACCTCTTTTTCGGTGTTTATGGGCCTATCCCGAGAGATTCCGTATATGTTTTATTCTCGCCATAACTACTCTTTAGGGAATTAAAATTAATTGGATATGTTAGTGTTGAGGACCTGGTGTGATTCGGCCTCGGCAATGATTTTATCCCAATCATATGTCATTGCACTCATCTTAACCTGACTCCATGTGTCGGTCTGGTCATGGTAATGTTCACTTCCAGGATTGCCGGAGCTGCCGAGTGGTACTGACCAAAGACTATGATCCCAGTTCGAAAGATCAAATGCGTAACGGGCTACTGATAATCCACCGATATCTGCGAAATGGAGTGGTGGATAGGATCCGGCGAGGAGTGTATCACCATCTCCTGACATAGATACCGGTGGTGGGTTTAACAGGTCCTCCATATCTGGAAATATGAATGATAGAGTATGTCTAGGTTTAGTCTTATGTACTTCAGACCATTTCCAGAGAGTAAGGTCTTCCCCAAGAGAAGCCTTTAGATTTTGCATTGCCGATGAGAGGGCAGTGGCCATAAAAACAGGCCAAGATTTCCCAGGTGGGAGTAATGTGTCATCTCCGGACCACATATGATCTATTATCCGCCCCTTGATTCTTCCCAAAAACAATCCTTGGCCTCGGTCTGCCGGATTGCAAGCTTCAGATGTAAGTTCTTCACCCAAGTTATAATTTAAGAATGTGATTAGCACTTGGTCTCGCCACGCACTGTAAATAGTGGGTTCTATTTGGTCTTTATCCATATGACAGTTCCATTTAGTTAGAAGGTCTTTTGCTGTTTTGGAATCATCGTCTAAGGGAGTTACACGTGATAAATAGGCTACGTATTCCTTGGCCGGGATACTTAGCCGATCCGCATGTATTTTCGCCATGTCTTCTACACTAGCGTTTGTGATAGTGTTCACGTTAGCAATTATCCTCTCGGCGCGATAGCCTGGGGCATAATCCATTGAGATATAGTATGGATAATCTTGTTCGACCGGTCGGTTATTCGCTGTTGCAACAAATCCGGATTCAGGGTTAATCGAACTTGGTAGCTCCTCGAATGGTATGTTGGCTTCCCATTCGTGGGTTCCTGTCCATCCTGGCACGGGCAGTAATGCATTAGCTTTGGGTCGTATGGGGATTTCACCTCTTGCCAAATACCCTATATTGCCTTCCACGTCTGCCATCAGTAAATTGTTGCAAGGATCTACCCATTTCCTCATAGATTCTTTTAGCTGTTCACAATTCTTGGCTACTAATATTTTCGGTATCACATCTGCCCAATTTTTCTCGCCTGTAGTAGCGGTATACTTGAACGAAATCCCTGACCCTTGCTCGGGGTTTCCAGATATGATTGGCCCGTGCTTCGTCACCCAGACGGATATGTAAATATCGTTGCTATCTTTTACCTTTATTGTTTCTGAATGTTTCTCTGCTCTTATCCATTCGTCTTTGTATTTGTAGTAATTGGGGTCATCTGTATTGAATTGTTCGATGTATAAGTCCTGGTAATCAGCGCTCAGGTGGGTGATACACCAGGCAACCTGTTGGTTGTGTCCAAAATGAGGGAAGCCAGGTATACCCGGAATTGCTAATCCAATCACATCGAATTCTGGGCAAGATACGTGACATTGGTAGTACACATTAGGTGTATCTAACCCACGATGTGAATCTCCCGCTAATAAAGGCTTCCCTGATTTAGTTTTGCTTCCTGAGATCACCCAGCTATTGCTGCCGGTATCAGTCTCGTTTAAATAGTTTAATTGGGAAGCCCCAATTATCAGATCTTCTAAACAATTTTCCAATGGACCAGTATAGTCACGGCCGGGAGGTATGATGACCGGCTGGCCAGGTTGATAACTTGGGAAAATATTGGCCAATGTATCCGGACTTATTTTCCTTAATAACCTTCCCCTCCAAGCCTTGGCTTCAAAAACTCCCATTAAAATATGTCGTACTTTGAATACTATTAGACTGTCCCATGGTTCCCACGGCTCTGGTTCTAAGTTAGTAATTTTATATTCAATTGGTAAAGGACCTGCTTCAATGAAAGCGTTTACTCCTTGTGCATAGGCATTCAGCATTTGCTGGGTAATTTTATCGGATGCTAAATAATCTGATCTCGCGCTTTGATCTAGGCGGAATCTTCTCATCAGGCAGTCATCAGTAACTGCTGCTTTACCTACCACCTCAGCCCAACGTCCTGAACCTTTTCGCCTATCGCATTCCATTTGCCACAATCGGTCTTGTGCGGTGACGTAGCCCTGTGCCCTAAAAGCATCCGATTGAGTCAAAGCCCGGATGTGAGGAACACCGAGTTTATCTCTGTAGGAATGAACAGGTTGCTTCAGGCCGTTCAATACCTGCGGTCGGTTCGTGTCAGGAATACTATTTCGAAAGTCTTGTTCGGTTAACATTATTTGGTACCTCTGATCTCACATCGCATTGATGTAGCGCCCAGCCAAGATGTAAGTGGTGCAACAGATCCCATGCAAACCATGGAATAGTTGCCGGATATGGACGGGAGTTGTAATCGGACGTTCATCTAATGATTATTTCAATTATGGTTATGATTTAGAGTCCGACATGCAGATGTCGTTGATAATACGGGATGACAAAATGTTCGGCTTTTAATCCTGAATATAGCATGCTTCATTAACTACTAATAGTAAAGGTATGAGCCTAAACGAGTTATACTCTCACTTACATAACTCTGCGATTTTGGGGATAGGAGTAAATTATGCCAATTGAAAGATATTCGGATGGGTTGGACGCCATAGTTTCCGTTGATGAACAAATTTTAGAGTTAGCTAATGGGTTTGGAGGTGATGCCGGCCCAGCTGAAGGACCGTTGTGGTGGGAGGAAACAGGTGAATTACTCTTTAGCGATATCGGGAACAATCGTCGCCTGAAGTGGGTGCCGGGCCAGGGTATATCGCTAGTAAAAGAACCAACCAATTTCGCGAATGGATTAACGAGGGACTGCCAGGGAAGATTGCTGGCTTGTGAACATGGTACGAGGAGGGTTGTGAGGGAAGAAGTTGATGGCACTTTTACCGTAGTGGCCAACAATTACCGGGGTCGTAGGCTTAATCGTCCTAATGACGTGGTTGTGAAATCAGACGGCAACATTTACTTTACTGATCCGGGATTCCCAACGCCGGGATTAGACCTTGATTTTAATGGAGTCTATCAGGTAACGCCAGATCTTGGGACAATAACGTTGATTTCATGGGATTTCAGTCGTCCAAATGGCCTGGCATTCTCCCCGGATGAAAGTGTTTTATATGTTAATGACACTCGTCGAAGACATATCAGGGCGTTCGACTTAGAACCTAATGGGATGCCTTTGATAGCAACGGACCGCATATTCTGTGACTTGGGTGGAGAACGTCCCGGTAACCCCGACGGCATGAAAGTTGACGCCCACGGCAACGTTTATTGCGACGGCTCTGGAGGACTATGGGTGATTGATCCTAATGGAAATCATTTGGGTATTTTAGTACATGGCGCAGATGGAACTACTAATATGGCTTGGGGCGGCTCGGGTTGCTCCACTTTATATTTTACTACACGTCATACATTAGGCAGTATTGATTTGAAAATACAAGGGATTCCAGTACCGTCCAAGAGGTGAGCAGGGGTATTAATATATTAGGCCTTAAATATTATTTTATAAAATGTATTGGGATCCATCTGTATCCTAAAACGATAAGATGGATCCCAATACATTCAGTTAAGGCAATTTAGGGATCTGTCCCGGGAGATACCAGGTAGATCGGAAAACGCCATTATTTTCGGCCCCATCCCCTCCCTGATCCCAGTAAGGGTTAATGTATTCCCAAACCACTTCCTTTGAGGGAGTTACTTGAAACATTCTCCCAAACATTCCTTCGGTTATCAGTGTGTTACCGTTAGGTAATCTTCGTGCCCCGGAGATACGAGGACTGTAAAAATTGTAATAAGGATGATCAGAATATTCCCAAACAATTTCGTTGTTAGCCGGATTTATTTCGATTACCCTTGAAAATACCCTGACATCGTTTTGACGTCGTTCCCCGTTATCGAAGATGAGTATATTCCCGTTATCTAGTAGGCTAGGATCATGCTGTCTTGCTATCACGTCCCATCCCACTTTCCATGTTATCTCCCCACTTTTTTTGTCGATAATAAGAACTGAGGAGATGTTACGAAAACTAACCAGTACACGATCGCCCTCTAGGGGGACGATCGTGTTACCGTGGCTCCATTCGTGTCGGGGCTCCCCGGGAGTGATAATATCTGTGGCTACATTAAGGTGTTCGTATGAATGCCATTCCCAGATCGATTTTCCACTTGCATCTACCTCGACTAGCTTGTCTGCCCACATGTCAGTGATTTCCGAACCAGGTATACCACCCTGCACATTCTTAGCTAGGTCGGGAGGCATGGGTTCAACTGTTAGGTAGATCGCACCACCGGATTCAGTACGTCTAGCATCATGATGATGGCTTGTGTCCTTGTGTTGCCAAATGATGTTACCGTCCCAATCAGCCTCTAATAGTAATCCTCCATTGAAATTATTGAATGCGGGAAACCGCTCTATCCCGTCGCTGGGTGCTTTCGCGAGATAGAAAAGATTTCCATTTGGGAGAATATAACCCCAAGATCCTGGAGAATAGGGCATCTTCCAACGATGAACTTCCTCTCCGTTGACGTCTATAACTAATACTTCTCCATCACCATGATGGGGTGCGTAGCATAAATATCCGGGGCATGCTTGGGATTCGTCAACACCCGTTAACCCAGTCCGCCCGTAACGGCGCCATGATTGTTGATCTAGTTTCATAATCCTCTTCTAAGTTAATTAAAATCATAGCCTACTGCAGACCAAATCCTAGTCAATTCTGAAGTCCTCATCGCACTTAAAGGGACATGTCGTTAGATGTGAGTTGATACCCTATGCGAAATAAATGGGTTGTAATAATGTTCGGATATGGTTGTTGGAGCGGGCGATGGGATTCGAACCCACGACTTTTTGCTTGGGAAGCAAACACTCTACCACTGAGTTACGCCCGCTTTCGATGGTGTTAATTATAGCACCTGTAGATATAAAAAAGTGTCAAAAGCCTTTTGTTTGATGTCTATATAAGATTATTACAATCAGAATGTAAAGATTCTTGGATAGATAACTGAGGAGCGCCTGAATTAGGCTTTTGGTTATGAAGGCAACTCTAAATAATCGGTATTTACTCAAGACTTCTTTCTGAGAAGAAGGTACACGATTATGTGTAAAGGGATAGTTATAAAAAGTCCAAAAAGCCCAAACAAAATTGCGAGAATGTGCAAACAAATAAATACTCCGTGTATTAAACAGCCAGACATAACTCACTTCCCTGAAGCAAATTATCGTATTTAGATCAAAAATAATCAAATTATGGCATTTAAGGTTTCCTTTATTTTATAATCAGGAAGCAAACACTCTACCACTGTGTTACGCCCGCTTGCATTTCAGGTTATAGCACTGTTTAGATTTAGAAAGGTTTATAGACGTATACTTACAGGCAAGGTTGCTAAATTGAGGTAGATAGTTTATTTAAGGATAATCGTCTTTATATGAAAACACATCGCTGTAAAGTAATATTGTCCTCGTTATGAAAATACCAGTAGAAGTTTATACGTTCACTATTCTAAATTCTTTTAATCAATATGGCGGAGTTTGGGTCGGTTCTAGCTCTAACGAACCCATTGTCGATGTAGTAGTAATGACTAGGAGGCATATTCA
>ENA-UPTF01002537-UPTF01002537.1-marine-metagenome-genome-assembly--contig:-NODE-2537-length-10510-cov-2.770440_pt1 | contig 10510 bp, 7 predicted proteins | sample MGYA00238166_ERZ767019 | MGnify/ENA primary metagenome ERZ767019 (study PRJEB28930, sample SAMN06266391) | marine metagenome | isolation source: Sea water from 250 m depth | place: Atlantic Ocean | study... | reverse complement strand
GCTGAAGAAGATCTATCAAAGGCGCCCTTAGAGAAAAGAAAAACAACAAAGGAAACTGTTGAGAATAACAAAAGCCATGATAGGAAAAATGATTCCAATTCTTCATTGAACAGGTCCAATGAAGAAAATGATGACGATAAGCCTTGGACCTTCAGAGAATATTTTATATTCACTATAATACTCTTGGTAGCAATTGCAGATGAGGTAGGGATCATAGACCTAGATTCCATTTGATATTCTAATTAAAATTCATTTTATAAAATATAATACAAAAATGAATGATAAAAATATTACCAACAATTAGGACGGACCGATTGGTCATGAAATGTTTATCTTGTGCAAATGATTGGAAAAGAACAAAACTGATAGAGTACGTATCCTTATTATCCTGTTGCCCAAGCTGCGGTAGCCGTTTTGTGATTAGGAATGATATGGTTCTATCCATTTACACATTTATAAAGAAATTATTTTATAGAATATAATATTCTACCAGATCTCCTATCGTGATCCTTTATTTAAAAGGTCTACTCTTTATATTATCTTATACTCATAAAGCAATCCCAACATATAAAAAAATGTATACATGCATGATAAATATACTTAAAGTGATACTTTAAATCATTAAATCACGTTATAATAATTTAATGTATTGATTCAGAACACTTATTAATTGTTCAGGTGAATATTAATAAGTATCACTGAAATATTTTTGAAGTTTTTATATTGTAAATTGCTCAATAAATTCAATTAAAGTTATTTTATCTAAGAAATTGGTTTAATATTATTTCACCATATCTTATTTTAGAATAGAGCATTAAATTCGCGTTGAATTCAATGTATCGAATGGAGGCAAGTATGACGTTATTGGAAACATTAAAGAAGATCGAACATTTCATTTTAGGTGATAACAAACATAAGAGTGACAATAAGCCACCGGATCATTGGAAAAAGTATCGTAGACCAAAAACAGATTCCTGATCTTAATTCATAGGCCATATGAAGAAATTCTGCTTATTATATTTTTTTTATTTAGGTTATGCATTTGCCCAAACCTGCTTGGTCGATGGACTGGAATTAACATATACGGGAATGACAGAATATGTTAATGGAGAACAATTATATCTATTTAGATGTGTGGCTGACCACCAAATGTGGCTTAGTGAAAAGCAGAGATCTCATCCTGACCAATATCCTGAAGTACATGATACACGACCCAAGGTCGAACCAATATCCGAATCTGAACCAGATAATGAATCGAATTTAGAAATATTATTCCATGAAAAACTTGAGAGCGATATAGCGGAGCAGGAAAATGTAAAAAAAGAACTCTCTGACCTTGCTGTCATAATGAAAGATCAGCAGAGATTATTTAGAGATCGATCAAAAGATCTTGGGTCTGCAATTCGCCAGGTTGATCAAGATAACGAAAGGCAATCCTTCGGTGTTGCTACTTACACTGCTGGCGTTTTAGCAATAATCGCTTTCCTGAGCACGCTGATATAGGTTCATATTCCTATATGGATGCTTCTATGCAGCTAGGGGCTATAATTTATAATTTGGTTAGGTACCTAAGGGGTCTATAGATGTTACTTATGAAGAAAATTCATTTCATAGTGACCATAGCAATGATATTGATCAATGTGAAAGGATTTTCACAGAATAGAATATCAGTTACAGGAAAAGTATCTAATATTGATGGTAAACTCCTTGCCGATGCGGTCTTATCACTAAGTAAACAGAATAAAATAGCTACAACTAATCGATTTGGTGAATTCGACCTTGGTAAGATATTTACAAATGATACGGTCATAGTTAATATTCCTGGCTACCAGTCGATTAACACACCTGTTTCATCAGAGATCAATTTTACCTTGTATCCTACATCGGAAATAAGAGAGAGGATCAATAATGCGAGAGAGGGGGAGATCGTTTCTATCTCATCTGGTATACATTATCTCTATCCAGACTTCAGGTCAGATAGTACAATTGGGGTCCATATTAAAAATAAACGTGATCTGACCATTCGCGGTGAGCCCGGTGCAGAAATAAGAATGCGATGGCTCAATGCTGACATAATAAGGATATCTGGTTCTCAGAATATTCTTTTAGAGAATCTCATTATTGGTCATCATGATCCAATGGATGAATCCTCTGACAGAACCACAATTCTTATTGAGGGATCAAACGATATTGTTATCAATAATACCAATATTGACGGTTCGGGTAAGGTTGGGATCAGTGCGCGGGAGAGTAATGGTATTGTCATTGATAATTCCAGTATCAATAACAATAGTGATTTTGCCTTTGTATTCAGTGAATGTAATAGCATTTCGATCAAGGAAACGCTTATAGCGGATAATGGTGATATAATGTCGAACGAGGAGCGTAATGTAGAAATGATCGAGAATACTTTTAAGGTAAGTGGATATTTCGTTCCTGAGTTTGTTTTTGTTGATGGTGGTACCATAGAGATTCTGGATGAGAGTATCATTCCGCCACCAGAACCTCAACTGTTAAACGCTGGTGATCTTTATGTTGGGAGGACGGAGGTCACTTTTGATCAGTATGACGGATTTTGCGATGCAACAGGAAGAACAAAACCGGATGATAGTGAATGGGGGCGTGGAGATAATCCTGTCATCAATATTACCATAGAAGATGCCAAAGTCTATTGTGAATGGCTTAGTGCTCTTTTGAATAAAAATATCCGATTACCAAGTTCAAGTGAATGGGAGTATGCAGCCCGAGGAGGAAAAAAAGGCGGTGATGATAACCAATATAGTGGAAGCAATATTATTGGAGAAGTGGCTTGGTGTAAGTTCAATTCTGATAATAGAACCCACAATGTTGCCCAAAAAATACCTAATGAATTGAACATATTTGATATGAGTGGTAATGTATATGAATTTTGTACCGATAGAATGGATAGTCTACTGGTCTTAAAAGGAGGTTCATGGGCAAATGGTGGTGTAGGTTGTCGATTGGCCGATCACGTTGTAAGTGAAGTAGGGTTTTGGGACGATAATATAGGATTCCGTTGTTTCCAGGATAGATGATCACATTTTCTTGGACATAAAATATCAAGATTTTGTATTGAAAAACCCCGTAGTTACGGGGTTTTTCAATTGACCTAAGTATGAGATTAAAGATCATCAATTGTATACTCTTCCTGACACTGTTCTCTGTAAGTGCAAGTGAATTGCCAGAAGGATTCGTGTATGTCAAAGAAATAATCCCGGATATAATCTTGGATATGCGTTACCATGGATCGAATAATTTTGTAGGGGAAAGTATCAATGGATATATAGAACCGAAATGTATACTCACGATTGATGCTGTAAAGAACTTAAAGAACGTACAGAATGAACTAAGACATTTTGGTCTTGGACTAATAATATTTGATGCTTACAGACCACAGATGGCTGTAGATCATTTTATCCTGTGGTCAAAGAATAAGGATAATAGAATGAAAGAGAAATATTATCCAGATATTTCTAAAAAGGATCTTTTCGCAAAAGGATATATTGCCAGCAGGTCAGGTCATTCCCGTGGGAGTACAGTAGACCTCTCTATCGTTTCGCTTAAGGATAAGACGGAATTGGATATGGGAACCGACTATGATTTCTTTAGCATTCTATCATGGCCTTCCAGTATGGATATCAATGAAGACCAGCGATCTAATCGAATGCTATTACAGATATTAATGAAAAAGAATGGGTTCATTCCGCTAAAGGAAGAGTGGTGGCACTTTACCATGGAAGACGAACCTTTTCCCGATACATATTTTAACTTTCCTGTCCAATAATCTCTTTTGTTTGATGGTATATTTCATATCAATAAAATCGACTTAAATATTAGTATGGAAACTGAGTATGCATAGGAGATCGGTGTGTTTGGTGTTCTTTATTTTAGTTCCTTTGATCGCCCAGGATACTTTTTCCATTGTTGCTATTGATACCATCACTGGAGAGGTAGGAAGTGCTGGTGCCTCATGTATAGCTGGATCGATCATAATCAGCGATGTCCATCCAGGGGTCGGTGCCATACATACGCAAGCATATTGGATCTCAACAAATCAGCAAAATGCCAGTGATCTAATGAACAACGGTTACTCTCCACAAGAGATAATCGATTGGTTGGTTGAAAATGACGTTCAGAATAACCCGAGTATCAGGCAGTATGGAATCGTGGATATGATAGATGGGGGTAGGTCCGCTGCATATACAGGGGAAGATTGTGATGATCATAAGAACCATGTCACCGGCGACACCTATGCTATCCAGGGGAATATTCTCCTGGGACAGGACATACTGGATGATATGGAAACTGCATTCCTTAATTCATTCGGCACCTTAGATGAAAAACTATTATCTGCAATGGAAGCTGCCAATGTTCCTGGTGCTGACACACGTTGCTTGGACTATGGGATTCCAGCACTTTCTGCATTCATTCGAATGGCACGTTCAGAGAATATTGCAGATTCACTGTACTTGGATATAAATGTCAATGGTGTACCTATTGTCACTAACCCTATTGATTCTCTATACCAATTATATTGGGATTGGAAGAGAACAAAATTTACTCTTGGAGATATAGATCATGATCGATCCATCGATATTATTGATGTCTTACTTTTAGCTGATCTTATCGATGGTACTATTTCTCCAACAGAATTTCAGATAGATCCCGCAGATATGAACAACAACGGTCAGATCGAGATATCAGATCTCTATGTGCTGGTCTTTTATATTATTGGTACTGTTGGTTGTATGTTTTGTACATAATGGAGGGAAAATTGAATCATACTATATTGAAGAACATTTGGGTGACCCTATTATTAATATCTTGCCTAATTAATGGAAGATCCAAACCTGAAGAATTCCTGATGGACTCACAGAATATCATTAATGCGGCGATGAATGATAGCACAGCGTATGAAAGGCTTGCATATCTTTGTGATACTTTCGGACCGCGCTTGAGCGGATCAAGCAATTTAGAGAAAGCCTTGGACTGGATCATCTTGGAAATGAGATCGGATGGGCTAAAAATGGCTAGGGGAGAGCGTGTACAGGTACCCACTTGGATCCGTGGTAATGAATCTTTGGACCTTATTCTTCCTTTCAAAAAGAGTATGGCCATGCTGGGACTGGGTGGCAGCATAGCAACACCAAAAGGTGGTATAAAAGCCGAAGTGGTCGTGGTCAACAGTTTTGATGAATTAGATGAAAAACAAAATGATGTTAGAGGAAAGATCGTACTGTTCAACGCACCATTCACTACCTATGGTGAAACGGTACAGTACCGCTATAAAGGTGCCAGTTCAGCTGCAAGGTATGGTGCCTTGGCAAGTCTTATACGTTCAGTAGGGTCATGGTCCATGAATACTCCCCATACCGGTGTCATGACCTATGATAGAGATCAGCCGAAGATCCCTCATGCTGCCATCACCATGGAAGACGCCATGATGCTTGGACGTCTTCAGGAACGTGGTGAGAAGATCGTGTTGCATCTTCGTATGGAGGCCAGGTCAGTTGCTGACCGCTGGTCTCGGAATGTCATTGCAGAGTTACCAGGATCAGAGTTTCCGGAAGAGATCGTTGTGCTTGGCGGTCATATTGATTCCTGGGATGTTGGACAAGGTGCACATGATGATGGCGGCGGTTGCATTGCGGCATGGCAGGCGGTGAAGTTGATAAAAGAACTTGGTCTTCAGCCGAAACGCACCTTACGTGTGGTCTTGTGGACTAATGAAGAGAATGGAGGACGTGGGAACAAGAACTATCGAGACGAACATTTTGATGAATTGAAGGACCATATTCTCGCTATTGAATCAGATGGTGGGGTATTTGATCCCAGGGGATTCGGTTTTACGGGTAGCGATGAATCCAGGGATATTCTTACCGATATAAGCAGGCTATTATTGCCCATAGATGCCAACGCTATTTTCAAAGGTGGAAGGGCTGCGGACATAGCACCGTTAAATGACGAAGGAGTCCCTGTCATGTCCTTGAAGGTGGACGGGTCAAAATATTTTTGGTATCATCATACCAATGCGGACACATTTGATAAAGTGGATATCATGGAGTTCAATCGATGTGTTGCTGCGATGGCGATCATGGGATATGTCGTAGCAGATATGGATGATAGGTTACCTCGTTAAATGAAAATATGATTAATTGATCCATTATCGGACCATACCGCATTCGTTAAAATTATAGATAAGATGAATTTAAATTGATATACTTGAATTTTTGATTTACGATGTCAGAACCTAATAGAAAACTTGCTACGATCGTTTTTACTGATATTGTTGGATTTACACAAATGTCAGCTGAGAATGAACCTTTGGCTATTCAACTTTTGGAGACCCAAAGAACAACCTTACGGCCAATAGTCGATCGTCATGGAGGAGAATGGTTGAAAGAAATGGGTGACGGTTTATTATTGGCATTTCAAACAACGAAAGAAGCGATCGAGTGTTGTATTGAGATACAGCATACAGTAAAGAATGTCGCCAATCTTGATCTGAGAATAGGTGTTCATCAGGGTGAAGTAGTCGTACAGGGAGGTGATGTTATTGGTGATGATGTTAATATTGCTTCTCGTTCAGAACCTTTTGCAGCGCCAGGTGGTATAGTTGTGACCGATCGTGTTAATGCGTCACTCATGAGAGATCCTGTGTATCAAACAAAATTAATTGGCAAACCTGCATTAAAAGGTGTTCTACAGGAGATCAAACTTTATTGTATAACGTCTCATGGACTACCTGAAACAGATATGTCCCAAGTATCAGCAAAATTGGATGGTGGAAGATCCACTATCGAGCAAGAACAAGCTACTATTGATTCTAGCTTATCGCAAAAGATGGTGACAACAAAGGTATCATCTTCAAAAATACCCTTGATCCTTGGAGGAGTTGCCGTGTTTTTGGTAATCATAGCTGGGTTGATCTTCATAGAGGGTCAAGGTGTCAATTCTACAATATCAAGTTCTGGTGAAAAAGAATCGATCGCTGTTTTACCTTTTGTGAACATGAGCTCGGATAAGGAAAATGAATATTTTAGTGATGGTATAACAGAAGAGATTTTGAATTATTTATCAAAGATCAAGGATCTAAGGGTGATATCAAGAACTTCTGCATTCACTTATAAAGAAAGAACAGATATCAGTATCGCCGATATCGGACGTGAATTAGATGTCACACATATGTTAGAGGGCAGTGTTAGAAAAGCAGGGAACAAGGTACGTATCACGGCCCAGTTGATACGTTCACAAGATGATGCACACCTTTGGTCAGAAACGTATGACCGTGATCTTGAGGACATATTTGCTGTACAGGATGAAATAGCACAGACCATTGTTGGTACCCTAAAGATGGATTATATCGGGCACACAAACGATCTGGAGCCTAAGAAGAGCCAAACATCGATCGAAGCATATAATATGTATTTACAAGGGATCCATTTCCAGGATCGTAGAGATGAGGATGGTATGAGAAGAGCCCTATCATTCTTCAAAAGAACAGTGCAATTAGATCCTGAGTATGAGTTGGCATATGTGGGACTTGCCAATACTTATCTGTTATTAGCTGATTATGGGTATGCAAGTTTTGATGAGAATCTTCCATTAGCAGAGCATAATGCGAATAAGGCCATGGCCCTTAATCCTGAATCTGCAGAGGTACACGCAGCCAATGCCTTTGTAAGTCTGATCAGAAAAGATGATCCACGTAAGACCGAATCATACTATTTAAAGGCAATAGAACTAAATCCAAATTATGCAACAGCACATCATTGGTACTCAGATTTTTTGAAAATAGTATTAAAAGATCATCAAAAAGCACTTCTATATGGTAAAGCGGCACAAAAGCTTGATCCTCTTTCCGGCATTATCGGCATAAACCTGGCTAAGATACAGATCAGTTTGAATGAAAAGGAAGATGCTGAGAGGACATTAAAGAATATCATCAAAGTTCATCCAAAATTTTTACAGGCATATATCTCATTAGGCACCCTATACATGTCGAAAGGGAGGTGGAATGAATCAGAGACAATGGCTAAAAAAGCAACTAAAATTAAACCAGAGGATGGATTTGCATGGAAAACATTAGCTGAAATAATGACTGCGCAAGGGAAAATGGTAGAAGGTATTAATGCATATAAAACATTTGTGGACCTTAATCCAACATCAACCATGGCCTTAGAACACCTCTCAATTGGGTATTATTTTGAACGCAGTTTCGATAAGGCATCCAATACAATTGAAACAATTTATGATCAAACAACCTTTTCACCTTTAGCAAATCTGGTTGAAGGCTGGATACTATTGCTGGAAAAGGATTATACCAGTGCGTTGAAGGTGCTACAAAGTTCAAGAAATGGTTTCCTGGGACTTTCAGCCCAACATGAAGCATTATCACTATCTGCGCAAGGAGTCATTCATGCTCTCCAGAATAACATAGACCAAGTAACATTAACAATATCTGAATTAGAGAGCTTCGGAGCTTCAGATGGAGCCAAAAGCATGATCGGTATAATCAAACTATATTCAGGAGAACGATCAGATGGATACAAAATGCTCAAAGATGATATTCTAAGTGATAATCCATATGTTTATTTGCATATAGATCCCTTACTTGATCCTTTTAGGGATGAAACTCAATTTATTGAATTGTTGGATCTTTATAATATTAATAAAAATAATTCTTTATGATATTATTAAGGAACGATCATTAAAAATAAAAGATCGATACTTAATAAATACGTAAATAGAAAAAGATCACTGGAATAAAAAGATCATAGATACATATAATAATTTGGATCCTGCGTAATGCCTGCGACAACCAGAAAGCTCGCCGCGATTGTTTTCACAGATATTGTTGGTTTCACAAAGCTCACTGCTAAGAATGAACCGGCTGCTCTTAAATTATTAGAAAAACAACGTGAACTCCTGAAACCGATCGTTAAATCCTATAATGGAAAATGGCTAAAGGAGATCGGTGACGGCTTATTACTGTCTTTTAAAACAAATATTGATGCAGTTGAATGTGCAATAAAGATTCAGGGTGAAGTAAGATCCGTGGATAACCTTGATCTAAGAATAGGTATCCACCAGGGGGAGGTCGTATTCCAGGGAGGTGATGTTATTGGAGATGATGTGAATATTGCCTCCCGCATAGAACCCTTTTCTGCGCCCGGTGGGATTGCAGTGTCTGACCGTGTTAATGCTTCTTTAGAAAGGGATCCTGACTTTAAAACGGTATACTTGAGCAAGCCTCAGTTCAAGGGTGTTTCACAACAGGTAAGTGTTTACTGTATTGTCTCTCATGGTCTGCCAGAGACAGAGCTGTCCCAAGTAAGTGCAAAACTTGAAAAAAATAAAAAAAATGGCTTCAAATGGAATGCCATGCAGATCATCGGTGTAGTTGCATTTTTTGTTGGTTTAATTGCACTGGGTTCTATTGTTTTATCGAACTTTTCAGCAGATGAAGATGAGATCCCATCCATTGCTATACTTTATATGAAAAATCTTGGAAACACCGAAGATGAACCGTGGGCATATGGATTAACAGAGGACCTGATTGTTGAAATGAGTCGAATGGGAAACATTCGTGTGGCGTCTATGAATGCTGTGACAAAATTCAAAGGTTCTGATCTCTCCGAGAGTGACATTGCAAAAGAACTGGATGTTGTTTTTACCCTGACAAGCAGTATCCACAAATCCAATGAACAGTTCAATCTTCGATGTCAATTACATGACCATAAAAAGAATATGACTCTTTTTGGGGATAAATGGACAGAATCTCTGGAGAACGCATCACTAATTGTTAGTAATCTTGCGGACAGTCTTTCAAATAAACTGACCTATAAAAAAAGTGACCATCAACTGGTGAGTGAGACCTATAAGGCAGATCCCGTTGCCTATGAATATATGTTAAAGGGAAAATACAAGATACAGCACCAGCAAAGTTCTGAGGATTGGGAAGTGGCTGAGAGTCTCTTGAAAATGTCAACTGATATTGATATTGAGCTTTCTCCATCATGGGCACTATTAGGATGGATATCATTCAGACAGGGCAAGTTTCAAGAAATGCGGGAATACTCTGAAAATGCTATCGATATTGGATTGAAAACAAAAAATTTCATTTCAGTTGGCCATGGTTATGAACAATTTGGCTTTTATTATGAATATGGAAAAAACAATCTAGATTCAGCGGCATTTTATTATTTACAATTCTTTCAGACCTCGGAAAAAACAGATTATAAAAAAGGTACAACTGACGCAGCAAGGCATTTGTCCAATCTTCTAAAAAAACAGGGAAAAAATGAAGAAGGATTGAACTATATGAAAATATCAGTTGATGTTGCAAGAAAGTATGGGGATAAACATGAGTTACCTTTGACCTTGGCAAATTATGCAGACCTATTACTGGAAGATGAACAATTGGAAAAAGCCAAAACTATTTTGGATGAAGCAAAAGAACTATCTAAAAAATTTAGAAAACAAGAAG
>ENA-UPTF01002536-UPTF01002536.1-marine-metagenome-genome-assembly--contig:-NODE-2536-length-10510-cov-5.020320_pt1 | contig 10510 bp, 7 predicted proteins | sample MGYA00238166_ERZ767019 | MGnify/ENA primary metagenome ERZ767019 (study PRJEB28930, sample SAMN06266391) | marine metagenome | isolation source: Sea water from 250 m depth | place: Atlantic Ocean | study... | reverse complement strand
CTTGAGTAAGAATGCTCTTTCGTTGACTGCTCCACTGCAAAAATTTACGCGGCTTTCAAATCTCCATTTTGCATTAGAGCGTAAGAGTAAGACACTTTGATCCATGTTGTAATATAAGGAGATTTCTCAAAAGCTTTCTCAAAAGTTTCAATTTAACCACTATAATTACCACAAAAACGTTATGTTTCTGCGGTACTAACAACTTCTATGATCACCCTGGAGAGTTCTATCATTTTTTCCAGAAAGCCTTTGATAAACCTATTTGTGGTTTGTTGTTTCCTTTTTTAAATAAGTTTTCCAAAAAAAGAAAACAAGAATTAATATATCTCTTTTCCAAAATCAGGATTAGGATCAAGAAAACGTTCAATTACATTTCGAAGCAACTTTGAAATATTGTTGTTGTAATCATTGCAAGGCAAGCTCCCACAGAACGTGATTGAACCGATTGAAAAGACCGCACCACCGTTAGCAGTTTGATAAAAAACCATATCGGCGCGGATTAGGTTTTTGATAGAATCACCAGGCCAAGTACCCATATGAGTCAATTGTTCTTCTGGTACTAGAACGAAAAAGTCCTCTTCATCTCCAGTATAATCGCGACTGTGGCCTTCTGAACTTGCTAAGACGACTGCATTTTCTGGAGTGCCTAATCGAACATCTGCACGGTCCAATTCGTATCCTGCAGCGCCACCGCCAGAAAGTCCAAAATCACCAAGTCTCTTATCGTCAATGCCTTTAAAAGCCCAAGAAAATCGCGATTCAAAGGACGCCTCTAGGCGCTGGTAATACGATCCGAAAAAAGTTCCCTGCGCTGAAAAACCGACTCCAGCGATTTGCTGAGGCGGACGACCATTGCGTCGCCAAAGCCCACCATATTCACCATCAAATGCATTATAATATTCTCCCGGTTCAGCTGCCCAGGCACGAATGCCACCTTCTCCTCGGCGAATTTCGATGACGCTTTTTTCTTCTGAATGCATTGCCACTTTCCAGTAAAAACCGTTGCCACCCAAATAAACAAACCGGCCACCCCCATCTCGGTATGCCTCAATTGCATCCAGAGTCTTATTTGTGTGATATTCTGGGTGAGTTGCTGTCAGCACTGTGCGATAAGGTTCAAGAACAAGCTGACCTTCTTCATGCACCTCTTGATCCGATATAAGGTCGTAAGAGAATTCCTGTTCCTCTAACCAATCAATTAGATGAGTGTCGGCCTGTAAATGCCTAAGGCCAGAGCCATTTTGATCCACAATAGTGAAATAACCAGGCCGCATTGTCAAAATTGGGCGGAGAGCAGAGGAGTGACAGATTCCGCTTCCATCAGTGTGGAAATTATAGGTTGAGAGCCCGTATTCTGAGTGATCGCCGGGGTTCCATGGATAGGCATCCCAGTCCTTTGCCCTTTTTCTCCAAGGATCACCAAATTCGGGTCTCGCGTGGTTTGCATAAATAACGTAGGTGAATGTAGGAATGACAAGACACAGATCCGCTGTGTTCTTGCCCTTTGGCGGACAAATCACAAAAGGAATGATATCTTCTCGATCCCTACACTTTAACTTAGCACCATATAATCCGGAGGCGAGGTCATCCGGAACAAGAAAGCTAAAATCAGTTTGCCAGTCACAATCGTGTAAGTCATCATCATGAAAGTGGATGGCCCCATACTGCTCAGGTGCATGCCGCCAACACATCTCTTTTGCTGTCCAATTTGACCCCGTCATTGCACGGGCTGGCAAATTGACTAGTCGTCCGTTGAGTCCGTGAGAGCCGTTATCAATCAATCTCGTCGACGACATTTCTTTAGCAAAATCCCAGTCGGCAAAACATCTCTCATTTTTGGCAATAGGAAAATTTTCTAAGCCAAGAGCAAAGTCATGGATCCTGGGACGTTCTATCTTGCCATTGAAATGGGAGCCCATACAATCTCTCTGTTCTGCGCCGAAGAGCAGCGGAGAAGACATCCTATCAGGTGGCATATCGAGATTTATTGTTTCGATTATGGCAGTCGGCTCTGTATGTTTGACCGAAAGAGGCAGACAGCCTACAGACAAAGTTTGCTCTAAAGCATCATAGGCCAACCATATAGTATACCATTGCCTGGTATGTAGGGGTTTTGCGTGATTGATATTAGTTTTTCCGATCTCACCAAACAGTAGCCCGTCCTTTTCTATTCCGAGTACACCACCACTTCTTTTCTGATCACCCCAGGCTATAATTGCCTGACGCCCTTTCTTTGGGGTCGTCGGCCAAATTGTGGTTGACATCGTAAAGCTGTTCAAGTCTTCAAGGGGTCGGGCAGAATCAACAATCCCATAAGAACCAAGGTGTATATTCTGGATGCGTGATGGATATTGGCCAGTGAAAGATGCATCAACGCTTTTCTCACGAATGCCTGGTCCTGCTGGGTTGGGATCAGAGCATCGAATGCGAACAAGGTTTGCTTGAAATGGAATGTTAAATGTTGAGCTGACTTTGAATTCCAATGTATCACCGGGACGTGCAGATAACTTATTCACATAACCGATTAGAGGGATCATTTTAAAAATTTTTGAAGTTAAATTTAAACCTGTTTAAAGAAAAAATTCTAACAATATTAACCATTACAAAAGATCACTGTTTCCAGCTATTCAAGAATGTATCTGTTTAACTCAAAATATTCCAATTGAAAGTACAGAGTTTTCCAAAATCATCACGATAGAAAGGTGCTTATTTAGTTAAGACTGATAATCGTGGTTCTACACTCCAGAAATTCAGTTCACGCTCAACTGTTCGAGCGATTCGCAAAAGCTTATCCTCAGTAAAAGGCGCACCAATCAATTGTACGCTGGCAGGCAAGCCGTTTGTATCAAAACCGATTGGTATGTTCACAGCTGGAAAACCCAGATAGTTTACTGGTCTGGTATTATGTCCGGACTGCAGAATCATCTGAGCAGCATCAGGATTTGTACCCAAATCGCTCTCTTCAATTGTCGGTAGCGGATAAGGCCAGACCGGAGTAATTACGGCATCAACCTTTTCGAAGGTTTCCGCGAGAACCTGTTTTGCGGAAATGGCTCTATTTGCAAGTGCATTGTAGTAATCGTACGCAGGAACAAAGAACCCGACTAACAGGCGTGCCAGAGTCTGCTCTCCGAATGCGCTGTAGTTTTCGAGGATTGTTTTTTCGTGAAGTGAAGCCCCTTCAACGGCTGTAATTAGCATTGTCATGGCATTCGCAGTTTCGATCCCAGGAACATCTACATCGACACATTTTGCGCCAAGATGCCCCATGAGGCGAAAGATCTTTTCAATGCCATCGGTGACAGTCCGATCAGTATCTTCAAAAAAATAATTGGTTGGCCAACCGATCCGAAGACTGGTCATCCCTTCTTCAAGTTTGTCAAGAAGGTGCGGAAAATTGAAAAGGATGGAACCATAATCACGTTTGTCCATCGCGGCAATAGCCTGCAAAACAACTGCACCATCACGAACTGAACGTGTCAGAGTACCGACCGTATCCAGCGTAGGGGATAGTGCTATAACACCACTCCTACTTACTAATCCATGGGTCGGTTTGATACCTACAAGTCCGCATGCTGCGGCAGGTAGTCGAACCGAACCGCCAGTATCAGACCCAAGTGAAATTGGAACGATACCACTAGCCACTACGGCTCCAGAACCAGAAGATGAACCACCACAAATATATTTTGGATGCCATGGATTAGTCGGTGTGCCCGAGTAGGTGTTGTGTCCAGTTGTACCTAGCCCAAACTCCACCGATGTCAGGCGCCCACAATCGATTGCTCCCTGTTTGTCCAGCCTATCTATGACAAAAGCAGTCTGGGAAGCGTGGTGACCGGCAAGGGTCTTTGAGCCACCTTCGCAAGGCCAACCTTCACGCATGAATAGGTCCTTGTGTGCGACCGGCACTCCAAGAAGTGGGGACGAACGATTTCCATCGCCCTGAAGTACCGAATTGTAAAGGTTTTTTGCTCTTGCGATTGAGTCGTCTTTTGCAACATGAGCTACAGCATTCAACTTTCTGCCAAGATTATCGAGATTAGATACTGCCTGAGAAGTCTGTTCAATTATAGATTTCGGATGATTATTTATATTGGCTCTCATTTCCTCGATAGATCTTAAGGGCGAACTCATATCTATTTCTTACGAGAAAGTTCAAAAATAAGGCCCTGATAGTCGTAAAAGTGGCGTGGATCAAAAGGACAGCTATCCACGGGGTAGGATTGCTTACATAAGAGTTTTGCTACTTCTGCGGCATTAGCAAGAGTTTCTTTAGAAATACCTGCGATAGAAAATCTTGAAAACAAGGGGTTCTCATCAGAGTTTTTAGTTTTGTCAGACATTTCACCTTTCCATATTTCTATTGTTGAAAATTAAATTGCGGTCGATCTTCAATATCCTTCAATAGCTGCTTCTTTAAAATATGTTTTTCTTGGAAAGATGCAAGGCGAGAAACGATTGGCGCAACTGGAAATTTTTGTAAAGTATCCCTGCATAGGCGGGGTTTGAATTAATCAAAAAACATAGCAGGAACTGTGGTTCGATGACTGTCGTAGTGTGTACGATTGTTCGAAGAAACTTTACTGTTAATGGCTCAACTAGGATATTATAACAAAATACCATTAAAAAAACAGTTAACCACTTGTCTATTGAATCTAAAAATCCTTTGCATAAGGATTTATCCAGTTTCTACCAGGAATGGAATCTAGCAGTGACTGTGTGTATTCATGTTGAGGATCTTCAAAGACTTTTCCAGTTGAACCAATCTCTACAAGCTTACCCTGGTACATCACCGCAATTTTGTCACAAACCTGGGCTGCAACTCTCAGGTCATGCGTGATGAACAACATTGAGAAGTTGAGTTTTTGCTTAATCTGCCCCAGTAATTTTAATACTTGTGCCTGGATAGAGACATCCAACGCCGAGACCGGTTCATCAGCAATCAAAATCTTTGGATCTAATGCTAAAGCCCTTGCAATGCCAATTCTTTGTCGTTGTCCACCTGAAAATTCATGCGGGTAGCGATTCGCAGACAGTGGCCCTAACCCTACTAAATCAAGTATTTCTTTGGCCTTTTGAAAGGCTTTTATCTGTTTCTCCCCATGAATAATAGGTCCTTGGGCAACCATTTGTCCCACCGTTAATCGTGGATTAAGAGAACCATATGGGTCCTGAAAAACCATTTGAATATCTTTTCTATAAGGCATCATGGATTTGCGGTCCATCTGGGTTAGGTCTTTTTGCTGATAAAGGATTGCCCCTCCATCAGAAGAAACTAATTTTACTATACATCTTGCAACAGTCGATTTGCCAGAACCTGATTCTCCTACCAAGCCAATGGTTTCTCCTTCTCGAAGAGTAAATTGAATTTTATTAACTGCATAAACTTCTGATTTGGATGAACTTAGAAATCCTCTTCTCCTTTTATAGGTTTTTTCTAAATTATCTACCTTCAGTAGAACAGGTTTTGAAGAATCAACCAATTTTGGTGCTTTCAAATCCGGAACGGAACGGATTAACTCTTGAGTATATATATGTTTAGGAGAATTAAGAATAACTTGAGCTTCATTTTCTTCAACCAACTGACCATCTTTCATCACAGCTATCCTATCAGCAATTTCAGCAACCACTCCAAAATCATGGGTGATGAAGATAACACCTGTTTGTTTTTCTATTTGAAGATCACGAATTAATTTCAGAATCTGTGCCTGAGTAGTCACATCCAGGGCAGTGGTTGGTTCATCAGCAATGAGGATCTTTGGTTCAAGTATAAGTGCCATGGCTATCATGGCTCTTTGTCGCTGCCCTCCAGAAATTTCGTGTGGATAAGCATGCATGACTTGTTGAGGATCCGGAAGATGAACTGCACTAAGCATCTCCAGAATACGCTGACGCCTTTCTGTTTTCTTCATTGAAGTATGAAGGAGCAGTACTTCCTCAATTTGTTTGCCAATACTGTGTAAAGGATTCAGGGCAGACATAGGTTCCTGGAAAATCATCGCAATAGACAGGCCTCGAATCTCCTGCAATTGCTTTGGAGTAAGATTGTTTATATAGCGGTCCTCAAACTTTATTTCACCTTCAGTAATTTTTAGTCGTTTGGGCAGCAATCCCATTATCGATCGGGCCATCATACTTTTTCCCGATCCTGATTCTCCAACTACACAAAGGATTTCATTTTCAATTATATCCAAATTCAATTTATCAACGGCATGACTTCTATCACCTCCTTCTGGAAGACTAATTGAAAGATTTTGAATTTCAAGCAATGAGTTTTTAGACATTTTAAAGATTGCGAAGCTTAGGATTAAAGGTGTCGTTTAATCCCTCGCCCACCAGATTGATCCCTAATACTGTGACTAGGATTGCTATCCCAGGAATTGCGCAAAGCCACCAGGCTGTTCGCAGGAATTCTCTGCCAGAACCAATCATGAAGCCCCAACTCATGACATTTGGATCACCAAGACCAAGAAATGCAAGCGCAGATTCGATAAGAATAGCAGTGGCCGTCATCAGTGAACCAGTAACAAGTATAGGTGAAAGAACGTTTGGAAGAATTTCACGGAAGATTATTACGGAGTCTTTCATACCAAGACAGATACAAGCTTCTACAAATTCACGGTTACGCATGGCAATAAATTCACCTCGCACCAACCTGGCAACAGGTGGCCAGGTAACCACTGTGATTGCAATTACAATGCTCTGAATAGAAGGTTGTAGTATTGCTACCAAAACTATTGCAAATACAAAAGATGGTATGGTCTGAAAAAATTCAGTAAAACGCATTAGCAGGTTATCCGTTTGTCCTCCATAATAACCTGAAAGACTTCCAATAACTGTACCGAATATGACGGAAAGCATCGTTGCAATAGATGCAATCAGGATTGACGTTCTGGCACCATGAACAACTCCAGCAGCCACATCTCTTCCAAGTCTATCTGTGCCGAGAAAAAATTCGCCAAATGGTTCTAGTAAAGGTTTACCAACCGTTTTAAAGGGATTTTCTGGATAAATTAATGGTGCCAATATAGCCAACAAAATAATAACAATTAGTAATAGAAGACCTATGACTGCAGCTCTATTCCTAACAAAAAGTCTTAGAAAATCCGTGTTGTTCTTTATTATTTCCATTACTACCTCAATCTAACTCAATTCTTGGATCAAGAAAGGTATAAATAATATCCACTAAGAGATTTACTACAACTACCAAACAAGCTGAAAGAAAGAAAATACCCAACAAAAGATTAATATCTCGAGCAAATAAAGTCTGAAAAGCTAATTGTCCAAGTCCTGGCCATCCAAATACTGCTTCGACAACGACTGAACCACCAAGTAAAGCTCCCACCTGAAATCCTGCCATTGTGATGACTGGAAGAATAGCATTCTTCAAAACATGCCTGAAAGTAACTCTATTTTCAGATGCGCCCTTAGCCCTTGCAGTAACAACATAGTCCATACCATGCTGCTCTAATACGGATGCTCGCATTAACCGCGTATATAGTGCCAGGTAAAATAAGGATAGTGTGATGGATGGTAAAATTAGATGGTGAGCAATATCAAAAAATCTCTCCCAACCAGTATAGAACTTTATTATGTCTTCCATGCCAGTAGCAGGAAACCAGTCGAGGTGAATCGAAAAGATGACCATCAACATCAGACCCACCCAAAAAAGTGGTGTGGCATAAGAAATAATAGCTAAAATCGAAATTAAAGAATCCTGCCAATGGTTAACTCTCATGGCTGCAAAAAGTCCAAGTAAAATTCCAAATCCAACTGACAGAAATAAAGTCGTAGTCATCAAAAGCAAAGTTGCTCCAAGCCTATCTAGAATAATTTCTAAAACGTCCATGTTGTGGCGAAATGAAAAACCTAAATCAAATGAAAAAAGATTTTTTATATATATTAAAAGTTGTTCAGGAATCGATTTGTCTAGACCAAAATTCTTTCTTAGTAACTCCATATATTCAGGAGTTGCAGAGCCAGACTCCCCTGCAAGAACGTCTGCTGCGTCACCTGGTGCCAACTGCAGAAGAAGAAAGTTTACAATAGCAATTCCCAATAAAACTGGTATAGCCTGAATTAATCTTCTGAGAATGTAACGAAGTCTTTTTGTTAGGAAAAGCATTTTATAGGATTTAAGAATATGGCACTTGCTAATGAAAATGAGTCATTATTTAAACTTATCTCAGATGAAATTTAAAAAGAATAATGAAGGAAATTTTAGAAATGAGAAGCAATTTTCAAAAAATAACTCTTCTAGCTTAAAAGTCTTGTTTTGAACTTGAATTAATTCGAGACAAAAAAGAAGAGAGGAAGGGGCGATAAGCATATCACCCCTTAGCAGTTTAGTTCAGGCTTTGTAACCTTCTCGGAAATTTCCAGCAATTCCAATGGCACTGGTTATCACATCCTTATACTGGGCATTGATTACAGTGGGGAACTGTATTTCATGAATCCAGGTTACAGGGACTTCTTCAACGAGTATTTTTTGAAAAGCCTGATAAAGCGCCCCTCTTTCTTCCTGATCTGGTTCGACAGATGCCATATCCATCAATTTATCCGTCAAAGGAGACGACCAACGGGAAGCATTCTTGAACACAGTTCCCGGCTTGATAGCATTCGAGTGATAAAGTCGATGGACACCTAAAACCGGATCAGCAAAAGTGTTTAACCAGTTTGAGGATAATGTAAAATCATAGTTTGAGTAGATACGCTTCAACCATGTCGCGACATCTTCGACCCTAAGTCTTGCTTTGATCCCAATCTTATCCAATTGTTGGACAGTATACTCTCCAAAGCTCTTCCATTCACCTCCATAAGGAGTGATATCATGAGTGATCTCGAAACGATAACCATCACTTTTCCGAGGATATCCGGCTTCATCCAAAAGCCTGTTGGCGACCTCTATTCCATTGGAGACATCATAACTTTTCACCTTATTGGTATAGATGCCGGCCGCTTCAAAGTTGGAGTTGATCGGGCCCGTAGCGGGCTTCCCAAAGCCAAACCAAATGTTTTCAATAACAAACTTTCGATCGATGCAGAAGGCCACTGCCTGACGAACCTTTTTGTTATTAAAAGGCTTAACCTTTGTGTTGAAATCTAGTTCACTAATGGGCGAAAAATTTTCATAGCCTTTGGTGGTCACGATGATGTTAGGTAGAGCATCGAGACGTTTAGCATCATTGTTTGGAACAGCACCAAAACCCGCAAGTTGGAAATCTCCCTTTTCAAGAACTGCAGAACGTGTTGCTGAATCCGGAATTGTCTGTACTACTATACGATCAAAGTAAGGTTGGCCAGGACTCCAGTAGTCTGGGTTACGGTCAAATCGCATGTATTGACCACGCTTCCATTCGACAAACTTGAAAGGACCAGTACCAATAGGCTTATTTGCAAGAGGATGGTTCTTGATGTCCTTTCCTGCAAAAAGATGCTTAGGAATTATCGGAGATTCATATCCGGAGAATGCCATCATCAGTGCTGGTGATGAGGATTTGAGTTTTATCAATACCGTGTGATCATCAGGAGTCTGAATCGACTCTATAATTTTAAATTTACCTCCTCGGGGATGATAGTCAATCAATACTTCCATGATACTATAACGGACATCTTCACTGGTCATGGGATGTCCATCATGGAATTTTACCCCCTTTCGGATGTTGAAGGTAATGGTTAAACCATCTGGACTGACGTTCCATGATTCAGCCAAACACGGTCTGGGACTTAGATCAAAGTTGTACTCCAACAAACCGTCATATATTTTGCTGGCAGTCTGACCAACAGGCATAGAAGTACTTAGATATGAAGCCAAGGTTGGAACTTCTGGCTGAACCAACATGGAAAGAGTTCCCCCTCGCTTAGATGCTTTTACAACGTTGGAAGGCAGTAACGTAGCAAATGTCGCACCCGCAGCAATCACTCCTGTTGTTTTCAAAAATTTCCTTCTTTCTATTACTAATTTTTCATTATTTTTCATGGTGTATCCTTTTTTTATTTTTATGATCAAATCATTTTAAACAACTTTTAGAAGGTAAAAACACTTCATTTCTACCTTAAAAATCAATACTAAAATGAGTATTTACAAATCGTTGGGCAGTGTAGCACAAGAATTTAATCTCGTCAAGCATTTTATGCATTAATTCGCATTTTCCAAAGCAAAAGTTGTTCATATTTCTAAAATTCATTCACTCATATTTAGGATATTAGCAGTTCCCTTTCATAGGCAAAAAGATACACACTACCAACAGTTTAAAGAAAAAGAATTTGTTGATCTTTAGAGATACGACAGAACCTATTACTCTTTCCAAACAAGGTTCTGTATCCCTTTATCCCTCCAAGATCATTCTAATTGCACCACAAAAGAGAGTTCTGGTGGAGGAATAAGGAAATTTGCACCAGAATTGATGGTTGCAGAATTATTAATAATGTTTTCGTTAATCGTCTGACTGAGAAGAATTATTGGAGACGCAATCGCATTAGACTCGGAAGCGAACCCTCTCCACGAAAT
>ENA-UPTF01002535-UPTF01002535.1-marine-metagenome-genome-assembly--contig:-NODE-2535-length-10512-cov-14.289986_pt1 | contig 10512 bp, 11 predicted proteins | sample MGYA00238166_ERZ767019 | MGnify/ENA primary metagenome ERZ767019 (study PRJEB28930, sample SAMN06266391) | marine metagenome | isolation source: Sea water from 250 m depth | place: Atlantic Ocean... | reverse complement strand
TTGTAAAAGTACTAATAAAAAATATGCTAATTATATTTAAACAAAAAATAATGCAAACAGATATGTTTAATAATGAAAATATATAATTTTTAAATTTAAATTCTAATGTAACTAAATAATAAAGAAATATCTTTGTAGTTGTATTTAAAAAAAATCTTATGTTATGTCTAAATATCATTGTAAATAAATACATAATAATATTTTGTAATTATAAAATAAAATTACTTTAATATTTAGTATAATTATACTGCTTAACCAAACATATCATTGGTAATACTGTCATACCATCCTTGTGCGTATTTTGCCTCTTCACGTCGTACTGAATGTTTTGCATTGGGAGGGCTGACACCTCCGGAACCTTTCACCTTAACAATTTTATTTCCGGAGAGATTGTAAACTGCTGCTACAGATATTGCGTAATCAGGTGCCAAAAAACTATAGCACGTGTTTGCAAGTGTAGTAGTTTCAGGTTCTTTGTTGTTGAGCATGTCAATTACTGCTGCAGCAGTAAACTTTGCCTGACTGCTAGCTGATAAGCCTGACTTAGGCATTGCACCCGCAATGGCAGCATCACCTATGACATGAATACCAGGATGTATTTTAGATTCAAAGGTGCGCTGATCAACCGGACACCAGCCTGATTCATCCACTAGTCCTGATTCGTGTGCAATTTGTCCGGCCCACTGGTCTGGGATATAGTTGATAACATCCCCTTTTTCAATTCCAAATTCTGTTTCAACAGCCATCTCTCCTGCATCAACTCGAAGAATCTTGCCGCCTGCTGAGCCAGGAAACCATTCAATCATATGCCCGTAGAGATGTTCCCAGCCTGAGGTGAAAAGAGCCTGTTTTGCAAACTGTTCTTTTGCGTCAAGAATGAGAATTTTAGAACTTGGTTTATGCTGTTTCAGGTAATGGGCAATAAGGCCGGCACGTTCATAAGGTCCTGGGGGACATCTATATGGTTGTTTGGGGGGACATATCAACACTGTTCCTCCATCTGAGATAGCTGAAAGCTGCTTTTTAAGGAGAAGCGTGGAACTGCCTGCTTTCCATGCATGTGGCATTATATTAACGGTATCAACATTATAGCCCTCCATTTTGTCAAATCGCATACTAACTCCTGGTGAAACGATAGCCCGGTCGTAAGGCAAGCTTCCGCCATCATTTAAAAGTACTTTTTTTGAGGATGCATCAAGTCTTGCTGCAATGGAATGTATAACATTTATTCCATATTTCTTATGCAGATTGTCATATCCATATGCAAGTTCATTCAAATCTTTATGTCCACCAATAACCAGGTTGCTGAATGGGCAGGTGTAGTATAATTTATTTGGTTCCACCAGTGTAACCTGCAGGTTAGGAGCCATCATACACAGGTATTTAGCTGCAGTTGCACCTCCAAATCCTCCTCCTATAACAACAACTTTCTGTTTTGCTGCTAAAAGTGGAGTAGGATATCCAGCAATCCTCTCCAGTGCATATACAATGCTGGAAGCACCTAAAAATTTAGTAAACTTTCGCCGGGTAATCTTATTCACATTTGCTTTATATCTTCTGTAAGACTTGAAAAATAGTTCGCAATCAGGAATATTTCTCTGTCTGAATAACCTTTTGCAATACGTTTCATAACGGTTGAATCTCTTTCTCCATTGCGGAATTCTTTCATTGTTTTAATGATATATTCCCTGGATTTCCCATAAATAGTTGGTATAGTTCCAGGACTTATTCCGTACGTTCCGTGACAAGATGTACAGGACAGAGAGAGCAGCATGCCTTCTTTGCCTGCTGGGTGTAAAGACATTGGAAACCCCGCTATTATTACAGTGAGAATTACAAGTGTGCATAATAATGATTTTATTCTCATATTTTGATGAACAATTTTAATGAATTTTTTCAACGGGTTATTTATATTGTAGAATTTAATATCAAATAGTTAACTATAATTATTCCAATTCAACAGTGTTATTCTAATTCACATAGGGCAGGTTTTTATATCAGATGTCTGCCAGTAATTGACTGATGTCTTCAATCATCTGTATTTCCTCTGTATCCTGAGGATAGATTGCACGAACCTGTCCCTGTTGATCTATCAGGTACACGTATCCTGTATGTATCATCAGATAACTTGTTTCTGAATTTATTGTTGGATTTTTCATGTAGGCACTTCCGTATAGCTCAGCTACATGCAAAATTTCCTCTTCTGTTCCTGTCAGTCCAATGATGTTGAGATTAAATGGGCTTAAAAAAGATTTCAGTTGCTCAGGATTATCTCTTTTAGGGTCCACCGTTATAAACAGCTGCTGCACTGGTTTCTGCTGTTCCAATTGAGCCATAACCTGTTGCAGTTTACTTAAAGTAAGTGGGCAAGTGTCAGGACAGACGGTAAAGCCAAAAAACAGCAGGACTACTTTTCCTTTAAAGTCCTCCAGACTGACATATTGATTATTTGAGCTCAGCAGGGTGAAATTTCCACCTATATCTTGATAAATTTCCAGGTTTTGAGACTGCTGAGAAGTTGAGTGTGCCTGGATAATACTGATGTTTAGGCAGAAATTAAATACTGCCAATATAGTTAATGAAAGAAGAGCTCTCAGTATGAATTTTTTTGAAGTACGGAACACTCCTTATATTCCTCAAGATACACGAAGTTTCCGAGTTGTTGAATAAACCTCTCCTCCATCTTCGAACCAGATAAATTTTAGTATACCGGAATCATTGGCCACCAGACTGAACTGGATCAGGGGATTTGCAGAAATGGCTTCGTGCAGATCAGCAACAAACACTTCCATGTCATTATATTTACATACAAATTTGTTAACAATTTTTCGTGGAATTATGATTCCCTGCTTATCCTTGCGAAGTCCAGTGTCCATTGGATGTGAAATCAGTGTCATAATCTCTACGATTTCACCTTTAATGGCATTTTTCGGTGCCTTCACTCTCATTCTTGGTGTTGTCATAATTTAACCGCTTTTTAGTTCAGTCCTCCTTGCAGCCATTGATAGTCACTTCAATCCATTTCCGTGCAGTCAATGAGCTTCCATCATTCATTTCGGCAACGGCAATCACATGCTGACTCGTGGAGAGCCTAATTTGCGTCCGAGCAAATGCTTTACCGCTGTTGGGAGTGAATTGGAAACTGGCAATTCTAGGAAATGGATTTTTTTCTGACAAAATATGTACCTGACGCACATAATCAGTTTCATTCATCCTTGATTCTACCGTGAAGGAAAAAGGCACGCGTCCCCCATCATAGGCATATTCAGGCATGTGAATTTTTATTTTGGAGGAATTTCCTGCAGCATTGATGTCAAGCTGTTTTTCAGATGTCTTAATTGATTTAGCTCCAGCCCATTTGTCAGGAAGGAATAGCACCACTCCATTTAATGCAATTGTCCCTGCAGCTCCGATTATATAGCGTCGAGTAAATTTTACTTTAAAATCCTGTTCATCCATTCTCATTGAGGCTTCCTTATAACACCAGAATTCCCTAAATTTGAACGAGCTTCAGCTTTGTCCATGAAATTATCTGTTTGGTCAGTGAATTGTTCCAACCGCAGTGAGTTCATTACTACCAGCAGACTTGATCCAGCCATCAGCAATGCGGCGAGGATAGGTTGAAGAAAACCGGATACTGCCAGTGCGATTGCAGCGAGGTTGTAGCCAAATGCCCACATAATATTTGTGATTATAGTTTTTCTAACATTTCTTGAAAGCTTTATTACCCAAGGTAGGAGTTTGAGTCCTCCTTCAGGTAAAACCATATCAGCGGTCTCTCTAGCAAGATCTGTAGCTCCTCCAACTGCAATTCCGATCCCAGCGCTTGCCAGTACTGGTCCATCATTCAGACCGTCACCCACCATAGCAGCAGGCCCATGCTTTTCACCCCATTTTGATAAAATTGAACTCTTGTCCTCGGGTGAAAGGGAGGCCTCCCATTCATCAATACCTGCGATTTCTGCTATCCGCTGGCCTACTGATGAAAGATCTCCAGTTAGCAACAATGTTCGCAAACCCAGGTGTTTTAATTCATTGACTGTTGCTGGAGCGTCACTGAGAAGCTGGTCATCAAGAAATAAAATTCCTTTAACCTTTTTGTCCCATCCCACACAAACTGCAGTATGTCCTGAATTTTCAAGGTTTTCAAGATGTTCTGACATTGAACCAGATATTTCATATTCCAGCTTTCTCAACCAATCAGCACGACCTGCTACGATTAGATTATCTTCAATATATCCTAATAAACCGCTGCCCGCAACTGCCTGTACTTGTTGGGGATCAGGCAACTGAATCTTCCGTTTTTTTGCCGCGCTAATAATTCCATGGGCCAAAGGATGTTCTGAATGCTGCTCCAAAGCAGCAGAACGACGCAAAACCTCTTCATGATAATCATCTTCACATTCAATATGAACGAGGTTTGTGTATCCTTCTGTAAGGGTTCCGGTTTTGTCAAAGGCAATTCCTCTTATACGTGAAAGTTTTTCCTGAACTTCTGCTCCGCGGACCAGGCATCCCTTTTGGAGATATTGTCCCAATCCCAAAGCAGTCGCAAGAGGCGCAGCCAATCCCAAAGCACATGGACATGCGACCACAAGAACAGCAAGACCATGCAAAAGAGCCTGGTTTATTTCAACTTTAGTTTGCCAGTAAAAAACAGTCATGGAAGTGGTAAGCAATACAAAAGGGACAAATTTGCTTGCAACATTGTCTACAATTCTTTGGGTCGAATTTGGCTGGGATAATGTATCTCTAACTATTTTGCAGAGCAGTCCCCACCGTGTTTCAGATCCAGCTGCATTGCATTTGATAAGAAGAGAACCTTCTTGATTAATACATCCTGCAAGAACTAGATCATCCACTTTCTTCCTTACCGGTCGACTTTCTCCAGTAAGAATTGTTTCATCAGCAGAAGAAATTCCTTCGATCACTTTACCGTCCACAGGAATTCTTTCACCTGGACGGATACGAACTATCATTCCTGCTTTAACTTGACGTACAGAAAGCATCTTTTCCTGTCCATTTTCAACAACTGCAGCCCATTGTTGTTCGGCTTCAAGCAGGGGGGCAAGATTTCTTACAGCCTTAGCTCTTCCTGCTGCTTCGAGATATCGTCCCACTGTAAACAGTACCAGCACCATTGTGGCTGTATCAAAATAGATATCACTGCCTCCTGTAAAAAGCATAAGTACTGAATAAGCATAAGCAGATCCTGCTCCCAATGTAATCAGTGTGGAAGAAGTTAGACGGCCTTTAAGAATACCTTCCCATGTCTCTTGAAAAAAAGGCCATCCAAGAATCAGCATGACCGGTGTTGCAAAAATACCAAGCAGCCAATGCACCAAAGGAACAAGCTCAAAATCAGCATGATCGAAAGTTCCTGAATAAAGAAGAAGACTGAACAGCATTATATTCATAGCAAGGAATCCTCCTGCACCAAGACGAATCAGCAGCCATGCTGCCTCTGGTTCTTCCCTGTTGCCATGCTTAACCTGGAAAGCCAGGCAACATCCATAGCAGCAAAAAAAATATTCTTCGCCATCTACAGCTCTTTTAGTGGGGTGAGAACCCAGTGTCAGAAGGCAGTGGCTGCAAAATCCAGAATTAGTTTTTAATAATGGTTCTGCAGAAGTATTTGTTAATGAAACTGACATTGGTGCTGGCAAATTGGTGCAGAGCTTTAAATTATCTGGAAATTTATCAATGTCCAAGTGATGGAAAAATTCCACGGATGAGAGTAATAAGTCCTAACAACAGAATAAAACTTCCTGCCACTCGTACTCCCATTTGCCTCCAGTGTGGGCGCACTAATTGACCTATTCCTCCCATTAAAAGCATGGCTGGGAAAGTACCAAGTCCAAATGCCATCATTGTCATTATTCCAGACAGACTGTTTGCGCTTGCAGCGGCTTGTGCAACAAAAGCATAAACCAAAGGACAAGGAAGGAATCCATTAAACACTCCAAAAGCCAGTGGAGCAGATCGTTTTGGAGAATTTAACAGACTGGTAAGTGAGTTAACAAGTGTGCTTCCTCCAAATCCAACTGTAAAACGATGCAGTCGGCTTAAATAACCAAATAATTGCAAGCCCATTATCAGCATAAGTAGACCTGCGAAGACTGCAAGTATGCGTTGTCCTGTACTTAGAGAATCTGGCAGTAAAGGGCCAAGATGTGCGAAACCCATTTGGCTGTGTATTGCAGACATAGCTTCATTCCCTGTATTTAAAGAAGAGAATATTTTCTGTCCAACTATTCCTGCAATTCCTCCCATGAAAATATAAGAAGTTACCCTGCCGGTATTATAAAGCAGGTGCTTCAATAATGTAGAAATATGCCCTTTAGGATTACGACCCAAGACACATGCGAATCCGCCACACATTCCTATACAGTGAAAACTTCCGGCAATTCCGGCTACGAAAATCAAAAGATAATGGGACATTCTATGCTTAGTGAGGTAGATGCCAATCTAAAATGGCATCAATCTAAGAAACGATCAAAAAGTTGAAGTTTTTGTTTGATCTTAATTAATCTTAAGAAGAAAAAACAAGTTATATCAATGTTAAATCTTCCTAGCCCTAAGACCAATCTTTTTTGAACTGAGTCAGGCAGGTTTAAATTTTCAGTCAATTGACTTTGTTGTACTGAAATTTGTACAACGGTATTCTCTTATTCCTTCACAACCAGGTATGCAACCCAGATAAAGAATGCGACTGTCATTATTATGAAGATTGCAAAGGCCATCTCTTCTGAAGTTGTCATAATTTCTCCTATTTACAGCAAAGCTACGCCAAAAACGTTCAATGCAATTTCAGAAATCAGAAAAATCAGATTTAATATTGCAATTCCAAGTACTAATTTTGCTGCTACCACTTTTCCCTTTCTCTGACGAAATTGTTAGTTAATACAGATTTAAGTACTTCCAAGCTGGTATTATTAATAGTCTAATCCGGGACCAAGACCTCCCCAATACACGTATCCATAATAAATTGCCCAGACGAACATGATGACATAAACCACCAGCAGCCAGCTGTTTATACGGCCATGCCTTGCCTGAATATGTCCACTTCCGTACTCCTCAACCTGTTCATGGTGTGGGATGCTTTCCTGATTAGTAGTTTGCTGTTCCATATTTGAGTTTTTAATAGTGTTAGTTTCTTCACTCATCTTTACTGACCTCTGTACGATAGGCTCGCATCTTAATCTCTTCTACGTCTGTAAAGAGACCAGATAATACAGCCCAGATAAAAATACATACAGCTCCCAGACTCATTAATAGCGCGACAAAGAATTGGATCATAGTTACGTCGATCATGTCATCTCCTTATTTATTTTCGAGCAATTCAATTCCTTTTCTTCCAGCCCATGCTTCACCAGCATATTCTCCCGCAAGGTATTCTGAAGAACTGCGTTTATATGCCAGTCTAGACGCATGTGCTTTAAGTTCGGGGTTATTAAGATTCTCTTTATCATTTTTGGTAATTAAAAGCGGTTTACCAGTAAGAGGATCAGTGAATGCAGATAGTGAAACCACGAAGTAGGCTAATGCCCATCTATCTTCTTCAGAGAATGAATCCTGATATGAAGGCATAGGCGTGCCACTCAAACCTGTAGTTACTGTACGGAAGATATCTCTTACAGACGGGCCTGATTTAAACTGACCAGAAGTCAGATCTGCCGGACGAATTGGGAATCCATAATCGTCTTCAAGGCCTGCTGCCTTTTCTCCATCACCTTTGCCGGTCTGACCATGGCATTCCCAGCATTTAGCCTGTTGCCAAATTTCTTTGCCATGGGCCACAATTTCTTCAGATGGATCAGGTGCCTGTCCAATATATATCGGAGGTTCTGCGGGTTCTTCTACAAAATAAGCATATGGTTCAGCAGGATCACTTCTGTCTACAGCAAGCTCATATTTTATATACTGGATAACTGCTATACGGTCCTTATCAGGCAGCATGTGCCAGGAAGGCATTGATGATCCTCTAATTCCCCTGGTAACTGTCCTCCAGAGATCACCATCCTGAGGCAATGATCCAGAAGGTGTGAGGCGGAATTTGAAGACACCGGCTGTAAAGTTTCTTGGTCGAAATTCGTACATGAAGGTTGCGGCTGGGCCGTTCCCGTTGCCATTGTCTCCATGGCATCCTTCACATCTACGGGTATAGACTTCTTTCCCGAATGCAATCCACTCTTCTGAGCGTGGAATTGAAACCATCGAAGCATCTATACTTTGTGGTTCAAAGAGATCACGCCATTTGCCACGATTAGTGCCAAGTTTCTGAATATAGTCAACAAGTCCCTCAAGCTCCTCAGTCTGTGCAATAACATTTACAGTATCACCTGTAAATTCATCATTTGGAGTCCAGATCACAGGATATTTCCCTTTTTCAGACACAAAGACAAGTCCTTCAGTGTTAGGTGTAAGCATTGTTTTTTCCTGGCTGGAATAATCAAATATGTCTCCTGTGTCAGCCGTTTTATCCAAAGTACGATTGCCTTCATCATCCTCAACCACTTTAACCCCCTGATAGGGGCCATCAAATAATTCGGCGAATCTCGGCATGATGGAATCTGGTACAACCATTCGCGGATCCCAGAAATGTGCAAGATGCCACTCGTCACTGTATTTCAGTCCAACCCTTGAGAGGTCGGGGCCAATTCGCCGTGTTGAAAAAAGGTGTGGCATATCAAAGGCATACTCTCCGGCTTGCGTGACAGGACCCCAACGACGTCTTTCACCTGTAACCGGGCGCACATACTGCGAATGGCAATACCAGCAGCCTTCACGAATATACACTTGTCTTCCCAACAGTTCAGATCCAGAATAGTCTGTAGCATCATGCTCCATCCATTTAAGTTCACCTAAATCTGTCCTAACAACCTTGGTGATTTTTAGCTGCCGTGACTCGGGTTCCAGCATAGGCAAAATACCTTGTACAAAGATGGCGAGAGTGGCAAAGAAAAATCCCGCAAATAAAGCAACGTTTTTCAAATTCATGCTACCTCCCCTGTACCTGCAAACTGTGCAGTTGGTTTGCCATTTTTTGAACTGTTCAAAGCCGTTTTCATCAAATTGATAACAAGTAGTGATATACCAATATCCATGCTTATTCCTGCAAGGGTCCTAACAAGCCAGTATGGACGCATAGCAACCACTGTGTCCAGCCATTCAGTTCCTTTCATCCACATTGTACCTTGCATCAGTCCACCCATGGTCAATACCAAACCCATTAGAGTAATTCCAGATGTGATGAGCCAGAATGACCAGTTCCCCATCTTAAAGGACCAGAGTTCCTGGTCATGGATTTTGGGCCAGACGTATATGGTACCGGCTATGGCCCAGACAACAAAAGTTCCGAATACAGTTAAATGAGAGTGGGAGATTACAAAGTCAGTAAAGTGAGTAGGCTCCTGCAGCGAACGGAGGGCCTCCACTGAACCTTGAAAGCATCCTACAAGGTACATTAGGGAGCCCATTATAAGGAATTTTGCGGTCAGGTTTCGTCCAAAATTCTGCCAGCGGCCTATCATCGTACCAAAAAAATTCTGTAGCACTGTCCATACTGGGATAATAAGTAACATAGACGTTATTATAGCAAGTGTTTCAGCCCAGTCAGCAATGGGGCTGTAAAGGTAATGGTGGATTCCCACAAACGGATAAAAGAGTGCCAGTGACCAGAAACCTACAAGTGAGAGTTTGTGGCTGTAAATAGGATTTTTTATACTGGCAGGAAGAAAATAATAAATTAGTACATAGCCGGCAGGAGTGATCCACAGTCCTACTATGTAATGAATAAAAAGTCCGTGAAAGGCTGCACTGTTAATACCAGTTATGTAATATGGAAGAATGTAGCTTCCCATAATGAGGTTTAGCACTGTCCAGACAAATGCAGCTACCAGATACCACAGGCTCACGTAAAGCTGAGGTTCAGTACGTTTTGCAATAGTCATGATGAACTGCAGCGTGGCAAGAGAAATCACAATAAAAAATATAGTGTCAACTAAAACAGGGAATTCCCCTGCTTCGAGTCCCTGATTGTAGCCCATTAAAAGTGAAATCATCCCTATCACCAGTCCAATGTTCCATACCCACATTAGCAAATGCCCAATTTTTTCCTGCCACATTCTGACTCCGGTTAAACGTGGAACAATATAATAACTAAGTCCCATGAATAGAGTGGAAAATGCTCCAAAAATTACTCCGTTTACATGCATCGGGCGTAGTCGACCGAACTGCAACTCTAAGCTGTTACCAAGGTAGCCAGGAAAATTGAAATATGAGGAAATAGTCACCCCTATTGAAGGTGTGAACATTAGCCAGAATAAACCCCAGTATAGCCATAAGCGCACAAGTTTTCTGTCAACCAATGCATCTAAGTGCTCATTCGAATTTTCTGCCATTGTTTTCTATGAGTTTTGAGTGTATCTGTTCAATAAGGACAAATGCTTTGAACTAAATCATCCAGATATATGTATTTTTTTTTATTAGATTTAGAATTCGAGAAACACG
>ENA-UPTF01002534-UPTF01002534.1-marine-metagenome-genome-assembly--contig:-NODE-2534-length-10513-cov-2.306535_pt1 | contig 10513 bp, 8 predicted proteins | sample MGYA00238166_ERZ767019 | MGnify/ENA primary metagenome ERZ767019 (study PRJEB28930, sample SAMN06266391) | marine metagenome | isolation source: Sea water from 250 m depth | place: Atlantic Ocean | study... | reverse complement strand
TGAAAACGAAACTGAACTGCCTGGAGAGCCAATCGAATTCGATTGGCCATATGGCAAATGCCTAGTAGGTTTACACGGCCGGGCCGACGGCCCTCTGCTGGAACCGGATTTTCCGGTAATCCAGAATGCACGCATCGAGGCGGTCAAGGTGCTTTCCAACGCGCGGCCTGAAGACATAGATCGTCTTCGTGGCCTAAACCCCGAGATGTTCATTATGTCACGTCTGTTTGCCAGCTTTAGTGACAGAGTTGTTAGCGCTGCCGACTTTACTTCCTGGATCGAACATGACATGGGCCAACTCTACCAGCGTGGTCTTCGCTATTTTGAGATACACCATGAAACCCCCTTGTTGCGTCGGCTGTTCTTAGCAAAATACGCGTTGTTTCAAAACGGATTGAAGTGGTTTTCTTAGCCGATTTTCATTTGGGACGAGGGACGATTTTTTGGGCGGGCGTCGGTGGATTGAATTTGGGGCGATGACGATTGCGATGGTGCCTGAGATCTGTCTTCCTGCTGGAAGTCCGGTGCGCCTCCGGGAGCCTGTCCTTGTTCTCCCTGCTGGTTAGATCCGCCACCTCCGCCAGCACCATCATAGTCTTCACGTGAATCCAGGATCTGCATGTCTCTGGCCACCACTTCTGTGGTATATCGTTTTACACCATCCTTGTCTTCCCAATTTCGTGTTTGCAGTTTCCCCTCTAGGTAAACCAATTGTCCCTTTTTTAAAAGCTCACCGGCGAGTTCAGCAGTTTTACCAAACATAACACAACGGTGCCATTCGGTTTTATCCTGAAGCTCACCGTTAGAATCTCGCCAGGATTCATTGGTTGCTATATTGAAGTTAGCTACGGCTGCACCGGACGGTGTGAACCGTGTTTCCGGGTCGCCACCCAGGTGCCCAACAAACACCACTTTATTTACACTACCTTTTTGCATAACGTACTCCTACTTGTTTTGTCGTATTACTTCCGCGTATGTTTTATTCTACACTACAAATTTATCTTATTGCAATATTTTTTTTAACATAATACACTGCTTTATAACGGAAAAATTCTCAAGCTACCCATGAGAATATGATAATGTTCAAAGGAAGAAAGCAGGTTTTTTCAAGAATAAACAGGTCCACCCACCAAATATAATTTAATTAAACTATATTCATTATTTTTTATTCATTGAAATATTTTAACTTTTGAAATGGATTCCAAGCCGTTTAAGATAATGGTAGCACTGGTTTTACGTGGTGATGAAAAGCCAGTTATCAGTCAATCAGTTTTTTTTGCTGAAAAATTAAATGCAGATTTAACAGTTATCCATGTTAACCAGCCTGTTCTAAGCCAACCAAGAGGAATGGCTCGTGAGCGTATCAATGAAGAGACAATAAGAGAAAGAATATCAGCATATGGTTTTCAAAAAATATTAAAAAAGATAAATATTATTATTGAAAACGGAGACAGTGTATCAGAAATAATAAACCAACATGCACATGATATGGATCTGATTATTCTAGGACACCGGAAAATGAATACATTTAAATCTAATATTATGGATTCTATTGATGAAGGGATATCAAACCTTGTAACTGCTCCTGTGCTGATTGTACAAAAAAATTAATAATTATTTATAATAACCAATGAATGTATTTGATATATCATCGATATTAGTAACGCTTTCAGCCTTACTAATGTATATAAACTTCAAGTATATAAAACTTCCCCCAACAATAGGCCTTATGGGGCTTTCGCTTATCTTATCCGCTGTTGTGTTTTTTTCTGGATATATTAATCCAAGTGTTATTTCTTTTTCAATTTCGCTTATAGATAGTGTTGATTTTAATAAAGCCTTAATGGGCGGTATGTTATCTTTTTTATTATTTGCGGGAGCCCTGCATGTTGATATAAATGATTTGCTTAAACAAAAAGTCTTAATAGCTATTTTAGCTACCTTGGGAGTAATTTTTTCGACATTTGTAGTTGGATCCATAGTATACTATTTATTACCAATATTTGGCCTTCAAATTGATTATATATACTGTTTGCTTTTTGGGGCATTAATATCTCCAACCGATCCGATAGCTGTCCTTGGAATATTAAAAGAAACAAGTACTCCAAAATCACTAGAAACAACAATCGCAGGAGAATCGCTATTTAATGACGGGGTTGGCGTTGTTGTTTTTGCAGTTATACTCTCATTAGCGACAGGGGATGCCCACTCTAATATTGATGCAAGTGGAATCTTTCTTCTATTTATAGAAGAAGCTTTAGGTGGAATTGTATTCGGACTAGTGCTGGGATATATATTTTATCGATTATTAAAAAGCATTGATAGTTATGCAGTTGAGATCTTATTGACATTAGCTTTGGTTATGGGTGGATACTCGTTAGCACATACGTTACATGTATCAGGTCCATTAGCTATGGTTGTTGCTGGCCTATTTCTTGGTAATCACGGGAAGACGTTTGCAATGTCAGAGGCCACCCATAAACAATTGTTTTCTTTTTGGGAACTGATCGATGAATTTCTTAATGCCGTTTTATTTGTATTAATTGGTATACAAATTCTTGTCATTTCATTTAGTTTTAATTATTTATTAATCGGAATAATTATAATACCTATCATATTATGTATACGATTTATTGCCGTCAGCTTCCCGTTAATGATTATAGGAGATGGTGCTAATTTAGTAAATGGAGCTTCTAAAGTGATGACGTGGTGTGGACTGCGAGGTGGAATTTCAATAGCGCTTGCATTAAGTATTCCTGATGTACCTGAAAAACCTTTGATTTTGGCAGTAACTTATATTGTTGTTGCCTTTTCAATTCTTGTCCAGGGACTGTCTTCAAAAAAATTAGTTAATCATATACTGGAAGCTTAGATGGTTGGATAACAAGAAAAACGACTATATTTAAATTATATTCATCAATTAAGTAATCTAATACATGGATTTACCAAAAATTAAAAAATCTGATTTTCCAAACTGGAAATCCTATTATCTTAATTATCAAAAGCTCCTCGCTCAATCCTTTTATATTCCTCTCCTCGCATCAAAAGAAATAAATATTAAAGCAGAATCTAAAATTTTAGATGTTGGTTGTGGAGATGGAGGATTTTTATCAGCTTTTTCAGAACTTTCAAAAAAGTGTCATGGAAATGAGATAAGAGATTTTAGTTGGGAAAAGATCAATGATGTTAAATTTGTAATTGGTGATATTTGTTCTGAAGAAATTAAAGAAAGATTAATGCCAAAATATGACTTAGTAATATTAAGAGATGTCATCGAACATATATTAAAAGATAAAAAAATAAATTTTCTATCCTCCGTCAAAAATTATATGGATGATAACTCTAGGTTGCTAGTCACTTTTCCGCCATATTTTTCAGCTTTTGGCCTACATCAACAAGCATTTTTAAAAATGCCATTTAAAGTTTTTCCATTTCTAGGATGGTTGCCTAAAATTGTAATTTATTTTATTTTGAAAATCACAAATCAATCTACTGTATGGGAAGATTTGGAAGAGATAAAAAACAGTAAAATGACTATCAGAAATTTTAGAAGATTAATTGATAAATGTGGTTTTGAAATTTGTTTTGAAGAACGATACATTATTAGACCAAGCCACGAAATTCGTTATGGGATTAAAATGAAAAAAGCAAATTGGTTAAAAGTTCCATTATTGGAAGAAATTTTAATATCTGGATGTACTTTTATCTTGAAGATAAAAAGTTAATTTTTTACCATATTTTTGGGATCAATATGTGACGATTTTCAGGATAGTCTGAAAATTTTTCCATATACCATTTATGATGTGAACGAGCTCTAGGAACAAGATTGGCTACTGCCCATAACGCAAAAGTAAAACCCGCCATTGACCAGGTTGCCAAGGCCCATCCAAACCATTCAAGGATTTCACCAAAATAATTGGGGCAGGATACCCATTGAAATAATCCGCCACGGGGAATTTTATAATCAATTGTCCCCTTTTTGCGAAGAGAAAAAAGCATATTATCTGCCTTAATGTTGATACCCATTCCTGTAATAAAAAGGACAACGCCAATAATAAATTGGGGGCTGTAAAGCCATGTGTAAGGGTAGGGGTGGTGGAGACTAAAGATCCATTCGGCATTAAGCCATGAATTAATACTATTGAACCCTACGGCAAATAGAGCAATGCTTATGGGCATTTTCTTCCCTATGATGTGTGCTCTTGCAGGCCAGACCCAACTACGGTGTATATAATGGGTCATCCACATAATATAAAAAATGATACCAGCTGGATCAGCCAAGTCCCAGCCAGATGCGCCAATACCAAAGAAAACAGTCATAACAATTATACAGGGCGATTCCATAATGAACCATCCTAAGCGGGCAGGAATTCGGAACCCCCATCCTGGTCGCTCATGGCGGCCATAAGGTGCACGCACAAACATTAGTAAAACGAAAGTGCCGGTAGCAATACCCAACCAAATCCAGATAGCTAGTTCATATTGTCCTTGGTCAATCAGCATTCTCTTGCATCCACTTAATTGTATCTTGAACAGTTTCTTTTAATGGTCTTGGCGAATGGCCAAGTTTTTTTTGTGCAAGTACTCCAGGAATATCCTTGCACTGAACTGCCAAAGCATGGAGACTTCCACGACTAAATGATGGACGACTCCCAGTTAGCTTTGAGAGCATAAAGGCAAAGGGAAGGACTGTATAGGCTGTCCAGAATGGGAACGTAATATAAGTTGTGCGCCGGCCAATTTGATTCGAAACAATATCTGCAATCTGACGAAATGTTGCCCATTTACCAGAAATGATATAATTCTGGCCCAATTCTCCTTTATCCACACAGTTAATGGCAGTTTCACATACATCACGCACATCCACCCAATTGAAACCAGCATTGATAGAGAATAACATTTTTTGATTCATTATAGCTAAGAGAACCTGACCCATTCGACTGGGTTTAAAATCAAAGGGGCCCAGGACTCCGGTAGGATGCAGAATGCTTGCATTCAAACCATCATCACAGGCATCATAAATAACCCGCTGTGCTTCTGCTTTCGTTTGGTCATAGGGAGCCGCATTTTTATCGATAACAAGGGGGCGTTTTTCAGTAAGTGGCTCATTCGTTGGCGACTGCTGAAATGAGTGAATACTAGAAAAATAAATAAATCGAGGAACCCCAGCAGCCAAAGCTGCTTGGCACATATTTTGTGTGCCTACAACATTTATATCATGCATCAATGGGATATTGACATTCTCTACTGCCACATAAGCAGCAGCATGAAAGACAGCGTCACAGCCCTCCATTTGCTTTGCAAGAAAGGTAGAATCTCCGAGGCTACCGCGACAACTTTCAATATTCAATTCGGATAATGCTCTCAAATCATTATGGACCAAACATCGCACTCGCCATCCATTAGCAAGTAGTTGCCTAACTAAGTTGCTACCCACATGGCCGGCACCTCCAGTTACAAACGCAGTTTTTATGTAGTTCATCATTAAATTTATGCTTACAAAATGGCTCTTTTTAGTTAAATCTAAAATTAATATAAACCCCCAAATAAATTAACCTATTTTCATTTGCAAAACCGCAAAACCCACTCTTAACACGTAAGATATATATTTTAAAAAAATATTTTTTTATATTGATTTTTTGTTTAATGTCCATTATAGACTTAAAGGAAAGCCTTAATTGATTTAAGTCTTTCTAAATAATCAAAACTATCTTGGAGGCATTTATATGCGAAAATCATTTGCATTAACTATAGTTATGCTACTTTTTCCTGGATTGCTTTTAGCGCAATTTCAGGTTACAGGTAGTGTTACCGATGCTGAAACTGGCGAGAAGCTGGTCGGCGCAAACGTTATTGTAGAAGGGACAGAAACCGGGACTTCAACTGATGTAGATGGGAACTATTCTCTTGCTATTCCTGCCGGTTTAAGTTCTGCAAAATTAACAGCCCGCTATATTGGCTTCAGGCAAGCTACTGTAACAGTCACCGCATCCGGAACTCAAGACTTTTCATTGGCGGAAGATGTATTGAAAATGGATGAAGTTCTTGTTACAGGAGTAGCAGGTGCGCTTACCAAAACAAAAACAACATTTTCAATAGACAAGATCGACTCAGAAATGCTAGAACAGGCACCTGCAACCACGGTTGAATCCATGGTCCGCGGTAAATCTGCTGGTGTGAAAGTAGTGAAAGCATCTGGTGAACCTGGATATGCAGCCTCAGTTCAGTTGCGCAGTGCAACCAGTATCAATGCCAGTGGTCGTTCGCAAGCTCCACTATATATTGTTGATGGAATTATTATTGACCCATCCATTTCTGGTAGCCCCATGGGGGATATTAACCCAGATGATGTGGAAAGTATTGAGATCATCAAAGGTGCCTCTGGTGCTTCAGAATATGGTGCACGGGCAGCTAATGGTGTTATCGCTATTAGAACAAAACGCGGTTCAGAAATAGGTTTAGATCAAACCCGTTTTCATTTCAAAACAGAATATGGTTATAACCAAATCGTTGGAGAAGTTGGTACAAATGGTTCACATTATTATAAAACGGGCTCTACAGGAAAATTCCTTGATCTTGCTACGGGAGAAGAATATGACCCCAGAGATGGTACAAAAAGCCCAGCTCCTAATCCTTATAACGCAGACAGCTCGTATGCATCTGGAGTATATTTTGCAGATCAGCCCTTTAAATATATTGCCACAGGTGAACCAGGCGATGGAGAGCCTCAATTATTACCGATGAATGGTAACCGACCAGGCTTTAATCACACCGATCGATTTTACTCTGATGGTGGATATGTAAGAAATAATTTTTCTATGCAGAAAAACAGTAAAAACTTCAATGTTTATGTGGGTGTTTCTAACATGGGAGAAGATGGTGTTTTTGGTAATTTCATTGACGGTTTTAAGCGTAACACATTTCGTTTAAATACAGATGTGAATTTACCTTTTGATATAAAACTCGGTTTTACCTCTTTGCTTTCTCAATCAGTTAAGCAGGAAGTCAATGCCGGTGCTTTCTTTGATATTACATTTTTTCCATGGGATGTAGATATTCTTAAAAAGAATAAAGATGGCGAATACTACATTATACCATCTCCCAAAAACCTTACAGAAGCAAACCCGGTTTATCAGATTGATATGAATGATAAATTTTCTACGCGAAACCGATCACTGCTCGGGACAACTCTCAGTTGGTCTCTAACACCTCAGATACGGATGTCTGGGGCCTTAAGTCTCGACCGATCCACGCGTGACTGGGAAGATTATTACCCCAAAGGGTATTTAACAACCAATCCAAGCATAGCTTTAAATGAAGGTAATATCACCAAATCTAATACAGCTGAGCAATCGCTAAATGGTAGTATTGGTGTAACCTATGCGACACAGCTTGGCGATATGGATTTGATTACTAAGGGTACATATACCTACGAATCCTATGAATATGATTATGAAACAGGCAACGCCTATCAGTTGGCTGTCGGTGACGTGCCACAGCTTGGAACTGGTTCTGAAAAATCAGTTGGATCAGCTAGTCAGTTAACCAATGCCGATGCATTTTCAATGCAGGCGCAGGTTGATTATCTTGATCGATACATTTTTGATGTTACTGCCCGCCAGGATCGCTCATCTTTATTTGGTCCTGATAATAGGATTAATAACTATGGCCGGGTTAGTGGTGCAATTCGATTAAGTGAGCATGGTTTCTGGGATCCACTAAGAGGAATCTTTAATGAATTCAAAATAAGATTCAGTAGTGGGACTTCAGGTAACCGCCCAGCTTTCAATCAACAGTATGAAACTTGGAGTGTTGCTGGTGGAAATATTTCCAAGTCTGTTTTAGGGAATAAAGAGTTAAAGCCAGAAACAGTTACTGAGACGGAAATGGGCATTGATTTTTCAATTATGGATCGTGTTCTTGTAGAGCTAACAACAGTAGAAACTGTAGCTAAAGATCAATTGCTTGAAGTTCCGCTACCCGGATATGCCGGTTACGGTGCTCAGTGGCGAAACGCAGGAACATTAACAGGATCAGCACTTGAATTAAGTGTTACCTCATCAGTAATTAACACTAGAGACTTATCCTTGTCCTTAGGCTTTAATTGGGACACGTATGATCAAACAATCACTGATTTTAATATGCCTCCTTATATGACTTCTAATGGTCAATCTGTTTTTTACATGAAAAACAATACCCAGTATGGTTCATTCTGGGGGACGGTATGGGCAACAAGCACAGATGAACTTCCTACTGCAACCCAAGCGTATGCGAGTCAATTTCAAGTCAATGATGATGGATACCTAGTGTGGGTTGGTGATGGTAATACGTGGCAAGATGGCATCTCTAAAGTACTTTGGGGAACAGCTACCACTTTAGAAGGCAAAACCTATAACTGGGGCCGCCCGATTCAATATGTAAATGAAGAAGGTAGTGCACTTAATCAAATGGGTACATCTGTTCCCGATTTTGGCTATTCCTTTAATTCTACTCTCAGGTTTAAAGGGCTGTCACTCTATGTCCTGTTTGATGGTCAAAGCGGCGGAAACATTTACAACCATACAGCGCAGTGGGGTGCACGGGATGATGGCGCAGACTATGTCGATCAATATGGGAAAACCGATCAAACGAAAAAGCCAACGGTTTACTATAGAGACATGTACCATGTGAATGCACCAAACGCATGGTATGTTGAAGATGGTACATATTTAAAACTGCGTGAACTTGCAGTTAAATATGATCTGGCCAATCTTGTAGATATGAGAGGGATTGGGATCAACGGTCTTAAGTTGGGTATTGTTGGTCGCAACCTGATCACCTGGACGGATTACTCAGGTTTTGATCCTGAAGTCGGACGGGGCGGTGGTCAGACGGGGTCTGCAGTAAACGCTAGAGTTGACTCTTACAGATATCCCAATTACAGAACATTTTCTTTCACATTAGACATGGACTTCTAGAGGGAATAAAATGAATAAAATAAAAAATAAATTAACAATTACTTTATTAGCTGGCCTAACTTGGTTTGGCTGTGCTGATTTAGATGTGGCCAATGAAAATGCGCCAGACCAAAAACGCGCTCTTGCTAAGCCAGCAGATGTTGAATCTTTGATTAGATCAACCTTCTTGACTTTTTGGCAAGGCACACACCTTTCAGGAAATAGTTGGTTTATCGCCACACAGGGCGATGTGAATTCCTGTTCATGGGGAAACTGGGGAATGCGGGAGCTTTCTTCAGAACCACGAATAGCACATAATAACAGTCCTGCATGGGGCTATGCTGGAGCAGCAGATGATGTTTGGTATCAGCTATATGCGGCAATCTCCTCTGCAAAAGATGGTTTAGATGCAATAGCTGGAGGAATTAGTCTTAATACTGATTCTGATGCGAATGCTGACACTCGCGCAAAGGTATTTGCTAAATGGGTCATGGGTATGTCACATGCAATGGTTGCTATTCATCATGATCAAGGATTTATCATTGATGAAAATACTGATTTTGCTGCAGAGCAAACTTTGGTTGATTACAAAGCACTTATGGACGCAGCAATAACAATGCTTGAGGGCGTGATTACTGATTGTAATGCAAATTCTTCAGTTACAGTTCCAGAGCCATGGCTCCATCTCGCCGGTTTTACCTTAGGAGATTTGGCAAAGGTGACTCACAGTATGATTGCAAGATATAAGGCCGGTGTGGCTAGAGATGCTACAGAACGCGCAGCCGTTGATTGGGCCAGCGTGAGTTCACATGCTGGACAAGGCACAACGTTTGCCCCAGTTGGAGATACTCAATACTGGTGGTCCTACACGCACTATTATGGTGGCATACAGCCTTACTGGACGCGCGCAGATTATCGCTTTATTGGAACATCGGATCAATCAGGAAGGTTCCAAACATGGTTGGGTGACAATTCAGCTGCCACTGTACAGGGACGGTCAGAAATATTTATTGTAACGGATGACAAACGGATTGTTGGCGGTGGTGCAGCTGAAGATAGCTTGGCTCAAACCCCTGGTAAATATATAACAAATGTTGGTTATGCCTTTTTGATTCCATCTCGTGGAACCTATCATCGTTCATATTATCTGATTAAAAAAACAACAGCATATGCAGAAATCGAAGTTGCGCCAATGAATGATCTTGTTCAACAAGAGCTAGATCTATTGATTGCTGAAGCGCATTTGCGTTCTGGTGATGCTTCGGGTGCGGCTACTCAGATTAATAAATCAAGAGTAGGCATTGGTGAAATGACACCTGCGACAGCTGCAGATGGAATTGGATCAGCTACGGATGCCGTTAGCGCACTAGATGGTGCCAGCTTATGGGCGAAATATAAATATGAAAAACTAATGGAAGGGAATCAAACCCACCCATGGTTAAACTATACTGATCGACGTGGTTGGACAGGACCCATTGGAAACGATTATGGTGGTGGCCTGCTTCCTGGGACCCCAATCCATTATCCCATCCCTGGCAAAGAGCTAGAAGTATTATTAAAGGACATCTATACCTTTG
>ENA-UPTF01002533-UPTF01002533.1-marine-metagenome-genome-assembly--contig:-NODE-2533-length-10515-cov-3.826308_pt1 | contig 10515 bp, 9 predicted proteins | sample MGYA00238166_ERZ767019 | MGnify/ENA primary metagenome ERZ767019 (study PRJEB28930, sample SAMN06266391) | marine metagenome | isolation source: Sea water from 250 m depth | place: Atlantic Ocean | study... | reverse complement strand
TTGATAACCTCATTCTTAACATTCTTTCTCCTTTATATTATTTAAGTTGATTAAAAAGTTCAGGAGGAATTCCTTTATCCGCCATTCCCTTCGTATTTCCTTTTGACATCTTCTTCATCATTTCAGACATCATTTTAAATTGTTTTAACAATTTATTGATAGCGGCTACATCAGTTCCGGAGCCATTAGCAATTCTTTTTTTTCTAGATCCATCAATTATTTTTGGATTCTCTCTTTCTTTTTTTGTCATAGATAAAATTACAGCTTCATTTTGAGTAATAATTTTTTCATCAACGCCTGCTTGATCCATTTGAGATTTAATTTTTGAAACTCCTGGAAGAAAAGACATTATTCCTTCAATACCTCCCATTTTTTTCATCTGTCTAAGCTGTGAAAGATAATCTTCTAATGAAAATTGTCCTTTTTTAAGTTTTTCTTCAGTTTTTTTTAAATTTTCCTGATCTAAGTCTTCTGAAGCTTTTTCAACAAGAGAAACTATATCTCCCATTCCTAATAATCTATTTGCTATTCTGTCAGGATAGAAAATCTCAAAATTTTCTATTTTTTCTCCAACTCCCAAAAATTTAATTGGAACATCGGCAACATACTTCATGCTTAATGCTGCACCACCCCTACCATCACCATCTGATCTTGTAAGAACAATTCCAGTTAAATTGACAGTATTTTTAAATTCTTTTGCAACATTAGCTGCAACTTGTCCGGTTAATGAGTCGGCAACTAATATTGTTTCTGATGGATTAATTATGTTTTCTATTTGTTTGATTTCATTCATCATCTGAAAATCAATTTGGGTTCGTCCCGCAGTATCAAATAAAATTACTTCTGAACCATTTAAGTTAGCTGCACTTATTGCTCTTCTGCAAATATCTGTTGGAACTTGTCCTTCTATTACTGGCAAGGTTGAAATATTATTTTGTTCTCCCAATAGTCTTAATTGTTCTTGGGCCGCTGGCCTATAAACGTCAAGACTAGCCATCATTACTTTCTTTTTATTATTTTTTTCTAAAAATCTTGCTAATTTTGCTGTTGTTGTTGTTTTTCCAGATCCTTGAAGTCCAACAAGCATAATCGGTACTGGAGGCACTGCATTTAATTGTATATCTGAAGTTTTGTCTCCTAAGAATGAGACCAGTTCATCATAAACAATTTTTACCACCATCTGTCCTGGTGATGTTGAGCGAACTATTTCCTGACCTAATGCTTTTGGTTTAACTCTATTAATAAACTCTTTAACAACTTCAAGAGATACATCTGCTTCGAGAAGAGCAAGTCTAATATTTTTTAAACCTTCGTCTACCTGCTTCTCATCTAAAGAAGGTGCTTTTTTTAAAGAAGAAAATATTTCTTCAAATTTATTAGTTAAATTTTCAAACATAATTTCACACAACAACTATCGCACCAGTGGGCGAACCATCGCTGACTGGTGTCGATCTCTTTGTAACCAAAGACACCGCAAATTGCTGTATTTTGCGGAAACGGCGATAAACTATAATAGAGGTTCAAAAAGTCAATAAATAAGTTAAGTATTTATTTATATGGAATTTAATGCATTTAAAATGGATGGATTGGGCAATGATTTTGTAATCATTGATCAAAGAGAAAAAAACATAAGTTTATCTAATGATCAAATTATCAAAATTTGTGATCGTGATTTTATAGGATGTGATCAATTAATATTTATTAAAAAAGATAATAATTCAGATGCAGAATTAGAATTTTACAATTCAGACGGAAGTAAATCAGATGCTTGTGGAAATGGCACAAGATGTGTTGCTTATTTACTTTCAAAAGAAAATAGTAAAAAAGAAATAAACTTAATGGTAGCTTCAAAAATTCTTAAATCTAATATTTTTGAAAATAATTTAGTAGAAACATCAATTGGTTCACCTAAAATGAATTGGAATGAAATACCACTAAGCAAAAATTCGGATACTAAAAATTTAAAAATAAAATTAATTGATAGTGAAAATAAAGAATTTATTGGCGGGATAGCAGTAAATGTTGGAAATCCACATATAATTTTTTTTATAGAAAATATAGATAAATTTAATCTTGAAAAAATTGGTCCAGAAATTGAAAATCATGTAATGTTTCCTGAAAAATGTAATGTTACTTTAGCAAAAAAAATTAGTCCTAATTTGATAAAAATTAAAGTTTGGGAAAGAGGTGCGGGACTAACAAAAGCTTGTGGAACAGCAGCATGTGCAACAGCAGTTGCTGCAAATTTAGAAAATCTCGCTAATTCAAAAACTGAAATTGAATTTAGTATGGGCAAACTATTAATTAGTATCGATGAAAAAAATAACATAAATATGATGGGCCCTGTCTCAGAAATTGAAGAAATTAAAATTAATATTTAATGGGAATCTTTGAAAAATTTAAATTAGGTTTTAAAAAAAGTGCAGATAATCTTAAATCAGGATTAAGAGAAATAATAATTAAAAAAGAAATAGATGATAGCACATTAGACAAAATAGAAGAATTTTTAATAAGTTCTGATGTGGGAATTGATGCTGCCTCCGATATAAAAGATATAATTGCCCAAAAAAAAATAGACCCTAACGAAAATCCAATTTCTGAAGTAAATAAAATCCTAAAAGAGTACATAATTGAACTAATGCAACCTTTAGAAAAACAAAAATTTTTTGAAAAAAAAGAAAATTTAAATGTTATTTTGGTGTCTGGAGTGAATGGAGTTGGAAAAACAACAACAATTGGTAAAATAGGAAAAATATTTAGAGAAAATAATAACGAAGTTTTATTTTCTGCTTGTGATACTTTTAGAGCCGCAGCTATTGATCAATTGGAACAGTGGGCCAGAAAAGTAAATGCTACCATAATTAAATCTAATCCGGGCTCAGATCCTGCTTCTGTTGCTTACAAGGCATTAGAACACGCAAAAAATAATAATATTAATCAAGTACTTATTGATACAGCTGGAAGATTACAAAATAAAAAAAATCTTATGGATGAGTTTAAAAAAATTGCAAATGTAATTAAAAAAAGTGACGAAACTGCACCTCACGAAGTAATTTTAGTGTTAGACGCAACATCTGGGCAAAATATTATTAATCAGTTAGAAGAATTTAATAAAATTATACCTTTAACAGGTTTAATCATGACAAAATTAGATGGAACAGCAAAAGGAGGAATTTTAATTGCAATTTCTAAAAAGTACAAAGTACCAATTGTAGGTTTGGGATTAGGTGAAAAAGAAGATGATTTACAAATCTTTAATGCCGAACAATTCGCAAGTGCATTTACTCAATCGAATTAAGTAAATTTTTTGAAATTAGAGGTTTATAAATTTTACATTCAAAATTATTTTTGAGAGACTTATAACCACAAATTTGTGCATAAGTTGAAATTATAAAATTTAATTTTCCGCGACTTTTATAAATTGTAAGTTCTTTTTTATTTATATCGTATATTAAATTTTGGTTATAATCTTTTAACGCGCTTACAAGAATTAAAGTATTGTTATCATTTAATAAATAATATGCAAAGTCTTCTGGAAAAACAGGGTATTTATAATTTTTTGATATTGTTTTTGCTTTCTTAGGAAACCAATCATATGAAATTAATGGAACTTCTTCTTTTGTAAAATGATTATAAATGTATAAATCTTGAGGATAATCGGTAATATAATTAAAATTCTTACCTCTTGCTAAAATAGCTTTTTCTCTAGTCTTAAAATATAAAGTAAATTTCTGATTATAAGATTCCATTTTTCCAACAAAAAATATATCATCAATTTCTTTGGAAATACTTGAGGTAAAATAAAATACAAAAATTAATAAAAATGATAAAAACTTCATTTAATATTTATTTATTAAAACTTTGAAAAATATTTGACCTAATTGTGGGAAAAATAAGATTTTAAAACTTATGAAAAAAATTTTTAATTTTGCTTTGTATGATTTTGCAAACTCTGCCTTTACAACTATTATAATTACTTTTATTTTTTCTACCTATTTTGCTAAACAAATAGCGCCTAATCCAGTTTTAGGACAATCTTATTGGGGATGGACTATTGGAATTACAGGAGTGGTGGTGGCCTTAATCGGACCTTTGCTTGGAACCATTGCTGATAAGAAAAATTATACTGAATTCTTTATTAAAATTTTTACAATAATATGTATTTCACTAACTTGCCTGCTATGGTTTTCGAAACCTTCAGAAAAATATCTAATTTACACTTTGTTTATTGTAGGGCTTGCTAACATTTTTTATGAGTTAAGTTTAATTTTTTATAATTCGACATTAAAAAAAATATCAGAAAACAATAATTTGGGTAAATCTTCAGGCTTTTCTTTTGCATTAGGTTACATAGGTGGAATAATAGTACTTATTATCTGTATAACAATTTTTATAGATAATGACAGTTTACCATTTGGTCTTTCAAAAGAAAATTCAGAAAATGTGAGAGCCACATCTATTTTGGTTGCTTTTTGGTATTTAATTTTTTCAATGCCTTTTTTATTTAATTTAAAAAAAACAAATAAAAATGAAATTGAAGAAAAAATAAATTATACAAAAAATTTCAAAGAACTAATTTGGGATAAAGGACTCAACAACATTGGAAAGTTTTTATTAGCTAGGATGCTTTATGCCGATGGATTAAATGCAATAATTATAATGGGTGGTATATTTGCTGTAGGTGTATTTAGTCTGGAAATTAAAGATTTGTTAGTTTTGTCAGTTTTGATGAATATAACAGCTTTTATTGGAGCAATAGTTGGTGGATATGCAAATGACAGATTTTCTTCAAAATCTGTAATTATCTTTTCTTTAATTGGTTTAATCTTATCTTCATCAATTATACTGTTTTTAAAATCAAAGATAATTTTTCTATTTTTTGCATCAATAAATGGTTTTTTTATTGGTCCAATACAATCTGCAAGTAGAGTATTTATGACAAAATCAATAGATGAAAATAATCAGGCATCAGGTTTTGGTCTATTTGCTTTGTCTGGAAAATTGACGTCTTTTATTGGACCATTACTTGTCAGTACAATTACTTATATTTCTAATAGTCAAAAAATTGGTTTTTCTTCTGCTATAGCTCTTCTATTAATAGGTTTGCTAGTTTTACTAAAAGTTAAAAAAAACTAATTTAAGGTACGAATAAATAAATCTATTTCATTTATTAAATTTTCATCATAATTCATCATATGATCGTCCATTTCTGTAAAATAGTTAAATTTAGGATTATTTGCCATATCAAATATTTTTTTTCCCATATAAAATGGTACAATCTTATCTTTCTTGCCATGCATAACCAAAAGTGGAGATTTTAAATTTTTAATTTTTTTTTCACTTTCATATTTATCTTTAAGAAGAAGTTTTATCGGAAAAATAGGATAATGTTTTTTTCCTAGGTCTATCATCGAAGTGAAAGGCGATTCTAAAATTATCCCAGCAAAATTTTTATTCTGTGCAATTTCAGTAGCCACTCCAGTTCCGAGAGACTCTCCATAAATTACTATATTTTCTTCAATAGCCCCTTCATTTATTAACCATTTAACTGCACTTCTTGCATCTTGATAAAGACCTTGTTCGGTAGGCTTTCCTTTGTTACCGCTGAATCCTCTCCATGCAAGTAATAGAAAATTAATATTCATATTATTAAAGTAATTAATTTTATATATTCTATTTTCAAGTGAGCCAGCATTACCATGCAAGTAAAGAATAGTTTTATATTTCTTAATATCTTTTTTGTGATACCAGGCTAATAACTCAATATTATCCTCAGTTGTAATTTTAACTTCTTCAATTTTTAAATTTAATTTTTCTCCATAATAATTATTTACTACTGGATGATATAAAAGACTTCTTTGAAAAATATATAATCCCAATGTAATTAAAAAATATGCGATAAATAATAAAATACAAATATTTACTAATGACATTCTTTTTTTAAACATAGATTTTTATCATGTATTTCTGCTTTTTAAGACAAAAAATATGTACGAAAAAATACAAAGTATAAAATAAACAAAAAAAGATATTTGAAAACTTAATATTTCACTTTTTCCCATACTATGTGAAAAATCTATTATCAAACCCATTCCCCATTGCATAATAAATGTACCTAAAAAAATTACTAAATTATATGATGTAAGTGATTTGCCTGCTAAACGTTTAGGAAAAGATAGACCAACAGCTGGCTGAACAACTGTGAGAACAATGGAGGTTAGTATATATATAGTAAATAAAAATGCTCCAGCATTTGATCCTTTAATTATAATACTTAATAAAACTAAATAGCTGATTGGTAAGCCAAATTTCATTAATTTGAATGAATTTAAACCATATTTCGAAATTTTTGGTAAAAAATAACCCCACAAAAAAAAACCTATTAGTGCAGTAAAATTAATCCAAAATAATCCTGTTGCACTTTCTAAAGAACTATATCCTGTAACTCTTACCATCCAAGGTCCAGCCCACAATGTTTGTATAGCATACATGCCTCCATAATTAAAAAACCCTAAAGGAATTACACTTTTGAAAAATTTATTACTCCAAATATCGGATAATTTACCTTCTGGTTTGTTTTCATCTTTTTCAAATTTGTGATCCCAACTAGGGATAAATAACAAAATAAAAACTATACTAATAATAATTAAAAAAGTTATGCCAACGAAAATCCATCTCCACCCTATTATTGGTAAAAGAATTTGGACAGGTAATGTAGAAAAAACAAACCCAATATTTGCAACCATTAACATCCATGAATTTGCCCTCTGTTGATACTTATCTGCAAACCAAATTCTATATCCTGTTAGTGGTCCCATCATGCATGCACTAACTCCAATACCAATAAAAACTCTTGATATTAGTAAGCCTGCAAAATTTTGTGCTAAAGCAAATGAAGTTGTGCCAATTATTGCAATAATCAAAAATGAAGAAACAATTTTTTTAGGTCCATGTTTATCTAATAAAAATCCCAAGGGAATTTGCATACATGTAAACCCTAAAAAATACCCTCCAGCCAATAATCCTAAATTGCCAGCAGTAAGATTAAATTCAGATGTAAGAACTGGGGAAAGTGTTGCAGTAATTGATCTTAGTAAATTAGATATAAAAAATGCAAATGCAAAAACAAGAAATATTAAAACGCTTTTATTTGTTTTACTAATCATTTATATTTTTTATTTTGAAAGTAAAATACTAAAATGAATGATCAATCAACAAAAAATAAAGATGCGGTTTCAAGCAATGGAATGGCTGCAACCTCTCATCCATTAGCTACTGAAGAAGCAATAAAGATTTTAAAAAAAGGAGGAAACGCAGTTGATGCTGCTATTGCAGCGTCTGTAGTGTTATCAGTTGTTGAACCCAACGCTACTAGTATTGGTGGAGACTGCTTTGCAATCATAAAAATGGAAGGTAAAGAACCAGTTTCATATAATGGTTCAGGAATTGCTCCAGAAAAAGCAAATTACGAGTTCTTTAAAAAAAAAAATATTGATAAAATAGGATTAACCAGTCCACATTCAGTTACTGTACCTGGTGCACCTGATGCATGGAAGAATATTCACAATGACTTTGGAAAATTAGATTTTGAAGAATTATTTTTAGCTGCAATAGATTTTGCAAAAAATGGATTTAGGGTAACGAGAGTTGTTGCTAATGCATGGAACAAAAGCGTAGATAAACTATTACAAGATAAAAATTCAAAAAATATTTTTTTAAATAATGGAAAGAGTTACCAATTTTCTGAATTAAGAAAAAATATACCACTTGGAAATACCTTGGAGTTAATAAGTAAAAAAGGTGTTAGTGAGTTTTATGAAGGTTCAATTGCAAATGATATGGTCAAATCTTTAAATGCACTAGGAGGATTACATACTCAAGAAGATTTTTCTAAACAGAAAACCATTAAATCTAAGACAATTTCATCGAAATATAAAAATATAGAAATACATCAATGTCCACCAAATGGACCTGGGGTTACTGTGTTGATAATGATGAAATTGCTAGAAAAATTACAAATTGATAAATTTAACTCTAATAGTGTAGAAAGATTTCATCTAGAGGCAGAAGTAACTAAGCAAGCTTATAAGATAAAAGAAGAAAATCTTGCTGATCCAAATTTTGTAAGTGTTAATTTAGAAAAAATTTTAAATGATAAATTCATTGATAATATTTATGAAAATATTTCACTGAATAAATGCAGTGATATTGGAGATCTAAATATTCCTAGTCATCCTGAAACTGTTTATCTATCTGTTGTAGATAAAGATTTAAATAGCGTATCTATAATTAACTCAGTTTGCTATGCATTCGGTTCGGGAATTACAACTGATAAAACAGGTATTATTTTACATAATCGTGGTACAAATTTTAGAGTTGAAGAAGGACATCCTAATTGTATTGAAGGACTAAAGAGACCTTTGCACACTATAATTCCAGGAATGGTGTTGGATCATAATGGTCTTTCAAGTTTAAGTTACGGCGTAATGGGTGGTCAATATCAACCAGTTGGACAAGTTCATGTTTTAAATAATATTTTGGATTTTGAAATGAGTCCCCAACAAGCAATCACTTTTCCAAGAGCTTTTCACTTTAATAATGTTTACAAATTAGAAAAAGAAGTATCAAAAGAGATAAAAGATGGATTATCAACTATAGGTCATAATGCTGTTCATATTGACGAAACCCATGGTGGAGGACAAGCGATTCAAATTGATAGACTAAAAGGAAATTTAATAGGTGGTTCTGATCCAAGAAAAGATGGATACGCAAAAGGTTATTAAAATTTTAAATGAAAAAAATTATAAAGAATATTATTGAGAATCAGAATGATAAGAATATTGTTCTAACATCAGAGAATAACCCACCTTTGTTGTACAAAGATCTAAAATTATTTGTTAACAAAATAGCTAGTCAACTAGCTGGAAATGGAATTTTAAACAAAGATAGAGCTGCAATTGTCTTGCCAAATGGTCCTTTTATGGCTTCTAGTTTTTTATCAATTTCAAGCTATATGTCTGCCGCACCTTTAAATCCATCTTATAAAACTGATGAATACGAATTTTATTTAAAAGATTTAAATCCAAAAATTGTGATTGTTGAGCCAAATTCAAATAATAAAGTTGTTGAAGTGGCAAAAAGTTTAAATATTCCAGTCTGTGAAATGAAAATCAAAAAAGATGATCCATCTGGTTTGTTCAATTTATTTGATATCGAAAGTAAATATCAATTACCTGAAGAAAATGATGAAGGACTAGTGCTTCATACGTCTGGTACTACTTCTAGACCAAAGATAGTACCGTTAACTAATAAAAATATTTATTCATCAGCTGAAAATATTTCAAAAAGTTTGAATCTTTCAGAAGTAGACCATTGTTTAAATATTATGCCCTTGTTCCATATTCATGGACTTATAGCAATTCTGGCAGCATCAATAAAATCTGGAGCATCAGTTTGTGCAAGTAATGGATTCAATGCATTGAAATTTTTAGAATTAGCAAAATCAGAGAAAATTACATGGTATTCTGGAGTTCCCACAATGCATCAAGCAATTTTGTTAAGAGCAGAAAAAAATTTAGAATTAGCTAAAAATTTGAATTTAAGATTAATTAGATCTTCTTCAGCATCTTTACCACCAGCAGTTTTTGAAAAACTAAATAATGTTTTTGGATGTTCTGTAATTGAAGCTTATGGTATGACTGAAGCGACACATCAAATGACTTCAAATCCTTTACCACCAAAAAAACAAAAACCTGGATTTGTAGGTATTCCAGCTGGCCCAGAGGTTTGTATAATGGATGAAAAAGATAAAATATTAAATCAAGGTGAAACTGGAGAAGTTTGTATTAAAGGTGATAATGTAACGCTTGGATATGATAATAATCCAGAGGCAAATAAAAATAGCTTTACTAAGGGGTGGTTTAGAACAGGAGATCAAGGATACTTTGATCAAAATGGTTATTTAAAAATATCTGGTAGACTTAAGGAAATAATAAATAAAGGTGGAGAAAAAATATCACCTTTAGAAGTAGATAATGTTCTTATGGATCATCCATTGATTGAACAAGCTGTTTGTTTTGGATATGAAGATAAAATGTTGGGAGAGGATATCGCTGCAGCAATTATTGTTAAAGAAGGTAAAAACTGCTCAGAATCTGATGTTAAAAATTACGCGGAAGAAAAATTAGCAAAATTTAAAATTCCAAAAAAAATATTTTTTGTAAATGAAATACCAAAAGGAGCAACTGGAAAACTACAAAGAAACGTTTTAGCAAAAAACTTTGGGTTAAATAATTAAATGACAAAAATTTGTATATTTGGAGCTGGTGCTATCGGAGGGTATATTGCAGCTTGTCTAAAAAAAACAGATGCTGAAATATCTTTAATTGCAAGAGGACCTCATAAAAAAGCTATTGAAGAAAAAGGTTTAACATTCATTAAAAATGGTAAATCTGAAAACTTCAAATTTAATGTAACAGATGATCCAAAAAAACTTGGAGTTCAAGATTATATTTT
>ENA-UPTF01002530-UPTF01002530.1-marine-metagenome-genome-assembly--contig:-NODE-2530-length-10526-cov-2.475644_pt1 | contig 10526 bp, 16 predicted proteins | sample MGYA00238166_ERZ767019 | MGnify/ENA primary metagenome ERZ767019 (study PRJEB28930, sample SAMN06266391) | marine metagenome | isolation source: Sea water from 250 m depth | place: Atlantic Ocean... | reverse complement strand
TGTTGATGTTGAAAATGGAGACTATTCCATATTATTTCCAGAAGCGATTTCTAATACCCTTTACAGCTTTGATGAGGGATATCAATTGGTTGATGAGATGGAGATTGGAAAGGGGTATTGGTTAAGATTCCTCGAGAGCGGACCAAAACCCGTGATATTACAGGTGGTTTGCCCCGAGTTGCAGAATTGTTTGAAGCCCGTAAGCCCGCAAATCCAGCCGTTATGACAGAAATTAACGGCACTGTGCGTTTTGGTGAAACAAAACGAGGTGTCCGCAAGATTTATGTTATGGGAGTAGATGGTGAAGAAAGAACATACTCCATTCCATATGGAAAACACGTGATTGTGCATGAAGGTGACTTTATCAATGCGGGAACAAACCTGTGCGAAGGAGCTATCTCACCAGCTGATATTCTGCATGTGCTTGGTCCAGCTGCAGTCAGAGACTACCTTGTGAATGAAATACAGGAAGTATATCGATTGCAGGGTGTAAAAATTAATGATAAACATATTGAAGTTATTGTTAGTCAAATGATGCAAAAGGTGAGTGTTAAAGATCCTGGTGATACTTGGTTCTTAGAAGAAGATCGAATTTCAAAACGTGATTTCTTTGCAGAAAATGAACGGATTTCAAAAATGGTGATTGTGAATGAACCTGGTGATTCAGATCTGGAAACGGATACAATGATAGATTGGACTGAATTTCTTGATATCAATAAAGAACTGAAGGCTGATGGTAAGGAAATTTCTACATACAAAAAGACAAAACCTGCAACCTTCGAACCTATTTTGATGGGAATTACACGGGCATCTTTGAATACAGAAAGTTTTATTTCTGCAGCATCATTCCAGGAAACGACACGTGTTCTAACAGATGCATCCACAGCAGGAAAAACAGATTACCTGAATGGGTTGAAGGAGAATGTGGCAGTCGGGCGATTGATTCCTGCAGGTACAGGTACTCCGGGGATTGAAGACATGCTTGTTGGTGCTCATGAGTGGGATGAAGAAGCATCTGAAATGGGAGATGCAGTCGCTTAAAGCCAATGGGAAATTTTAGAATGATTATTATTGTTTATTCTAATTATTTTGTAATTTTTCAGGCTTTGGATGAAATGAAATGCCGACGATAAATCAATTAGTTCGAAAAGGCCGGAAGCGTATTTTTAAGAAAACAGGTACTCCGGCCCTCATGAGAAACCCTCAGAAGAGGGGTGTTTGTACGCGTGTATATACAACTACACCTAAAAAGCCAAATTCTGCTTTAAGAAAAGTGGCTCGTGTACGATTAACAAATGGTATGGAGGTTGCTGCCTATATCCCTGGTGAAGGCCATAACCTTCAAGAGCATAGTATTGTTTTAATTGAGGGCGGACGTGTGAAGGACCTGCCTGGAGTTAGATATCATGTTGTTCGCGGAACTCTGGATACAGCAGGGGTCAGTGATCGGAAAACCAGTCGATCCCGTTATGGTGCAAAAAAGCCAAAGTAAATAAGATGCGATCATGAGACGAAGACGCCCAGAACGGAGACAAATCTTACCCGATCCACTGTACAATGATAAGTCAGTTGCCAAATTTGTCAATTACATCATGGAAGAGGGAAAAAAAGGAATTGCAGAAAAAATATTTTATGGTGCTATGGATCAAATAAAACAGCGCACAAAAACTGAAGGATTAAAAATTTTTGAAAAAGCAATTGAAAATGCATCTCCCTCCGTGGAGGTAAAATCAAGACGCATTGGTGGGGCTACTTATCAAGTACCCATTGAGGTGCCGAAAAGCCGTCGGTTTTACCTTGCGTCCCAGTGGATTATTAATGCATCATCGGGACGGTCTGGTAAACCTATGTCAGATAAACTGGCATCTGAATTGATTTCCGCGGCCAATGGGGAGGGTGGTGCCATAAAGAAGAAAGATGATACCCACCGGATGGCAGATGCAAATAAAGCATTTGCTCATTTTCGATAATAGAATAAAAAGAGAAGTGCGTTGAAAGCAACAAAATTAGAACATGTAAGAAATATCGGTATTATGGCCCATATTGATGCGGGTAAAACAACACTAACAGAGCGTGTTCTCTATTATACAGGGCGTACCCATCGGATCGGAGAAGTTCATGATGGTGCAGCGACCATGGATTGGATGGAACAGGAACAGGAGCGTGGAATAACCATCACATCTGCAGCGACAACATGTATTTGGGAAGATCATCGCATTAATATTATTGACACACCAGGTCATGTTGATTTTACGGTTGAGGTGGAAAGGTCACTCCGTGTGTTAGATGGGGCTGTAGGTGTATTTTGTGCAGTCGGCGGTGTAGAACCTCAAAGCGAAACTGTCTGGAGGCAGGCAGACAAGTATAATGTTCCGCGAATTGCATTTATCAATAAAATGGATAGGGTGGGAGCAGATTTTTTTCATGTTGTTGATATGATTAAAGATCGCCTAGGTGCAAATCCTCTGCCATTGGTTATTCCCATTGGTGGGGGAGAAATGTTTACTGGGATCATAGATTTAATGGAAATGAAGTCAATTCTGTATAATGAAAGTACGTTGGGTGCCCGTTTCGAATATGGTGAAATACCAGATGATATGAAAGATGAAGCAGAAAAATGGCGTCATCACTTGATTGAAGAAACAGCGACCTACGATGAGCACCTGATGGAAAAATATCTAGCTGATGAGGAAATCTCTGTTTCTGAATTAAAGTTAGCCATAAGGAAGGGTTGTCTGGATAATACTTTTATTCCAACCCTCTGTGGATCAGCGTTTAAGAATAAAGGTGTTCAGCGATTGCTGGATGCAGTTGTTAATCTTTTGCCATCACCTCTGGATGTTGGCTCTGTAAATGGAATTGACCCAAAAGATTCAGATACATTAAAGGTTCGTGAGCCAAAAGATGATGAGCCATTCAGTGCGTTGGCCTTTAAAATTATGACAGATACCTATGTTGGTAAACTTACATATATTAGAGTTTATTCAGGAAAACTTGAAGCAGGGTCTTATATATATAATCCAGCATCTGGAAAACGTGAACGTATAAGCCGTGTCCTTTTGATGCATTCCAATAAACGGGAAGAGAGGGATTCAGTATCCACGGGGGAAATTGTTGCTGCAGTTGGGCTAAAGAAAGTAAAAACAGGTCATACGCTTTGCGATGAAAAAAATCAGATTATCCTAGAGTCCATGGATTTTCCGGAACCCGTTGTTTCGGTATCTGTTGAGCCGGTCAGTAAAGGGGACCAGGATTCTCTATTCAAAGGACTTCAAAAATTGGGTGAAGAAGATCCAACGTTCCAGGTTTCAACAGACGAAGAAACAGGACAGACTATCATATCAGGTATGGGGGAACTTCACCTAGAGATACTTGTAGACCGTCTGCTCAGGGAATTTAAGGTTCATGCAAATATTGGCCAGCCTATGGTTGCATATCGTGAAGCTATTACAAAGCGTGTTTCTGAAATTGATATGAAATTTGTGCGCCAATCCGGTGGCCGTGGTCAATACGGGCATGTTGTCATTAATGTTGAACCGAATCAACTTGGAAAAGGATACCGCTTTGAAAATAAGATTGTTGGTGGAGTTATTCCTAAGGAGTATATACCATCAATAGATAAAGGTATGCAAGAAGCTCTTAAAAATGGTATCATAGCGGGGTACCCTATCGAAGATGTTCGTGTTGAATTAGTTTTTGGCTCCTATCACGATGTAGATTCATCAGAAATGGCTTTTAAAATTGCGGGGTCAATGGCCATTCAGGATGCTTGTAAGAAAGCTGCTCCGAAATTGATGGAACCAATCATGCGGGTTGAAGTCATTGTACCTGATGAGTATCTAGGCGATGTGATGGGAGATCTTAATTCCCGCCGAGGAAAAATTGAAGGAATGGAGCAACGAAAAGAAGCGCAGGTTGTTTCTGCATTTGTCCCGTTGAGCAAAATGTTTGGTTATGTTACAGATCTTCGCTCGATTACCCAAGGACGTGCTGTTTTCCATATGGAATTTGCAAAATATCAACAGGTGCCTTCCAGTGTCGAAACAGAAATACTGGAAAAATTGCATGGTAAAGTTTCATAATTAACGATCCGGAGTTTAAGCAATGGCAAAGGAAAAATTTGAAAGAACCAAACCTCATGTGAACATAGGGACGATAGGTCATGTGGATCATGGTAAGACGACGCTGACAGCAGCGATCACGATGGTGCAGAGTGCTCGTGGTTTGTCAGAGGCAATGACGTTTGATAATATTGATAATGCTCCAGAGGAAAGGGAGCGTGGTATCACGATCCAGACCGCTCATGTTGAGTATGAGACGGAGAATCGTCATTATGCCCACGTAGACTGTCCTGGACACGCAGATTATATTAAGAATATGATTACGGGAGCAGCTCAGATGGATGGTGCTGTATTGGTTGTATCTGCTGCAGATGGTCCCATGCCCCAGACCCGTGAACATGTGCTTCTTGCGAAGCAGGTGAATGTTCCTTCCATCGTTGTTTTTATGAATAAGACAGATCAGGTAGATGACGAAGAGTTGGTGGAACTGGTTGAGATGGAACTCCGTGATCTGTTGAATGAGTATGAGTTTCCAGGCGATGATACTCCCATCATTAAAGGTTCTGCATTAAATGCTTTGAATTCGCCTGGTGATGAAGCCGCCAATAAATGTGTTGTTGAATTGATGGAAGCGTGCGACAGTTTTATTCCTGAGCCGGAACGGGACGTGGATAAACCGTTTCTGATGCCTGTAGAGGACGTTTTTTCTATTACAGGCCGTGGTACGGTAGGCACAGGTCGTGTTGAGAGAGGTATTATCAAAGTAGGTGATGAAGTATCCATTTTGGGTATGGGCGCAGATAGTAAGACTACGGTCACCGGTGTTGAGATGTTTAGGAAACTTCTGGATCAGGGGCAGGCTGGTGATAATGCAGGTTTGCTTTTGCGTGGTGTGGATAAGGAAGACTTGAGTCGCGGGATGGTATTGGCAGCGCCGGGTTCTATTACACCCCATACAAAGTTTAAAGCCAGTGTGTATGTATTGAAGAAGGAGGAGGGAGGTCGTCATACTCCGTTTTTTAACGGGTATCGTCCCCAGTTCTATTTTCGTACAACTGATGTGACCGGTGTTGTGACCCTACCTGATGGCACTGAGATGGTTATGCCTGGAGATAATGTTGAATTTGATGTTGAATTGATCACACCGATCGCCATGGATAAGGAACTTCGTTTTGCAATCCGTGAAGGCGGTCACACTGTAGGTGCTGGTGTGGTTACTGATATAACTGAATGAATAATAACCGCTAATGGCTAATCAAACCATCCGTATCAGTCTCCGAGCTTATGATCATATTCTTTTGGACAAATCGACGGAAAAAATTGTGAAGACAGCAAAATCAACCGGTGCGATTATTTCTGGTCCTATTCCCCTGCCATCAAAGCGATCTATTTATACCATATTGCGTTCGCCTCACGTAAATAAGAAATCACGCGAGCAGTTCCAGACAAAAATCCACAAACGACTGATTGATATTTTAAACTCAACACCTAAAACGGTTGAATCCCTTATGAAATTGGATTTACCTGCTGGTGTAGACATTGAGATCAAGGTGTAGCCATGCGAGGATTGATCGGTAAAAAAATGGGGATGACACGTGTTTTTGATGAAAATGGGAATGTTGTTCCCGTTACTGTTCTTCAGGCAGGTCCGTGTACAGTAACCCAGGTGAAAACATCTGAAAAAGATGGCTACGAAGCTGTTCAGGTTGGTTTTGGAAAACGAAACGTAAAACATACGTCTAAACCGCTTCAGGGGCATTTCGATTATGCTGGTGTTGAATCTAAAAAAATTCTGGTTGAATTTGATAAAGTGCCAGGTTTTGACTATCAAACGGGACAGGTTTTTCACATAGGCCTTTTTAAAGAGGGTGATTTCGTACGCGTTTCAGGTACATCAAAAGGAAAAGGGTTTACTGGAGTAATCAAGCGTCATAATTTTTCACGACAGAAGAAAACCCATGGAACGGGTCATACTGAAAGGGCTCCAGGTTCAATTGGCCAGGCGTCAGATCCTTCACGTGTTTTTCCAGGGATGAAAATGGCGGGGCACCATGGAAATGCAAAGGTAACTGTTGAAAACCTTCAAGTGGTTAAAGTGGATAAAGAAAATCATCAATTGCTGGTAAAAGGCGCTGTCCCAGGTGCAAAAAATGGAACAGTGGTAATTTCAAAATAAAATGAAATTAGATATTATTAAACTGGATGGTTCAAAGGTGAGTGATTTTGTTGCTGATAAATCTGTATTTGGTATAAAGCCTAACCTTGGGGCCGTACGACAAGCCGTATTGGCGGAACTAACCAATATGCGACAAGGCACTCATGCAACCAAAAATAGAGCTCTTGTAAATGGTGGAGGAAGGAAACCATGGAAGCAAAAGGGCCGGGGTGTTGCCCGTGCGGGCACCATACGTTCTCCTCTATGGAAAGGTGGGGGTGCCATTTTTGGGCCTGAATCCCATGCATACAATCATAAACTTCCAAAAAAAATAAGTCAACTTGCTCGCCGTTCTATTTTGTCAAGTAAAGTATCTGAAGGCAACTTGATCATCGTGGAAGGTTTCGAATTGGATAGCCATAAAACGGCTGATTTTGTACGTGTTCTAGTGGCATTAGAACTTCAAAATAAAAAAGTAACCTTATTGGTTACAGGCTTGGCTGATAATTTAGATAAAGCGGTAAGAAATCTTAAAAATGTTTACCTTGTTGATGTAAAAACAGTAAGCACCTATGATCTTATCGATTGTGAAGTGCTTGTAATCGATAAAGCTAGCGTTTCAATCCTAACCGAAATTCTCTCTAACTAGATATGTATTCAAAAATTATTATTAAACCGGTTCTGACGGAGAAAATGGCCATTCTTGAAGAAAGAGAAAATAAATTTGCTTTTTTTGTCTCAAAGGATGCAAATAAAACGGAAATCAAAAAAGCAGTAGAATCCAAGTTTGATGTCAAAGTAGTAAAAGTTTCCACAATGAATCAATCGGGAAAACACAAGCAGATGACCGTGCGCAGTGGAGGGCGCACCATTCGTACAACAGGGAAACGATCAGACTATAAAAAAGCAGTTATTACACTTGAATCCGGCTCTACCATTGATCTATTGAGGGGTGAAACAGCGAATTAATTATGGGTATTAAGCAATTAAAATCAATAACTCCCGGGTCCCGGTTCGCATCCCGCTCTGATTTTTCAGATCTTACAACACGTAAACCTGAGAAACGTCTAACAACCGCTCTGAGAAAGAGCGGTGGACGGAATAATACAGGCAGAACTACAATTCGGCATCGGGGAGGTGGGCATAAGCGTCGTTACCGGATTATTGATTTTAAACGGGACAAATTTGATATACCTGGCATAGTAGCAACCGTTGAATATGACCCAAATCGTTCTGCGAATATTTCTTTGATACATTATGCAGATGGTGAAAAACGGTATATTTTAAGCCCAGCTGGGCTTAAGGTCGGGGATCCGGTCATCTCCGGTGAAAAGGTACCCCTTAAAGTTGCCAATTGTTTACCCTTAAAAAGTGTACCGGCCGGGTTATTTGTTCATAATATAGAACTGGAGCCTGGCAAGGGTGGGCAAATGGTTCGTTCTGCCGGGGCTTCGGCTCAGGTGATGGCACATGATGGTGGATTGTGTACGTTAAAACTACCGTCTGGTGAAATCCGTATGGTCAGAGAAAACTGTATGGCAACCATAGGCCAGGTGGGGAATAGGACCCATGAACAGATTGTTTCAGGAAAGGCGGGTCGGACACGTTGGTTAGGACGACGACCTAAAGTAAGAGGTGTTGCAATGAATCCCGTGGATCATCCAATGGGTGGGGGCGAAGGTAAATCTTCAGGAGGTCGGCATCCAACCACACCTTGGGGTAAGCCGACTAAGGGGTATAAAACCCGTAAGAAAAATAAAAAATCTGACGAAATGATTGTGAAGCGGAGATGATGGTTATATGGCACGTTCACTAAAAAAAGGTCCATTCGTTGATGAGAAGCTTTTGAAGAAAGTTCAGAAAATGAATGAGTTGGGGAAAAAGAAAATTATCAAGACATGGTCACGCAGATCCATGATTACACCGGAATTCGTAGGGCATACCTTGGCAGTACATAATGGGAATAAGTTCATTCCTGTGTTTATTTATGAAAACATGGTTGGTCATAAATTGGGTGAATTCTCACCGACTCGCATATTCAGAATGCATTCAGGAGATAGAAAGAATTAATCATGGAAGCTAAAGCAATTGCACGGCACATTCACCAATCCCCTCGTAAGATTCGTAAAACCTTGGACAATGTCCGGGGATTAAAAGTGGGTGATGCATTGAACCAGTTGCATTTTTCCCCTGAAAAAGCAGCCAGTGTAATAGAAAAAACGCTGCGGTCTGCCGTATCAAACCTGATGAGCCAAAATGAAGAATTAAATATTGATCCTGATGGATTAGGGATTAAAGAAGCATTTGTTGATGGAGGTCCTGTTATGAAACGATTCCGCGCCGCATCTATGGGGCGTGCATCACGCCTTCGCAGACCCACTAGTCACGTAACCATTGTTGTAACCGACGAAAAGTAAAGGAGTATCTTTTGGGCCAAAAAACACATCCAATTGGATATCGATTAAGTGTTAATAAAAAATGGCGATCAAACTGGTTTGCGCCAAAAAATAATTATTCCAATGAATTGGAAGAGGATGTACGGATTAGAAAATATATTTCGCACCGGCTTCCAAATGCAGGAATTTCAAAAGTTGAAATTTCCCGAACATCAAAAAGGGTGACCATTACAATATTCACCGCGCGACCTGGAATTGTCATTGGACGTGGAGGGGAAGAAGTGAACCGTTTGAAAAAAGAATTACGCCAGCTTACAGGGAAAAAAGATGCGCAGATCAATATTTCTGAGGTCAAACGTCCAGAATTGGATGCTGCCTTGGTCGGGTCAAACATTGCGCATCAATTAAAAAAGAAGATATCCTATCGCCGCGTAGTCAACAAAACAATTCAATCGACGATGCGGATGGGTGCAGATGGTATCCGTATTAATGTGGCTGGACGGCTGGGAGGTGTGGAGATTGCCCGTAGTGAAAAATTCTCAGATGGAAGTGTACCGTTGCACACGCTTCGTGCTGATATTGATTATGCTTTAACAGAAGCCCATACTCAATATGGTGTTATTGGTATTAAAGTATGGATCTGTAACGGACAATTCAGCCGATAAAGATTTATGGATCGATGTTAGAACCGAAAAAAACAAAATTTAGAAGAGTCCACCGCGGAAACACGCGTGGTATGGCCATGCGTGGAAATCATGTGGCATTTGGCAGTTATGGATTAAAGGCTATTGAACCCGGCTGGGTTACTGCTCGGCAGATTGAGGCATCACGGATCGTTATATCCCGTGTTGTTCGAAAAATTGGAAAAATGTGGATCAGGATATTCCCGGATAAGCCTGTTACCGCCCGTCCTGCTGAAACCAGAATGGGAAAAGGAAAGGGTGCATTGGACCATTGGATTGCTGTGGTAAAGCCAGGAAGAATATTATTTGAAATAGATGGTGTAAGCCGTAATGAAGCAGAGCAGGCATTTAGAGATGCCGGGCATAAACTTCCCATGAAAACAAAAGTCGTAGAACGGAGAGCGTTCTAATGAAGAAAACACAACTTCGTGAAATGAATAAATTGGAATTAAAAACCAAGTTAGATGAGAATCTGGAAGCCTTACAGAATCTAAAATTTCAGCAAGCACTGCAGCAACTGGAAGATGGAACTATGATATCCAAGACAAAAAAGGAGATAGCTCAGATCAAAACAGTGCTAAATGAATATAATCTTGGCATCCGAACTATGGAAGGTATCAAAAAATGAAACCTGAACGCAAACGTCAAGCTCTTGTGGGCGAAGTTATCAGCACGAAAATGGACAGTACGGTTAATGTCCGGGTAACCCGTCAAATCCCACATCCGACCTACCATAAAAGGGTAAAACGATATAAAAATTATTTGGCACATGTTGCATCAGTTACACCGAATGAAGGTGATATTGTTAAGATTTCTGCTATTCGTCCTATAAGTAAACGAAAAAGCTGGCAGGTCAGCCAGATTATTCGTGTAGCGGTGAAATTAGGATAATAGTGTGATTCAGCAGGAAACAAGATTAAAGGTTGCAGATAATACAGGAGCCAAGGAAATCCTTTGCTTCAAGGTTCTAGGCGGCTCTAAACGGAAATATGCCAGTATTGGAGATCAGATTGTGATCACGGTCAAAAAGGCTCTTCCTGGGGGGATGGTTAAAAAAGGAGAAGTTCATCGAGCTGTAGTTGTGCGTACACAGAAGGAAGTAAATCGTAAAGATGGCAGTCGGATACGATTCGATGAAAATGCAGCTGTATTATTAAACAGTGCAGGTGAACCAAGGGGAACCCGTATCTTTGGGCCTGTAGCTAGAGAATTAAGGGATGTTGGATTTATG
>ENA-UPTF01002529-UPTF01002529.1-marine-metagenome-genome-assembly--contig:-NODE-2529-length-10526-cov-3.155134_pt1 | contig 10526 bp, 8 predicted proteins | sample MGYA00238166_ERZ767019 | MGnify/ENA primary metagenome ERZ767019 (study PRJEB28930, sample SAMN06266391) | marine metagenome | isolation source: Sea water from 250 m depth | place: Atlantic Ocean | study... | reverse complement strand
TGTCAAGGTCGGCCGCAACGACCCCTGCCCCTGCGGTAGTGGTAAAAAATACAAAAAGTGCTGTGGCTGAGGTAAGCCAAGCGCTTAACCAGGCAGCGGCCAGCTAGCGGGCTTTTCAACTGTCCGTCCAAAAAAACCCATCCAGTGGCCCATATCTTTCATTTGATGCGGCGGGGTTTTCGCCTAGACTGACCCACCTTGCGCGGCTTCAACAAGCCGCACCTTGCTTTGGATCCTGCACGCCAGTGGTTTTTGTTCGCCGTCATTGTGTACGGCGCGAGCATGCTTTACTCCACTTTCCTGTGGCGGCGCGGCTTTCAGCGAGACAACTGGATCAACTTCGGACTGCTCGCTGCCGCCTTCGTGCTCCACACTCTCGCCATGGCCAAGCGCGGCTTCACGCTGAATCACTGCCCGGTGAACAACCTGTACGAGGCCACCACATTTGTCCTGTGGACGATCGCCGCCGGCAGCCTTGCGCTTGCCCTCCTGCCCAAGCTTCGTTTCCTCGGTGTGTTCACGGCTCCATTACTGTTTTGTGTTGGCCTTTTTGCCTTATGGCCCGGCCTTGACGTAGAGTACATTGATAATAAACCCAATTTTTCCAGTGACTGGTTCAAACTTCACGTTCCTGTCATTTTACTTGGATATGGTGCATTTGGTTTGAGCGCCACCGCCGGGAGTATGTTTTTGACGCAGGAAAGAAATTTAAAATTCCACCGGGCAAAAGCACTTTTCGCCAACCTTCCGCCCATCCAGCGTCTGGAAAAAATAATCACTTACACACTTGTAATCGGCCTGGCGCTGCTCACTGCTGGTGTTGGTATTGGCGCAGCGTTTGTGGAGGAGGACGCGGTGTTTTGGAATGATTCAAAAACCATTTGGTCATTTCTGGTATGGACGATGTACTGCGGATTGCTGGTTTCGCACCTAAAGTTCGACCAACGCGGCCGCCGCTATGCTTGGTCGGCCATCGTTGCGTTCGGCTTTGTGATCCTCACGTTCTGGGGAACAAACCTGCTCTCGGGCATTCACAATCCCCCCATCCCGTAGGCCATGCCGATTGTCGTCACAGGTTTGAGTCATCACTCCTCACCAGTCGAGATGCGGGAGCGATTTGCCTTTTCCAATACGCAGGTCGCCGACGCGCTTGGCCAAGTGCGCCAGCGCGGCATCGCCGAGGAGGCCGTGATTCTCTCCACCTGTAACCGTGTGGAGATTTACGCCGCTACACGGGAGAGCAATCCTGTGCTTGGCCAATCGCTGGAACAGTTCTTGTGCGACTTTCACGGCGTTACCGCGGCTCCCACTCATGCGTTGTACACGCACCTTGAGCCGCAGAGCGTCGACCACCTCTTCCGCGTATCGTGCGGCATTGACTCGATGGTACTCGGTGAGACGGAAATCCTTGGCCAGCTCAAGCAGGCCTACAGGCTCGCCCACGCCGAGAAGGCAACCGCCGCACAGTTGAATAAGACATTCCAAAAGGCATTCAACGTAGCCAAGCTCGTCCGTTCGGAGACGCAGATCCAGCGCGGCAGCATCTCCGTTAGCTCGGTGGCGGTGGAGCTGGCGGAGTCGATTTTCGACTCGCTCAAGTCGCAGCAAGTGCTCGTCATTGGTGCCGGTGACACGAGTGAGAAGGCTGCTCGAGCCCTCAAGAGTCGCGGCGCGCAGAGCATCCTCGTCTCAAACCGTTCGCACGACAGGGCGACCGCGCTGGCTGCAGAACTCGGAGGCCGCGCCATCGGCTTCGACACTTGGGTGGAGGAGTTTCAGCGCGTGGATATCATCATCAGCAGCACCACTGCGCCCCACTACATGCTCACCCGTGACAAACTCGAGAGTCTGCTGAGGCAACGCGGACATCGACCACTGTTGCTTGTGGACATCGCCGTTCCACGCGACATTGATCCCGACTGCAACCAGCTCGAGAACGTGTACGTTTACAACATCGACGACCTACAAAACATCGCCGGCCAATACATCGAGCAACGCAAGGCCGAACTCGACCTATGCAAACGCCTTATCGCCGGGAAAAGAAACGAACTGCTCGACAGCCTCCATGCGCATCCCGGCCAGACGAACCTTGGCCTCCGCGAAAAGCGGGTCGGCAGCTGACCGAAAACCCCTACTTTGCCCGACACGAACACCATCCGCATCGCCACCCGCGGCAGCGCACTTGCACTCGCACAGGCAAACATGATTTTTGCCCAGTGCCGCAAAACGTTCCCGGGGCTCAGCTTCGAGATCAAGGTCTTAAAGACCACCGGTGATAAACTACAAAGCAAGGGCGTCAAGCCTGGCCAAATCTTGCCCAAAGGTCTCTTCACCAAGGAACTCGAGGTCGCACTGGTGAAAAATCGCGCCGACCTCGCCGTGCACAGTCTGAAGGATCTGCCGACCGAGTTGCCAGCTGGCCTCACACTCGGCTCAATCACCAGGCGCGAAGATCCGCGCGAAGTCCTACTTTACCGCGACCACTCGGATCGTCGTGGCTTTGCCCCCGGCCTGACGATCAACCAACTACCGGCCGACCTCACTGTCGCCACCAGCAGCCCGCGCCGCAAAGCGCAACTACTCAAGCTGCGGCCAGACTGGAACGTCATCGAGATTCGCGGCAACGTTCCCACCCGCCTCGATAAACTCGCCATCGACCCCAAGATTGATGCCACCGTTTTAGCCCACGCCGGGCTACGGCGGCTCGACTTCGCTGTCGGCAAAGACGGCCTGCTCCGGGGCGACGCCGTACCGGACGGCACCTGCGCAACAATTGTCGAGACAACCGAAATGCTACCGTGCGTTGGCCAGGGAGCACTCGGCATCGAGATTCGCGAAAAAGACGAGCGCCTGGCCAAGCTCTGCCAGCGGCTGAACCACTTCAATACGCAGGTCTCTGCCGAGGCCGAGCGGTCGTTTCTTAGTACGATGGGTGGCGGCTGCCAAAGCCCGGTCGCCGCACACGCCGAGGTACGCCGCGAGAAAATCTATTTGCGCGGCCTCTCATTCGGCGACGGCACCCAATACAGCGAAGCAGTCGTCACCGGCGAACTTAACGAAAGCCAGGCGCTTGGCCAGGCACTCGGCGAGCAAGTCAAAACCAACCTGTAGGTGCCCCGCTAGAGTTCGCGGACAAGGATGTTGCGCCAGCGCACTTTCGCGCCCTTGGGCCAACCGCCGCCGCCGTGCACCTGCACGGCGATCGAGCCTTTGTCACCGAGGGTGCCGTGCACCTTTTCCCGGTCGTAGTTCGTGTGCTTGAAGGTCGCGCCGTCGAACTCGCAGATCTTCTGTCCGTTGAGCCAGGTCGTGATGCGCGGGTACTTGCCGACGCAGCGAACCTTCAGCGTGTTCCATTTTCCGACTCGCCATGCCTTCACCCACTCGTCCGGCGTGCAGGTATATACGCAGCCGTGCTCGCCAGGCTTGCGGACGTTGCCGCCGGTGATCGCCACCAGCTTGCCGTCCTTCACCTGACCGTTAATATCGAAAGCACGGCTATTGAACCCGCCGGTGCCCTCGCCGTAAATGTGCCCAACGTTGCCGGCGTCGTGGAAGTCGACCATCACCTGGAAACACTGTCCCTTATCGTTGGAGCGCAGGAAAAAACCGGAGCACGGCCCCCAGTCGTGGTTCATGTCGATCTTCACCTCAAAGTCGCCAAACTTGCGGTCACTCAACAGGATGCCGCCGTTGCCGGAGCCGGGGGGATCCTGCTCGCCGACGATCGCACCGTCCTCGACAAGCCAGTGACCACCGGTGCCATGCCCGATGCGCTGCGGGTTTTTGTGCCAGCCGTCGAGCGTCTTGCCGTCAAACAGCTTGATCCAATCGTTCTCGGCAGCGACCGCCTGGCCAAGCGGCAATGCGGCAACAGCGGCTGTGGTGGTGGCGGTTTCTCTGAGGAAAGCCCGGCGTGAAATGGAATCGGGATTCGTGTGCATTGCGATATGCTACCGCAGGCTCACCGCCTTGTCACGCCGCATAAAACTTGCGCGCTTGGCCAAGCGCCTCCAACAATGACGCGCTCCGCGCACCGGATGAGAACCCTGCACCTTTATTTGACCCGAGAAACATTGGCCACGCTGCTGATGACGGTGCTGGTGTTCACCTTCGTGCTCCTGCTGGGCAATCTGTTCAAGGAGATCGCCGCGCTGATGGCATCCGGACAGGTCGCGCCCGGCTTCCTGCTCAAAGCGATCGGGCTGCTCATTCCGTACGTGCTCGTTTACTCGCTGCCGATGGGGATGCTTACCGCAACGCTGCTGGTGTTCGGCCGGTTCAGTGCCGACCACGAACTGACCGCCGCACGCGCCGCCGGCGTCAGCCTGCTATCGCTCTCCGCGCCAGTTCTGGCCGTCGGTGTATTGATGTCCGCGCTGTGCGGCTGGATGAATCTGCAGGTCGCACCCCAATGCCGCCTGGCCTACAAGGCAATGTTGTTCGAGTACGGCCTCGAGAACACTGCCGCCCTTCTCACCGAGAAGGGGTTCACCGACTTCCCTGGGCACCGCGTTTACGTGGGATCGATCGACGGTACCACGCTTCGCGACGTGATGATTTATCAGCACAACGAGGCAGGTAACCTCAAGCTGAGAATGCACGCAAAGGAAGCATCACTTAAGCTGGATGAAGAGACGGGACAGATAAATCTCACCCTCCGTACTGTCGACGGTTTCGAGTTCAGTGACGGCAAGGAGCGTACGTTCGTTTACTCAAAGTACGGTCCGATTGTGCTTGGCAAAAAACCTGATGAGTCGAAGCAACGCCCCGCTAAACTGAAGGAGCTTGGATTCGGCAAACTCCGCGAACGCATCGCCGAGTTGAAACAGCAGGACATTGACCCCACGCCGGTACAGGTGCAACTCCACCAAAAGGTGGCTCTCTCGTTTGCGTGCATCGGCTTCACCCTGATCGGCATCCCGCTGGCCATTCGGACGCACAGGCGTGAAACCAACATCGGCATTGCCATGGCGTTGGTGCTGGTGACCTTTTACTATGGGCTTATCGTGCTTGGCCAGGCGCTCGAAGGGCATCCACGCCTGCTGCCGCATCTCTGGATGTGGCTGCCAAATTTCCTCTTCCAAGGCATCGGCTGCGTGCTGCTCTGGAAAATGAATCGTGGTATTTAGTTTTAAATTTTTAATTTTCAGTTTCAACTAGAATTCAGATTGATTACAAAAACCACATGCACCGTATTGCTCAGCCACACCGTGTTTTGTTGCTGACTGTCGCCGGGCTGGCGCTTGGCTTGATCAGGGTGGAGGCGGCTGATTGGCCTCAATTGCTCGGGCCGCGTGCCGACGGCACTTCCACCGAGACCGGGCTGCTCACTGCTTGGCCAAATGGCGGGCCAAAGGTCGTCTGGAAAAAAAAGATCGGCACCGGCTACAGCGCCCCGTCGATTCGCAAGGGCCGCCTGATTGTGTTTCACCGAATCGGCAATGAGGAGATCGTCGAGGCGCTCGACGCGCAAACGGCCAAGCGGCTTTGGAAACACGCCTACTCCACCCGCTACCGCGACCCGTTTGGCTATAACAACGGCCCGCGCTGCACACCGCTACTCACTACGAACCATTGCTTCACATTCGGCGCCGAGGGTGTGCTGCTGTGTCTCGACATCAAAACCGGCAAACCGGTTTGGCAGCGAAAAACAGCTGAAGAATTTCAAGTACCCGAGGCATTTTTTGGCATCGGTGCCTCGCCAGTGCTTGAGGGTGATTTGCTGATCGTGATGGTCGGTGGCCAACCGAACTCAACGATGGTCGCATTCAATAAAGACACCGGCAAAACCGTTTGGCAAAGTGTCGGCCGAACAACATGGGAGGGGAAACCGGCAATCGGTTGGCCCGGAGAACCCCTCGTCCGCTGGAGTGGATTCGAGAAACTCGCCAGCTACTCCACGCCGACACTCGCCACTGTTCACGGCAGGCGCACTCTGCTGAGCCTCACTCGACAGGGGCTTGTCTCGCTGGATCCCAACACCGGTAAAATAAACTTCAGCCGCTGGTTCCGCTCCCGTGCTAACGACTCAGTAAACGCTGCGAATCCGATCGTGATTGGGAACCAAGTTTTCTGCTCGGCCGCCTACTACGGCGTCGGCTCGTTCCTTCTAGACATTGCCGAGGATGGCAAACAATTCACCGAAGTCTGGAGCACGAACGAACGCCGTAAAAAAAATAGGCGACTCGATCCAGCCGTTGAGATTCATTGGACGACACCGATTCTGCACGACGGTCATCTGTATGCATTCAGCGGACGCAACGAACCGGACGCGCAATTCCGCTGTGTTGAGTTGAAGACCGGTCGGGTCAAGTGGTCACGAGACGAGCGTTGGCGCGCGTATAGCAGCAAGCAACCCAACGTCTATGGCCGCGGTTCAACCATCATGGCCGACGGCAAATTGTTTGTACTCGGGGAGGGCGGCCTACTTGGCCTTTTCGAGGTCAACGTCGCGAAGCCCGTGGAGCTCGGCCGACACCAGGTTCCGGAGTTTCATTATCCCTGCTGGGCTGCCCCCATCCTTTCTAACAAGCGGATGGTGATCCGTAGCGAGGATTATATGATTTGTTTTGACGTGGCCAAATAACAACCCACCACGCCAGCGCCTGGCCATGGGCTTCACGCTGATTGAATTACTGGTGGTGATCGCCATCATCGCGATCCTCGCCGGCCTGCTATTGCCCGCCCTGGCAAAAGCCAAGGACAACGCCACCGGAGTTTATTGCCTAAACAACCAGCGCCAACTCATCACCGCGTGGAAGATGTACGTTGGCGATTACGACGACCACCTGCCGCCCAACGCCAAGCACCTACAGGATCCGCGCGGCTGGATTAACGGCTTCCTCACTTTCGTGCCGAACAACCGCGACAATACAAATTTGCTCTTTCTCATCGGTACACGCAGGCAAATGGGCGACCGTTATCCCAAGTTAAGCCCCTATACCCAGTCAGCCGGCATCTACAAATGCCCATCCGACAAATACACCTGCAAGATCGGACCTAAGGAAATGCCGCGCGTCCGCAGCGTCGCCATGAACGGCTACATCGAGGGTGGGCTTTACGATCCAACAATGAGCTCGACCGTCCCGAGCATCCATGGACTTGGCTGGCGCAAATACGACATCCTCTCTCACATCATCGACCCGTCGCCGTCCGACCTGTGGATTTTTGCCGACGAACACCCGGACAGCATCAACAACGGAGGCTTCGTACTGTATCCTTACAACGCCAGTATCTGGCGAAACCTCCCGGCCAACTACCACAACGCCGCCTGCGGCTACGCCTACGCCGACGGCCATGCCGAAATCAAGAAATGGACCGACCCAGCTCCCAAAGATGAGCCGGTCTTGAAGCGGATGCGGCTCGACTATCCCAACAACAATTCAGTCGGAGGCAAGGCCCGCGACTACTGGTGGGTCATCGAGCATTCCACCGCCCCATTGAAACGTAGGTAAGCTTGGCCAAGCGGAGTTCAGTCTCCAAAGTATTTTTTAAGAATTCAGTCCGGTTTCCAACGGCGGTCGTTGGCTCGAGAGCGGCCGGTCATGTCGATCTCCTTTGGCAACGGCTTGGCCACGCTGAGCGGTGATTGATCCCCCACCCTTTTTGCCAGGAACAAAGTGGATATCAACAAAGACTTGGTTCGAATCATAGAGAAAACCTATGAGGTGACCTCTCTAATAACTCTGCCTGCCACGTCGGTTAGGCGGAAGTCGCGGCCGTTGTAGCGGTAGGTCAGGCGTTCGTGATCCATGCCCAGTAGATGGAGTATAGTCGCATGCAGATCATTGACGGTGACCTTATTCACGGCAGCCTTATGGCCAATCTCGTCCGTCTCGCCGTAGTTCACGCCGCCCTTGATACCGCCACCGACCATCCAATTGGTGAAAGCGTGCGGATTATGATCACGTCCAGGCTTGCTACCCTTCTGCGCAACCGGTAACCGACCAAATTCACCGCCCCAGACGATGAGCGTCTCGTTTAGCAATCCGCGCTGGGCCAGATCAGTAATCAGGCCGGCAACCGGCTTGTCGGTTTCAGCGGCAAATTGCGAATGATTCCCCTTGATGTCATTATGCCCATCCCAACTTCGTTGGTTCTCCATTCCCCCGCTGTAAATCTGAACAAATCGAACACCACGCTCAACCATCCGTCGGGCCGTAAGACATTGCGAGGCAATGTGCTTACATTTGTCATCGTCAAGGCCGTATAGCTTTTTGACATGCTCCGGCTCCTGATCAACAGCCAGAGCTTCCGGAGCAGCGCTTTGCATGCGGTAGGCCAGTTCAAAACTCTCAATCCGCGCAGCCAACTCTTCCTCATAAGGGTTGGCATCAAGATGTTTTTGATTCAAGTGCCGAAGCAGATCCAACTGCCGCCGCTGTTGGTCAGGGTTCATTTCTTTCGGCCGGTAAAGATTGTCGATTGCATCACCCGTCGGACGAAAATGTGTCCCCTGATAGACACTCGGCAGGAATCCAGCGCCCCAGTTGGCCGCATGGCCCTTAGGCAGACCGCGTCCCTTTGGATCGCTCATGACAACAAATGCTGGCAGACTATCGCTGTTGCTGCCCAAACCATAAGTCACCCAGGAACCCACACACGGGTAGCCCATACGCGGCAGACCACAGTTCATCATGAAAAGCGCCGGCGAGTGATTATTACTCTCGGTATGCCCGGAGTGTATAAACGCCATACGATCGGCGTGCATGGCCAAGTGCGGAAAAATCGAAGAAATATGTTTGCCGCATTGGCCGTGCTGCTTGAACTCAAACGGACTTTTCATCAGGCCACCGACCGAGTTTGCAAAAAAACCGGTGAACCGATCGAAACCTTCGAGCGTTTGACCGTCACGCTTGGCCAAGGTCGGTTTGTAATCCCAAGTATCCACTTGGCTGGGACCACCGTTCGTAAATATCCATATGACCGACTTCGCCTTAGGCGCAAAGTGAGGGTACTTGGGCGCAAGTGTACTTTGGCCCGCCAAGCCCTCTTGCTGGAGCAGACTCCACAAACCAAGCGAACCCATACCCATCCCGCACCGCTGCAACATAGCCCGGCGAGTCAGTTTCTTAATTTCTCTTATTTTGTCCATTAGTTAACGTACACAAACTCATTCAATCCAAAGAGTACTTGGGCGAAGTCGGCAAGAGCCAGTTTGCGAGCATCTTTTCGGCCCACTTCATGGTAGGATTCCTCCTGTTTAGTGATGAACGCTGAGATTGCTTGTTTCTCTGTCAAAGAAGGGGCACGACTGATAACCGTCTCATAACCCAGCATAACTGCTTGGCTGTTGTCCTTATTTTCAAACTTCCCAGCCAACGACATAGCTGCAGCGCGAATTTGACCGCTATTCATGAACATTAATGCTTGAGGGGAAATGATCGTCGAGGGCCGTGCCCCTTGACCAACCAGTGGTTCAGGAGAATCAAACAACTGCATGGTAGGAATCAGTTTGCTGCGTTTAATCTGGAAATAAATGCTGCGCCTTTTCATTAATGGATCGAGTGTTCCCTTCCCGAACATCGTAGTGTCTAGCAGGCCACTCACCTTTAGCAAACTGTCTCGAATCGGCTCTGCCTCAAGCCTTCGCGGGGTATACCGCCAATACAATGCATTCTCTGCATCAACCTGTGACTTGGTTTGGGAGAAATTCGCGCTTTGACCATAGACATAACTCATCACGATTTTTTTGTGCAACGGTTTCAGGCGCCAACCGTTGTTGATCAACTCTCCGGCCAAGAAATCAAGTAATTCGGGGTGAGTCGGAACCTCACCCTGCAGACCAAAGTCGTTGGGTGTATTCACAATGCCGCGACCGAGGTGATGCTTCCAAAGTCGATTAACGATCACCCTCGCGAGCAACTGCCCCGCCCCGTGGTCAGTATCCGTAAGCCAATTCGCAAGCGCTTTCCGCCGAAAACTCGTTCGTGCCCACTCCGGCTTAGGTTGCTGCCATTTCTTCTCATCTTTTGTGCCTCGCATAAGCACCCGCAAAAAACCCTGCATCATTTTTTCCTGTTTTTGCCTGGTATCCCCACGCCTCAGCAGGTGCACATCCTTATAAAAATGCGGAAATCCGCGGCCATCAGCGTGGTGCTTGATCGGCTTGTACCCCTCGCTGCTGATCTGCACCTTGGTTGTCTGCGGCTTCGGTTTGGCCGCCAAATGCGCCTTTACTTTGGCGTCGCGCTTCAGCCATTCGCTGTCGAGCGTTCGGTACGCTTTAAGTAATCCCTGCCGTTCTTTTTCACTAAACTCGGCCAAATTGTCGGCGCCCTTGAACGCACCACGTAATTTCGCGATCGAAGCGATCTGCGCGCTGCCTTTGAGAGGCACTGGCTTGGGATGACTTGTAATAGCCAGGCGTGGGCGACCGATGGTGTGACTGGTGTTGGTGAAAAAATCCATCTCAACCGTCAACTTCATACCATCAGCAAAACCAACCGGTTCAGAGAATTCGAACACTGCGGCCTGATCTTTGCCGATCCCACCTTGATCGACCGCCCAGCCGGTTTTCTTTT
>ENA-UPTF01002526-UPTF01002526.1-marine-metagenome-genome-assembly--contig:-NODE-2526-length-10535-cov-2.745936_pt1 | contig 10535 bp, 2 predicted proteins | sample MGYA00238166_ERZ767019 | MGnify/ENA primary metagenome ERZ767019 (study PRJEB28930, sample SAMN06266391) | marine metagenome | isolation source: Sea water from 250 m depth | place: Atlantic Ocean | study... | reverse complement strand
ATTGCCTATTCTTGTATATTTGCCATAAGCATTTGAAAATGAAAGGCTATCCGTGCTGGCATCTGTAGGTGTCCAAGTCCCTTCCTCATAATCGTCAAGAACATTTGCTCCACCATTTGCCACTTGAGATGCAGGAAATTGAATACCAGCAGTATGAACTAATGCTCCACTATCTGATGCCATATAAACATCAGTTACAGATGCGTTACCAAGCGTTACTGTATGACTTGAATTAACTCCAGTAACACCATATCCAATGACAGTAGTGTTTTGTAAATCATTAGCACCTGCATCAGCACTTGCTCCAATAATTGTATTTTGAGTTCCAGTAGTTAGTGCGTCGCCTGCTTGTTTACCCACAGCAGTATTGTTTTCACCTTGAGTACCAGTTGTACCTCCAACTAATGAACTCATTGCAGAATAACCAACAGCAGTATTTCCTTCACAATCATTTAAGTCGTTGTTCAAAGCAGAAGCACCAATAGCAACATTATAATCACCTGTTGTAACTGCATCTAAGGATGCTAAACCAACTGCAGTGTTATACTGAGCATTGTCTAATGTTCCTGTGGTCTGATGGCCAACAATTAAGGATCCCGTAAAATTTGTTCCCGCAGATTTAGCATCAGAAAGATCATCGATTGCGGACGCTCCGCCTGATGCGGTAGCCCAGGAAAGGGCTCCCGAGCCGTCGGTCTTCAATACCTGGTTCGCAGAGCCGTCTGCAGTGGGCCACGAAAGTCCATCAAGCTGTACCGCTCCGCTTCCGTTGGGCGCAATGGCTATGTTTCCATTGGCTCCATCGGTTATAGTAATAGTACCTGTGGTGGAATTTCCAGTCTGGAGTGTGACGTCCTGATCTCCGTTGGACTGGAACACGCCTGCAGCGCTGCCCGTGCCGCCTGCAACCGTACCGTTGATCAGTACTGTACCATCTGTTGCGTTTGTGATCGTTTCATCATTTGCCAGGCTAATTCCAGCAGCATAGACCGTGGCACCCTTATCCTGAGACATGTATATCGCAGTCACGTCCGCGTTACCTAAAGTCACGGAATTGTCCGCCTGGCCCGATGCACCGTAGCCTACCACTGTCTGGTTAGTCCCTGCCGCTGCTGAAGCAGCTGTGCTGGCACCCAAAAGGGTATTCTTGTTTCCCGTTGTTACGTCGTTCGTGCCTGTATTTCCTGCTTGATAACCTAACGCAGTATTATATCCATCTGTGTCTGCTGTCCTGTTGGCATCATAGAGGGATTCAGCACCTATTGCAGTATTATAATCTGCAGTTGTGTTATCGACAAGAGCTCTATAGCCTATTGCAGTATTCCTATCACCTTCGGTATTGTTCGATAAACTCTGATAACCAGAAGCAGTATTATAAGTACCAGATGTGTTACTTCTTAAACTCCGCCATCCAAAAGCAGAGTTTCCGCTATTTACATTAACAAATAAAGCTTCATAACCAACCGCAGTATTGTAAGATCCCGATATGTTAAGTTTTAAAGCCCTGTACCCCGAAGCAGTATTCTGTTCACCTCCTTCGTTTTCAGTTAAAACATTATATCCAACGGCCGTATTATAATCCCCAGTTGTGATCGCATCTAGGGCATCTATACCAACTGCCAGATTATAATCCGCACCATCCGTTGTTGACGATGGATCATTACCAACATACATGGAACCTGTGTCTTCTATTAACGCATCAGAGAGCGTATTGATACTGGTCAGAGATGATGCTGATGCCCATGATAGTGTACCGCTGCCGTCAGTCTTTAACATCTGGTTCGCAGAACCATCATCTGTAGGCAGGGTCATGGCGGTGGATCCAAATCCGAGAGCCGCAGCATAGACTGTGGCACCCTTATCCTGAGACATGTATATCGCAGTCACGTCCGCATTGCCCAGCGTGACGGAATTATCCGCCTGACCTGTCGCACGATGTCCGATCACGATCTGATTTGAAGCATCATTCTTACTTGCATCAGCAAAACCACCAACTATGACATTATTATTTCCCACTGTTATCGTATCACCAGAGCGAAAGCCCAGTCCAACATTAAAATCACCCGTTGTTACCCTCATGGCAGATCCTTGTCCTAATCCACTATTTTTTAGCCCTTCTGTCAGATCTCTTAAACTGCTGTTCCCCATAGCTACATTGTAAGAACCTGATGTATTGTCTCTCAAAGAATAGGCCCCTTGTGCTGAATTATAATTACCTGTTGTTAAAGCAGTTAGGCTTGATAGACCAAATGCCGTATTCGCATCCCCTGATGTAATGGCATCCAATGAATTAATTCCAATAGCAGTGTTGTTATTCGCATTATTCAGTGTCCCTGTTGTTTCGTGTCCCAGAATGATTGAGTTAGTAAAATTATCACCTCCGGACTTGGCATCAGAAAGACCGTCTATATTAGTAGCAGCCGAATTATTCGTCCACGAAAGTGCGCCTGAACCATCAGTTGACAATAATTGATTCGCAGAACCGTCTGCTATAGGCCAGGCCAGGCCATCCAGCTGTACCTTACCGTCTCCATTAGGCGTGATTGCTATGTCTCCATCAGTACCATCTGTTATCGTAATTGTACCTGTAGTAGAGTTTCCGGTCTTTAGGGTAACATCCTGGTCTCCACTGGACTGAAACACACCTGCAGCACTGCCAGTACCGCCTGCTACAGTACCATTGATCACCACCGTCCCATCCGTGGAATTGGTGATGGTCTCACCGTTCTCCAAGATCAGACCGGCAGAACCGGTTACATCCACACTGGTGCTGGCAACAACCGTAGCTCCGCTGAAACCTGTTGCTGTAATGACACCTGTTGAAGGATTGTAGGTCGCATCCCCATCAGACTCGAGACCTAAAGTTCCGCCATCAAGATCTGCATCAGCAGCAAATATCAATGCATTACCTTCATCCGTGCTCTCATTGTCCGTGATCTTTACCGTAACAGAGCTTGATGTTGACCAATCACCTGGACCATCTCCATCCGATGTCCATACCTGACCACTTATACCTTCAGATCTAATACCGTATTGAACTTTACTTGCTGATAGCTCGCCATCTGCCAGGTCAGCCAGGTCAGCATCGTAGGCCTGCACATCCACACCAATCTCAAGACCCAGGTTACTCCGTGCTGTGGCAACATCCGATGCGCCTGTACCCCCGTCTGCAATAGCCAAGTCGGTTATACCTGTTATTGAACCACCCGTGATAGAAACATTATCTGCTTCCTGGGTGGCGATTGATCCTAGACCCAGTGATGTACGGGCATCTGCTCCATTTTCAATAGTCCATTTAGCACCATCAGATACGATAAAATTTCCGTCACTATGACTCAAATCCGCTATGTCCGAAAGATGGTCATCTTTATTTTGCTTACTATCCAACTGGGTCTGAACATTTGATGTCACTCCGGCCATATAACCCAACTCTGTACTGGTCACATCCGAAACCGCTATTTTTCCATCACTATTGGACACCACTGCACGGGATGCAGTTAAATCTTCTGTATCAATAGTAGATGCAGCACCTGTAATCCCAGTTAAATCGCCCCAAACACCTGCTCCATCACCATCGGATGTCCATACCTGGCCACTTGTCCCATCTGACGAAATAAAGTATTCACCATTCTCAACCTTGCTTGCAGAAAGTTTTCCATCCGCTAAGTCAGCAAGATCTGCATCATAGCCCTGGATATCCACGCCAATCTCAAGACCTAGATTAGAGCGTGCAGTGGCAACATCCGATGCGCCTGTACCTCCATCTGCAATAGCAATATCAGTAATATCTGTTATTGAACCACCCGTAATGGAAACATTGTCTGCATCCTGTGTGGCGATTGATCCGAACTCTGCTAGGGTTGCTTTCGCATCCAGCTGAGCCTGCACATCCGATGTGACATTCTCAAGATACTCGACTTTATCTGCAGAAAGAGTTCCATCTGCCAAATCGGTAAGATCCGCATCGTAGCCCTGGACATCTACTCCAATCTCCAGGCCCAGGTTAATCCGGGCTGTGGTAATGTCTGATGCAGCCGTACCCCCATCTGCAATAGCTAAATCATTAATACCTGTTATATAACCGCCTGTGATAGCAACATTGTCTGCTTCCTGAGTAGCGATTGATCCCAGTCCTAAGGATGTACGGGCATCAGCTCCACTTTCAACTGTCCAAATACTCCCGTCTGAAACAATAATATTCCCATCACCGTGGCTTAAACCAGAAAGTGCCGTAAGTTCCGCATTAATATCCTGCTTACCATCCAACTGATCCTGAATATTTGATGTGACACCATCCACATAGTTTAACTCGGTGGAATCTGCTGTTACTCCTAAATCTTCTAAACTATTGACCGGTCCATCACCTATGGCATCGATCTGTTCTTGTACATCCGATGTGACATTCTCAAGGTATTCGACTTTATCTGCAGAAAGAGTTCCATCTGCTAAATCGGCTAGATCAGCATCGTAGGCCTGCACATCCACACCAATCTCAAGTCCCAGATTAGCTCTGGCAGAACTATTGTCAGATGCGCCCGTGCCGCCATCAGCAATAGCTAGATCTGTAATATCCACGATGGTACCGCCGGTGATATCAACATTATCTGCATTCTGTTCTGCCAGTGTACCCAGACTGTCAGTCAAAACATAGTTGGCAAGTGTATCGCTGAAAACATAAGTACCCAGGGTATCCAGGGTTGCGTATTGATCCAGATCGGGAAGATTATTCAAATCATCATAATCATTGGATGTTGCGACTGCACTCAGGTCTGATGTTGCCGTATAACTGCCTAACGTGTCATTTGTTGCATAGACAGAAAGATCCGGCAAACTGTCAAGATCCGTATATAGGTTGCTCGTACTAACCAGAGCAAGGCTAGATGTCAATGTATAAGCATTCAGGCTATCACTCATAACATAGTAATTAAGTGTGTCACTCTGATCCAATACATTGAGGTCTGGCAAATTACGTAAATCATTATAATCCCCTGTGTATGCGACAGAGTCAAAACTTGAGCTTAATGAATAATTATTTAGTGTATCCTTTTTTGCATAAACAGATAGATCTGGCAAACTATCCAGGTCCGTATACCGGCCTCCCTGGGCAAACTTGGCTGTGTCTGAAATAACGGAATAGAAAACTGATGTCATTTCCTGGCGGGGAGAAAGTGTGGTACCGTTAATGTCAATTTCCAAGTAGGCATCAGCGGGAATCGTTTCGATTGGGATGGTTGTACCCAGAGTGGCACTGATAATACCATCATCAATATCCAAGGTCTGTTCTTCTTCCCAGAACATTGTTCCATCTTCTAATTTGGTCCATAGTCTGAATGTAACAGGGTAAGATCCATCCTTTACTGCCCGTCCATTGGCCTTGGTCAATAGTCCCTGGTAAGACAGACGCCTGGGCACGGTTGCTGATACAGAACTGGTTTCAGTACTGATCTTCTGAACGGTTGGAGATGCCTGGGTTGAATGATTGTTTTTCTGTCCGAACACCAGAGTGCCCAGCAAAACAGAAATGAGTAAGAGCTTTTTCATGATCAACTCCTTTGATGATCTAACAAAATAAAAAAATGTTTTAAAAATCTTTCTTAAAATGGAAAATCTGGAGGCAGATCTAACGGCCCATCTGCACTATCGAGACCTGCAGATATCAATTGATTCAAAAGGAGAAGTAAACCAGCACAAAATAATGGATGTTTATTGATAAAGGCACCTATACGGTTTTCTTTTTCTTTATCTTCTTTTATTATTTTATCTTCCTTCTTCTTTGCTTCATCTGGCAGGTAATCATATAATACATTTGAAAGGGTAGACCGAATATGTGGTTCCAGACCATATACCCCATCTTTCGCAATGATGTACCTGGGGTTTTCTATTGTGAATTCTTTGCGCCAGGGATAGACCCTTTCCAGTCCAATCCTTTGGATTTGATGTTCTAATGTTTGGGTTACATAAATTTTAGGATTTGGATTCTTTGAAACTCTCATATGGTTCATACTTTCGATAGTATTTGTTAACCCTAATGGTGTAGTGATTACACCCAATGTGTCAACTTTTCTAATAAGGCCATACCTTTCAACAGCAATATATAATTGGTCAGCACTGTCAAAACCAATTGCAAAGGGTGATCCCAGATATGAATCAGTCGCATTCACATCGTTCATTACAATATCACTGTATTGTGCTGTCCCAGCAAATGGTATTACTGTGGATTCATCTGTAACACGATAAACAATATTAGATTCTGGGCTTACAATGAATAGATTATCCCTGCTGTCAACAGCAATATCTCGAATTCCAGGTACGATATCAGGTTGAAAAGCTATACTGGCTTCTCCGCTGGCTGACAGTTTTACTACACTGTCATTATCTTCATATAAAACATATAGATCACCGTTAGGTCCCAGTTTGACCTTTGTTGGATATAGAGGTTGACCTTGTTTCAGGCTGCCATCATTATTGACTTCAGGAAATAATACATTACGAACGTCTTTACCCTTGATCGAAAACACACGGTGGTTATCCCTATCGGATACATAAACCGTACCATCACGACCCACTGCAACCCCGGATGGATGGAGCAGGGAATCTCCACGAACAATATCGCTGGCTAAAATGGATACCTGCTGGAATCTGTTGACCAAATATACACTCTGGTCATTTGCTGCCGTGACTAATAATGTACCATTGTTATCTACAGCCAGAGTTTCAGGATAGCGCAAAGTTTCAACAGCATCTGGATCAAGCAATACAGGAGAAATTGTCCAGAGCCATAGAGGACCTTTATTCAAATGATCCGATATTCTAAAAAAATGTAATTCCAGTTCAGAATATTCGTTAATACCCCAAGAAAGCACCTGTCCCACACCTTCCATTCGAGCATTTTCCGCGGCACAGGAATCACTCTTACAATTAGGATTATAGTATAAGACTTTTTCTCCAAGTTCTTCATAAATCAACGTATCCACTGTAACTAATGTGTCTGGTTTAGTATTAGTAGTGGATGTATCTGATTTATTTTCCACTATATTGATCAGGGTATCCAATTCGATCCTTACTTTTTCAATTAGATCATAAACCTTCACTGAATCAGGTATAAAACGATTAGGATCCATAACATTTGCTAGCCCCAGTCTGTTGATCTCATCGTAAAGCAATGCGTTGATTATTTCAACTTCCATAGGTTTTACCGCGCCCCGGTTTACTGGCTGAATTGAGATATAGGTTTCATCAATAATTAATCTATTTATCTGTGGTTTTTCTTCTTCTGGTGTTTGTTCAACATTCTCTACGGTATCTACAGTTGCATCTGCTATCTCTTTTGCATATTTAGTATTTAAATCTTCCACTGACTGAGTCAAAGTAACCTGAAGCGTGTCTGAATCATTACGCCCTACGTGATCCTGGACCCATAAGAATACACTATATACCGTTCCGCCAGGAGCATCTGGAAGTGCTAATTCAATATATTTATTACGGGTTATGATCTTTTTTAAACTGATTCTGTCTCCTACTGTACCCGATTCTCCAGGACGATAAGGAATTATGTTATCAGTTTCATCATAATTATAATCATCTTTATATAGAAAATTTGGAGCAAATGTCCATTCATAGGTCAAAGATCCATTATTGGGTCTTGAACGAGACGCATCCAGTATAACAATGGAACCAGCAGGAGCTTCAATATCATTGCCAAGTTCAGCCTTAACTGCCCTGGACTTTAATCTGGGAGATAGCCCTTCATCATAGATCAACTCCTGGGCATGCAAAAGATTTAAAATTGCTAGAAAAGAGCTGAATAGTATTCTAGGTTTATATGTATCCATTAAGGTCCCAGGTTTATAGTAAGAATAAAAAAAGTTCTAACTATTACATTTAAATGTCGTTGATAAATATACTATAATTTATAAAAAGAAAGATGAACAAGGTAAAACCTGAAAAGGGCCTCCTCACTCATAGTTAATTGCACTAAATATTGGTTTTGGTGTAATTAACAAGAACCAGAAGCATTTTATAATGTTGTTTAAAAATTGGCGCGATAATTAAGCCCAAACCAGAGCTTGCTATCGGGCATCCAGTTCCCTTTTAGCGATGAATTTTTTGAAAGTCTGGTCAGGGAGACCCCGAAATTATCTGAAACATTCAGGTTCAATGTAAGAATCATGTTTAAACCGGATATATATTGCAGGGACAGTTCATAGAAAGGAACTTTAGATAATTGTATAAAATCAAGAAAGGATAGTTTTTCAATAATGTTTGGTTTTTGACCTATGTGACCCAAGAGATCAAACCTGATATAAAAAGAGTTGAGCCTTGTATATGAATTCCCTTCATTGAGATCTGTCCCATCATCAGAGAAAGTTCTTTCATACATCTCTTGTCCACTTTTAATAGCTTTTTTCCTTTTATCTTTAAGCCTGTGGGCTACTTTTATGTAGTGATATCCAGGTGCTGCAGTTAGTCTTCCAAAAAACGGCATTTTAACAGGAACCTGTACGGTAGCAGCAACCAATCCATAGCTATCAAGAATATTTATATTTTCAGTGGAGTCAATAACAGTTTGAATTTTTGCTGTGTCAGGTTCAAGCATATTTAACGATAACAATTTTTCGCCAGAGCTAGGAGGGTAAAAGGTAAACCCGATCAACCCATGAAAATCTGTTTTCGTTGAGAATAGGTTCTCAATATTACCCTTGGCATAAAGGCCAAGATATTCTGCATTTGGGATATCAATGTCATCATAATTACCTGTGCCTAAGTCAAAAGTGAAGGGTACCCTGAAACCAAACTCCGATCGTTGCGTAGCCACACCCATTTCACTTGAACCACCCAGTTTTCCAGGCAGACCAATTAACGCATTTCCCACTCTCATGTTGGATGCATACTGAATAAGATTGGACCGCATGGAAAAGGATGATAGGGACATTTTAAAATTATTTGCGTGCCATACAGAGAACTGTGAACCGTACCCTGCCATTAATCTTTCGCTCTCACTCTCGTGGAATGCCGTTTCGGAATCACTGGTTAAATACTGGTCTCGATCAACAAGAACATTTTGGATATCCTGACTGAATATCCAGTCCACTCTTTCCCTATCTATAACCGTATAGTCAAGACCGTTTCCATACCAGATTTCATGAATCTCGCTATTATTACCTTTTTGCTGAACTATAATGATCTGATCAGTGGGTTTCAATTCACGAATCATATCGCCGTTACCTTCATCAATACCAGCGCCATCTGACTCATCACCCACATATTTCATTTTTATGTAATCCAGGATGGCATCTTCCATAAGAATGTGGTAGGGTTGATGATCTATGGTCCAGGCTACAAACTTGCGCTTATCCAGAGTTTTAACTTCCTTCTCAACTGCGTCCTTAACTCTAACGGTTACAGAACCAGATACGAACAGTTTACTATCCTTACTGTCCATGGCTTTGTATTTCACTTCGTAAACATTATCCTTATTCTCATCAACAGGTTTTTCAAAATCCGGTTCTTTTAAAAAAGAAAGATCACCACTACGAGTAATCTTGAGCACTGCTTTGTCAGGACTTTGGGTAAGCTTATATTTTATTCCGCTCTGGTCCGCATCAGGATCACTAGCTTTCAGCGCTGCTATTATTTTACCCCCATCTTCATGATGGAATACTTTCAGATCTTTTTCAACATTTAGGACTGGAGATTCATTAACATTCTCAACTTTTATAACCAGGGTGCCCACTGCTGATTCATCTCCAGAATCGCTGATCTGAATTGAAAGTGTAAAAGAATTTTCTTCTTCAAAATCAAAGGGACGTTTTGTTAGCAACTTAGAACCGTCGATCCTAAAATTGTCTTTGTTATCACGGGCCAATGCAAATTTGAATGTATCTTTTTCATCCGGGTCAAGTGCTTTCAATTTTCCGATAACGGTTCCTTCAGGTTTATTTTCCGGCACACTGTTCGTATTGATCGTTATACCTTCTGGCACATCATTAACAGGTTTTACATTAACCTTGACCTGTACTGTACCGCTGGCTGTTCCTATATCTGCTTTATATTTGAATACGTCCACTCCGTTTGCGTTCGGGTTCGGCGTGTAAACAATATTTTGGCCTTTAATTTCAGCAGTACCAAATTTTGGATCTTCAACAATCTCCATAATAAGGTTACTTTTATCTTTGATATTGTCATTCTTAAGAACGCTGATGGATATTGATCCATCTTCTTCCACTTGCGCATTATCATTTTTTAATGTCAGTCCGCCTTGGGAAAAAACCAGGGTGCTCATCAAAATCAGGGTTAACAGGTATTTGAGAAAATCTTTCATCTTGGTTCCCATAAACATTAGAAGTTCACCGTCAAGTATGGGGCAATGAGTAAACTACCACCCCCTTTATCCTGCTCATCCGGCCGGCTTCCAGGATACCATTTCCACTTACTTTCAGGATCGTTACGGTCATCCTGGAACTCAATAAATGAGTTATTAGGATACAAAGAAAAGTCTAAACCCAGGTTAACCATTTTATAGACATTATGCTCCA
>ENA-UPTF01002522-UPTF01002522.1-marine-metagenome-genome-assembly--contig:-NODE-2522-length-10548-cov-4.123961_pt1 | contig 10548 bp, 12 predicted proteins | sample MGYA00238166_ERZ767019 | MGnify/ENA primary metagenome ERZ767019 (study PRJEB28930, sample SAMN06266391) | marine metagenome | isolation source: Sea water from 250 m depth | place: Atlantic Ocean... | reverse complement strand
CTGCATCATTTGCAAAGAGAAAATAATTTTACTTTCTAAGTTTTTTCCGTAACACTGTGATCAAAACTGCTGGTGCAACAAAGTACATTCCAATGTTTAGTAGTATCACACCAATACCATAACCTAACATTTCTTGTTCTGTATCAACTGGTACATGAGATAAAATGGAAAACGATGTTAGCATTGGTGCCAGTACAACTTTGACAGTTTCTTTGAATACAACGTTCTCTCTTTCAAAGTCTGCTACATATGGTGAAAACGAATAGTAGATTTGGTTGAATCCCGTCATGAATGCATGGCCAGATTCCGTTTGCATCACAATGTTGTCACGAATTTCTCTTAGCTGTTGGACTTGCGGTGACATTTCTGATCCAAAAGCAGCTGTTGCAATTAAGCATCCGCCACCTTCACTAGTATTTTCATAGTATGATGAACCACCTTCACCTACATTAATTGTAAAAACAGTTGTTTCCAGTGGGATTGGCTGAAATAAGATCCCCTCCATATCAATTATCACTTGATGTTCTCCTGAGGATGTAAACTCAACAGGAATCTTCACCTTTCCAGGAGATGTGTGAGTTAATGGTATTGGACCAAATATGTTCTCACCATCTTTCACTACAGTAACTCTATAGTCAATATGCTCTTGAATTTTGTTAAAATTTGGTTTAATCCAACCAATATGCAACTTTGAAATAAAATCTGATTCGGGAATAACTGATAATCCAATGTTAAGTGTCCCTTTTTCTGATGGCAAGATTTGATCATAATCTTCTGGAAGAAGAGGCTCGGCAGCAAACGCTGGAGTAATAAGAAATGGAACAAGTAAAAGCGCGAAAAGAATTTTCATCAAACAGAATCAAGCTTAAGATAATAAAAAGGAACGTGCTCTAGGCGATAAACTTCATCGAATCATTAAATAGGGATTTTCAACCTATTTCAATTATTGTATTACAAGATTATTCTTTTACTTGCACTTAGTATAACATCAATACCATTTCTAGTTGACAGTGCATCTGCACACGGACTTGGTGGCGATGTAGCTCCTCCAATATCTTTTGGTGATATGCAAGTGACTGTTTTTACACAATTAGATCCTTCTGATATGACTGCCGGTCAGGTTGATTCTGCCAACATTGCAATTCGTTTCTATGACATGCTAACTGATACAAACCTAGATCAGGTTACTTATCGTGTGGAGGTATGGAGATCTGGCGACCTTCTTGTTAGGGAATATTTCTATGATGAAGATGGTGAGCTAAACGTAGAAGTTAGACCAAAAACTGACTGCTATGATCCTCAACCTTGGAAATGTACTGATACTTTTGGAGAAGTACATGGAACAGCAGGAGGTCTATTTGCAAGAGGTGAGGGAAGACCATTAGTTACCGGTCCAATATTTGACAAAGGCGGATTATACAACGTCAAGGTATCAATTGAGGGAGCAACTAGTCCAAGAACTTTAGTTGCAGAACCACTCTACTTTGATACTTTTGTCAGTGTTGCTCAAGATCAGAACTTTTTCATTAAGACTGCATCAGCAGAAGAGATTCCTGTAACAGTAAAGACATACTATGATGACGTAGAAAATTTCTCATATGATCAAAGTACCAATAACATAACATTTGAGATGCCTTTTGATTGGGCGCCCGACTATGTCGAACTGGTTCAAGTAGTCCACGAAGAAATTAGAGTTCCAAAGTCATTCCAACCATATAATCCTGAGACATCATTCAAGGGATATGTAGACGGGGTTGAGGTTGATCAACGTGTACTATTAATTGATCCATACTCATCAGAGACTGAAAATATCATCCATTTCCTTGTATCTGGAAGTGAATTACAAAGAATTAACGAGGTACTTGGTCCTTCTCACGAGTCGTCAAAAATAATGAAATTTGAATTAAAACCACAGGGACATATAGAAAAAAATTCATTTGACGTATCATTTGACAATGGATACTATGCCATAATATCATGGGACAGTAAATATGGTATTGGGGACACAATTCCATTCGAGTTTTCCTTCTTTGATGCAAATGGCAATATAGTAAAGGATGTAATCTATGCATTTGGTCTAATTGATCCTCTAGGAAATCAATTCAATATTGTTACTGGAGATAACCCTGAGGAATATGTAGGCGTCAAATCTACTGAAGGCATAGCGACACATATGATTACAATTGAAGATGATGGTCTTCATACACTGAATCTTGTTCTAACAGGCGAAGGATTTGCTAACTATGATAACTTCGAACAATCCTCACAAATGTTTGAGGTAGGAATTTCAACAACAACTACAAGTCCAATCATTAACATACCATCCCAAACGGTAGCAATTCCTGATTGGGTAAAAAACAACGCTGAATGGTGGGCAGATGGGCAGATTGATGATAACACTTTTGCAAATGGAATTGAATACATGATCAAGCAAGGCATCATAGTAGTTCCTCCAACCGAAAGTGGCGAACAAAATACAGACGCTGTCATTCCTGATTGGGTAAGAAATAATGCTGGATGGTGGGCAGATGGGCAGATTGATGATGATACTTTTGCAAACGGAATTCAGTATTTGATTAAAGAAGGAATCATCTCAGTATAGTTTTCTAATTAAACTTCTTCTACGTTCTTTCCATTCTTACTAGGAATAATTACTCGCTTTGAACCGTTGAATTTCTTATCAAACTGCTTCCCATTTTGAATACGATCTAGCAAAATAGACAATGCGCTAATTTCAGAGTGTGGCTGTGTTCCTATTGATACGTTATAGTCCGCTTTATCATAGATCTCCCGTGGAACTTTTTCAGCTCCAACAACAACCAAGATCTTATCATGCAACTGAATCTTTGAATGAATTTTGTTGATATTTTCTCCATACATTGTTAGATGTACAATTTTTGATTTAGTGATTTTTGAATTCAAAACTGTTTTCCAATCTTCAAAAAACTCAATTTCAAAGTCGCCTCCCCATGTAGAATTAATCTTCTGTATGGTTTCTGATATTTCAGGATCAACCTCATTCATGTAGATTTTTGATGCCCCAAACGCTCTTGCAACAAGCGCAACATGAGTCGTAACACGATCATCCCTTATCACTCTCTGACCTATTCTTAAAACTTCAATTTCCATATCTCATCTTTCTATATTATCATTTGATGATATATTTCCCATAGAATCCAAATTCTGTTTGATTAGAATTTTAAATTGTTCAATATTTTTTCCGGTGACTGCAGAAATTGGCATGCAGTTTTTACTCTCAAGTAAATCAACGCATCCAATTTTCTCTCTTATTTCTTCTTCGGTCATAGATTCGGTTTTATTTAGTGCAAATATCATGTTTTGCCTTTTTACACCCAACTCCATTAGCGTTCTATAGCAACTGGAAAATTTCGTCTTCAGTTGTTTATTATTATCACTTGCGTCTACTACCACGATGACAACATCGGTAAAAACTAATTCTTCTAGTGTTGATTTAAAGGCCTCAATTAAATATGCAGGGAGTTTGCTGATGAATCCCACTGTATCTGAAATAAGCGCCCATTCCCTATCCAGTTTAAATTTTCTTGTTGTAGTCGTCAACGTAGTAAATAATTTGGGATCTTCCTCATTTTTCTCACCCGTAATAATGTTGAATAGTGTTGTCTTGCCAGCTGATGTATAACCAGATAGTGATATTGTTTTAAAGCCAATTCTTTTTCTTGATTGCCTATGTAGCTCCCTTTGTTTACCTGCCTTTTGTAATTTTTTCTTGACACTAGTCATTCTATTTTTGATGTCGTTATAATACACATCAACTTCGAATTTGCCAATCCCCATAAAACCTGGCTGTTCACCCATCTTTGATAATCTGACTTTTTCTCTTGCCCGTGACATTTCATATCTTAATTGTGCTAATTTCACTTGCATTTGTGATTCAGTGCTGGTCGCCCTACTCTCAAAAATTTCTAAAATTAATGATTCTCGATCAAGAATTTGTATTTTCAATTCTGATGCAAGATTATAATTCTGACTTGGCTTCAAAATTTCATCAAAGACTATTATGTCTGGCCGCATTTGTTTTACAAGATCTTTTAGATCAGAAATTTTTCCTCCACTTAAACCAAATTTTGCATTGTTGAGAAAATCCTGTTTTATCAGATGTAGTATCTTACATCCAGCAGCATCACATAATCCCTCTGCCTCTGAGATAGAATCTTCATCATGATATGTAATTAGAATACATGATTTCAACCTAAATCACGACTAACTTTTTTGGACTAATTTTTCAATATTCATGTTGAGAACAACTTCACCAATGTCACTTGCATATTCTGAGATTCTCCTGATGTTCTCCACCATTCTTCTCACTCTAAAAGACGTTTCCTCATTTTTTATATTCTTTAACGATTCAATTATTTTATTTTCATATTTTGATATTTCATGAGATTTTGCAATAGATTCTTCGGCTTCGTTATAATTATTTTTGAATAGTGCTAGACATGTATTGTCTATTACCTCCAAACTAAAATCACTCATTTCCTGTATTCTATCAATAATCTTTTGTGGCATGGGAGTATCATATTCTAACACATCTTGAGATAATGCAACAGCATGATCTGCCAGTCTTTCAATATTTTTAACAATGATTCTATATCCTAGGCAGTCCCTCGCATTGGAAAATCCCATCTCTTTCAACATGTGATCATTTTCAATAGCAATCGTTAGCTGTCTTATAATATAGAATGAAAATCTGTCAACATCATCATCACTATTGATAACTTCTTGAGCAAGTTCTTTGTTATTTTCTTTGAGTGCTAGCAGTGAATCATTTTGCATTGATTTTGATAAATGGAGCATTCTTTTGAATGCACCATCGATGGACAATTCGACAAGGTTGATTAAAACCTGTATAGTTATTTCATTAGTGGAATCAGCAGTTATTTCTGCTCCCATTAACATTTTTTTAACAGAGTTACGTATTGTGATTCTTTGTTTCGGACTGATCATTCCATTTTTTGGTTTAATGGTAATTGTCTTGTAACGCAGAAAATACAACGCAATAAGTTTTCTAGTAATTGTATGCTTATCATCCGTTGAAGATATGATAAATGTTGCAGTTTCATGAGAACCCCGCTTCCCAAAGTTAACAGGTTTTATCTCTAGCATAGAAGATCCTTGTCTTGAAACGCTTACTTGGTCTCCTTGTTTCATCCCTTGGTCTTTTATCCACTCTTTAGGTAATGAGACGATGTATGATGATTTTCCCGTGAATTGGATTTTTCGAATGTTATCTTTTTCTGTCATAAGCAGAGAAAACTATATAGAATTTATAAACTATATGTATTTTTAGCAAAATATTATTAGTAATTGGAAATCTATATTTTTTCAAGTAGACACATAATTATTAGTTGATAAGAATTCCAAATATGGACAATTTTCATAAACTATGTCAGACTATTGATACATTATTTGGCATTGGCGTCTCAAAACGCCTTCCAAAAGACATTGATATTGTGATTTCAAGGAAAACTGGAAGAATTCGTAATGTTACTCGTGATGGAGTATTGTTACTAACTCCTCGAAAGGATGGCGGTCTAGCAATAACACGATATTGCGCTGAATTATTTCTCAAAAATAAGAGATTCCAGCAAAGCTGTCTTGAAATTGATAAGGAATCTAAACCATTTGTTGAACAAGGCAGATCAGTTTTTTGCCAACACGTAGTTTCATGTGGAAAAAATATCAAAATAGGTTCTGATGTGACTGTATTATACAAGAATAATGTAATAGGCGTTGGCAAAGCAGTACTATCATCTATAATGATTTTGAACCAGAAAAGAGGCGTTGCGGTAAAGATTAGAGATAGTTTAAAAAGTCAGACCACTGGAGAAAATGCATCATGATGCGTGGAGGCAATCGCCAAATGCGAAGAATGATGGATAAAATGGGCCTAGACATGGAAGAGGTCCCAAATGTCCAAGAGGTAATTATTAAGACAGACAAAAAGGAGATTATTATCGCCAAACCTTCAGTCACTGAAATGAAGGCAAAAGACAATTCAGTTTTTCAGGTTGTTGCAGAAAGTTATGAGGAAAAAGAACTTGAAGTTCCTATTTTTAGTGATGAGGATATCCAGCTGGTTTGTCAGCAAGCAAATGTTGATGAAGAAAGGGCTAAGGATGCACTAGCAGAAGCTGAAGGGGATCTAGCAAGAGCAATCTTGATTTTGACAACAAATTGAATTTTTCATTCCATAAACTCTAAATTTCAAGTAGTTTTACAATATGTATCACATACATAAAAAATGCTAGAATAGGGATTGCCACTGAATTTGGAAAGCCATATTATAGATTTTCTAAAACTCTCAAGCTTCTAGGAATGAATTTTGACTCAATTTTACCTAGTGAAATTCCAAGTTTTGACGGCGACCTTATTCTTACTACAGAAAAAGAGGCCCCAAGAAATTCTAAAATTCCCTTACTTTTTGATGATATCACTGAGAAAGACGTGATAGTAATTCAGGGTTTAATCTCACAAAAGATAGATTCAGGCCTAAATGAGGATCAGTTACTATTAGGAATAGATCCTGGTAAACAGATCGGCTTATCAGTCTATTATCTTGGGAATGAAATTTCAAGTTCATTCTTCTTTTCTATCGATAGATTGATTGAACAAGTGATCAACATTTTAGCAGAATTGAAAGCAAAACAGAAGATAATCAAAATTGGTAATGGGGATATGAAAATGGCAGAAAACATAGCTGAATTATTAAATTTGAAATTTTGTTCAAATTTTGAAATTGAATTTGTTGACGAACGCAGTACAACATTAAAAATTAAGAATTTCAACCAAAGAGGGAAAAGAGATATGTTGTCTGCACAGTTTATTACACAAAGAAATGGATATTGGAAATCTGTATTACCACTTTCAATTACTGGATAATCAAGAATTTTACTAAGTCCAAAAAACATACATATTTATATACAATTTTGAGCTTTTTTTTGAAATTGATCACGTTTTCTATATAAATCAATAAAAATTTTACATAAATTTTTAGTTTTTTTGAAAAAAATATCTTGATCTATTTTAAATAGTTATAAATTCTATATAATATTGAACAAAAATGACATGTAAAGGAATTTGTACAAGATACAAGGCACAAAAACCAGTCGGAACTGGTCGTTATGCCTCAGGTCAAAGACGTTGTCAAATTTGTGAGATTTTCATAAAATGGGAAGGATTATGGTGTCCATGCTGTGGTTACCGACTAAGAACCAAACCAAGAAATCTGAAATATAAGGCAAAACTTCGCGCACGAGTAGAAGCAGAAGCTGAATCACAAAAAGTTCAGGCACAAACTGTTGAAATTGCACCATCTATAAGCGCAGACTCATTTGATGGTGATTTCGTCAAAAACACACTGCAAACTGCAGTAAGTGAGGGCTGGACTAAAACAAAGACAGTCGAAGAACTAAGGAAAGAAAAAGCACAAGGCATGACAATCAAAAAAGCCAGGGAACTTGTAAAAACTGCATTTGACTCTAAAAGCGAACCGATAGCAATAAAGGCATAATTAATTGAATTTGTTTGTTGCCTAGTGGATTCACTGAGAAAGTAGTTACTGTTAATGATCGTTCTTTCATGATTAGGATAATATCTTATGAAAATGGTAATTTCATTTCAGTTACAGAAAATTCAGAAAAGATTGGTGGTATGATAGTGTCAATCAACTCGGGTCCAGTTCCCTCAACATCTACAATAATACCACCAAAATCAGGAGAATTATTCTTCAAGCTAGTTTCAGAAAAAATCGCATATAAAAAACAGGGATTATGTATAATTACAGGTAATTTTGAAAAAGTTTTAGACAACGATACAACAAAGCAACTAATGGATACAATTTTGGAGGAATCAAAATAATGGCAAATGATCTTCGTAGTTTTCTAAGTCAGATCAAGAAAACCAATGACTTGAAGACTATCAAAAAGAGAGTCTCTACAAAATTTGAGATTGCCTCAATTACGGAACAGTTTGAAAACTCTAATGCGTTACTATTTCAAAATGTTGTTGGACGGAAATTTCCTGTCGTATCTAATCTTGTAGGAACTAGAGCCAGATTTGCGCAGGCCATTGGTGCAAAACCATCCATCATCCATCAAACAATGGTAAAGGCAATTAGTGCTACAAAGAAACCAAAAATCTCACAAAACGCAAAGTTTTTTGAAAATTCCTCAAAAGATATTTCAATACTCCCAATTGTCGAACACTTTCTAAACGAATCTGGCCCCTTCATCACATCATCCATACTGCATACAAAAAACCAGGAGAAAAAATATCAGAACTCATCTGTTCACAGATTGATGCCAATTGGCAAAAAATCCTTCTCAATTCGTATGGTCGAAGGACGAGACCTGCACAAATCTTTCATGTATGCAAAACAGCATGGTGAGGATCTACCAGTTGCAATTACCATCGGTGTTCATCCTGCAATTACAATAGCAAGCGCATTTCAGGCTGAATGGGGAAAAAGTGAGGCTGAAATTGCAAATTCGCTATTAAACAACAAACTCACTTTGACAAATTGCCCGATATCAAAAATTGCTGTTCCTTCAACTGCCGAAATTGTAATGGAAGGAAAAATCCTGCGAGATAAGACACATTCAGAATGGATGGTTGAGATGCTTAGGACATATGATATGCCTAGAAAGGCACCAGTAATTGAGATAGATAAACTCTATTTCAGAAATAATGCAATTTTCCATGATATATTATCTGGCTATGGTGAGGCTAGATTACTTATGGGAATGCCAATTGAATCCAAACTAAATGGAATTTTGAAGAAAAAATTCTCACAGACAAAGCAGGTGGTTCTTACAAGCGGAGGTTCAAACTGGTTGCATGCTGTGGTACAAATTTCAAAAACAAAAACAACCAATGTCAAAAAAATCATTAATGAGACTTTTGCGGCTCACAGATCACTCAAAATGGTCACTGTCGTAGACGATGACATTGATCCAACTGATTCTTCTGCTGTTGAATATGCTATGGCAACAAGATTCCAGGCAGACAAGGATCTGGTACTAATAAAGAATGTGAGAGGTTCCAGCTTGGATCCATCAAGTGACCAGAAGAAACTGCGTACTGCAAAGATGGGAATAGACGCTACAATTCCATCTTCAAAGAGACCTGAAGGATTCCGACTAGGAAAGATACGAAAATTTAAAACAAATTTCTAAAAACAATCCTAAAGACCAGAATCCACCATAAGAGCAATAAACAATACTGCAAGATATGGACTTGAAAATTTGAAAAGTACCCAAGATGATTTTTCAGTTGGTTTTGCAACTACCCATGCACTAAGAAGTATCATAAGGACACCAGAAGCAATTGCAGTGTAAAGATACACTTCACCCATTACAGGTTCTCCTGTATCAGGGTTTACCAAAAAGAACGGCACGACACTAAACAAAACCATCATCAGTGTTGTACCAGCAATAACTCTTGCAGATGTCTTTTCAGATAACACCGCAGTCAGCATTGGCACATCTACTTTTCTATAGTCATCTCGGAAATGCAAAGTAAGTGCCCAAATATGCATTGGAATCCAAATGAATACCAGACCTGCAATTATCAGACCAAAGTCCCACAAACCAGTAAGTGTTACTGCAGCAAATCCAATCATTGCCGGTGCACCGCCAGAAAATCCTCCAAGAATAATATTTAGCTGGCTCTTTCGTTTCAATGCATGACTGTAAACTAGAATATTGTCTGCCAAACCAAACAGCATAAACACACCACACCAGATTCCATTCCAAAATGATGTTGTGTATGAAATTCCAAAAGCACATGCAATTGATATGCCTGCTAACACTAATCCAAAGTCTCTTGCCTTTTCAGCTGGAAAAATTCGCTTACTTGGAATCGGTCGTTCTTTGGTTCTGTCCATTATTGCGTCAATATCTCGATCATGATAATTTGTCAATGTATTGGCAGCTGCAGAACCTGCAGCAACGCCAGCAATCATTAGAATCCAGGTTCCAATTGAGATTTCTACATCATATACATTTGATGCAGTTATAGCAGCACCAAATGCGGTAAAAACTAAAAGGTACCAGATCTTTGGTTTTGTTAACTCGTAATATGTTTTGAATTTAATTTTTGTTGATGTTTCTTGCATGTTATATCATATTCTCGGAAAAATAAATACCACGCGATTAATAGGACATGTAAGGCATTGGTTTTGCTCTACGTTTCATCTCAATAAAACTCTCTGAGCCTATAATTCCTTCAATTTTACCAATTTTCTCAGAGATCACTTTGTGCATTTGATTAAGACTTTTTGCATACATTATCACCATAATGTCAAATCTTCCGGTCACTTCCGAAATTTCTCTAACACCATCAATCTCAAATAGCGAATCAATTATCTGATCGCGTTTTTTTGAATCCATATTTATTCCAGTTACAGATTTTACCGTATAACCTAATTCCTTATCGTTAACTTCAATAGTATATCTTTGAATTAATTTTTGTCTTAACAGTCTCTTAATCCTGCTATAAACTACAGAT
>ENA-UPTF01002521-UPTF01002521.1-marine-metagenome-genome-assembly--contig:-NODE-2521-length-10552-cov-6.842864_pt1 | contig 10552 bp, 8 predicted proteins | sample MGYA00238166_ERZ767019 | MGnify/ENA primary metagenome ERZ767019 (study PRJEB28930, sample SAMN06266391) | marine metagenome | isolation source: Sea water from 250 m depth | place: Atlantic Ocean | study... | reverse complement strand
GACAAACCAAATTAAATAAAAGAGAAATAATTGATATTTTAGCTGATAGCCCCGAGATGGCCTTATCACTTCTTCTTACGACCGAAAAACCCCTTCTTCTTTTTCTTTTTATCATCATCCGCTGCTTCGGCCGGTGCTTTTCCTTTTTCTCCCGATTCCATTGTTTCTAACCGTTTCTCCCAGTCACTGGAATCTTCGCCTTGACCTTCTAATGGGGCTGCCTCAGTTGCCGTCGCTGGAACCTCTGCTGCTTGAGGCGGTGTATCGAAACGATGCTGCCATGCATCGCGCAACTGTTGCTGTCGACTCACAGACTTCTCTTTTAATTCTGATAATAGATTGGTTACTTCCTCATGAAAATCAGCTACGGTTGTATCCAGTCGCTGTACTAATTGCTGTGTAAGAGACTCACCATACTCATCACCAATTTGGTCCAATAGCACTGCTACCTTCTCATTAACATATTTTTGCTGTTCAGTTAATTTCGGTACTTGTTCTTCTGAATTAGGTTCAGGCATGTTTCCTCCCAAAAATTAGTTCTTTAATTTATCCATTTCTTCTGGAGTTAATGCAAGAAATGTTTTTGGTGACGATATGATATTCACTGCTTCGTATGTTTCAGAACCCACTAGCATTCCTAATACTGTGCCAATAAATCGAAAGTGCCAAACCTGATCAATCCTTGGGCGAGTTTGCTCGTTCCATAACTCTGCCAATATTACACCACCCAAAGCAGAAAGGGCATATAAAAAACCTTTAAGTTTTGGTAATTCCCTAATATTTTTTCGATAAGTTATACTGGCCATATCCCAAATCGGTATTTTTTCTACTGATATAGGTGTTTGGATCGATAACTGTCGCTTTTCAACGCCGATCAATGCACCTCGGACCTTTTTTCCAGTGCGGTGTTTTATAATAATAAATTGATCTTTTGATATCGATTGCAAAATATTTATTGTTGTAAGATAAGTTAAATTTTTACTGATACCGTCACGATCATGATTAGTAATGTGCGGCTGTACATCTACATGTTGTTGCAGTTGTATGAATTCCCTCATTGTAAGAGACCTTCTTCGCACGCTACGCTGGCTAAATTCTATAAAAACAATTTGAATAATTATTTTATTTTTTCCCGCATCGTAAAACTGGGCACTATAAAAACCATCAATATCTGGGAAAATTCGGAAAAATACATTTTCTTCAGCATCAACAGTAAGTCCGACTTTTTTGCTGAGTGGTATAATGTCAGGCGTCTGGGCGCTCAATGTGGCCAGGATTAAAAAACAGGATAAGAAAAAAGTAAAATTATGATTCAATAATAGCAATTATTTCGTCTAGTTCAGGGAATCTTCCCAATTCTTTTTTTGAGAATATTGATTTACCATTTTTATTCACTTCATAGACACCATCACCAGAGGGGATAAGCCTCAACTCAGTTACGTTATTACCATATTTTGCAAGTAGATCAGCGGCCATCCTGGACGCTCTTGGTAAATAGTTTCAAACGTTACAGTATTCAATAGATAATTTCATATTATGCTCCTAAAAATGGGGTTAACCAATATATCGCAAAAACTGCCATTAGTCCTGCAAGTAAAAAAAGAAAAATAGCTGCCTTTTTAAATCCCCTTCCACCCGCATCATATCTGTATATGGTTTTTGAATCAGTGTCTTTCACTAGAAATTGAAAGAAGTTTCGATTGTAGTTTGAACTACTGGTTCTAGTTTGCCAGTGCCATCATCATTCAACGCACCTGTGTAACGGTAGAATTGACGATAATCCATAATAACACTAATTCCCTTACCGAGTTCGTACCCCAATCTATATCCCATCACGGTGTTCACGGATGGATTTTCGAAATCAAAGGGATTCTTATCATTAGAACGCTGATAAAATGCTGTTGCTTCGCTGAGTTTCGGAATTCGCTCAGCGTTTAATGTTAATGCTGCTACAAAACTGTTCACCGTATCCGTCTCTGATGTCATATTTGTATAAGAACCATACAAACTGCCAAATCCAAACGCATCGGCACTAATAGATCCAAAGTGCCCTCCTAGACCAACATTCATAGACGAATCCGCAAACAAGGTCATGTCCTTTGTTTTCACAACAGCACTACCATCAATATACTCTGGTACAACACGAGCAATATCATATGACTGATCAAAAAACTGGGGTACAAAATATCCACTCTTAATTCGGAATTCATAATTCAATTGAAGAAAATTGAACAAACTTGCACGTAATCCTGGTATAGAGAAACTTTTGCCACTATACTCAGGTCTGTAGAATATATCGCCATCTGAGCCAACTTCAGGAAAACTTAAGAAATTAAACTCAGTATAAACATTTAAAGAAAATGTTTTGCTATTTAACAGTGGATAACCAACATCGAATGCAAATCCTGTAACCGATGACTTATTATCCGCAAGACTGAATGGTTTCCCCTTCAGCTCTTCTACATCTGTTCCGCCTGCCCAATTAGCTAAATCATTATCTCCATCACCATCAATATCCCAACCACCTTCCGGCTCTTCAAGTCCTCCATTATAATCCGAGATTCCATCTCCATCTGTATCATTCCATAAATTTGCATTATCCGGAAAATCATCAAATATATCTGGGTATGTATCTTCGTCAATATCCTTCAATCCAGAGAACTGATTCATATCCGTAATAAAATTTATCCCAACAGTAAGGGGAAACGAGTCTGATACTTTATAAGTTCCGCGTAAACCGAGGAGTGTTCCTCCACGATTAAAATCTTTTATATTTGACATGAATAATTGACCGCCAAAGCCAGCAATATTCATACCAGTATTCAAGCCGATTCTGCGTACAGTGGGAAATTCCATCATGTTCGAATATCCGCTCAAAATTCCACCATAGCCAAGAGTAACGTTATCTAAGGATCCAAATTTGACCCAGAATGGATCTGATTCCTCTCCCCACCGTAGGAACAATATCTTATCAAATATCCGACCGGGATCACTTTTGAAATCCCATTCATCTTCTTTGATATTCCCATCGTTATCAATATAAAAAACAAGGTCCAGTCCAATTCCAATTTTTCCAATATTTATTTCAGGACGAAGGGCAATTTGGTTATAGAGTACACCATCAATGGTTACAGAACCAACGCCAAGTCCCATGCCAAATGGCTTTCTAGGTTCGGGTTTGCTAGGTCGTGATTCTGATGATGAATCATCACTTTCCGTTTGTTCCTGACTTTGATCTTCATCTGTGTCAGGTTCTTCTTCAGGTTCTTCATCTGGCTCTTCCTGTGATTCCTGCTCAGTTGATCTCTGCCTTTGTCGTTGTTGTTGTGGTTGTTCTGTATCAGGTTCTGATTGTGGTTCAGTCTGTATTTCTGGCTGCACTCCCTCAGGGTCTGCTGGATAATCATCTGGCGTGAAAGGTAGTTCCATCACATTACCCATGGCATTGGAAATTGCTTTTTGACCTGGTCCAACCACTACGGATTGACCACTGATCAAATTTTGAACATCCAATTGTCCTGAGGCACAAAAAACTTGGTCAATTCCTGCTGGGCTGGAAACCACTGCAAATTCAGTCCCCTTCACAGATGCAACGGATACTGGTGTTTCTACACGGAATGTCTTGGTCCGCCCTTCTTTTTTTATATCATTGAATATTGTACCCTGCTCAACATCCAGCGTTCGAGAGTTGGATGATTCGATAAATTCAAATTGGGTTTTTTCCCTAATTTTAATGACAGATTTATCATCGATAAAAATAGCTACTGCAAAGCCCTCTTCTCCTACCTTGATCGCATCCCCATTATTAATGCCCAATCCTGGTTTACCAGGAATCGTAAACGTGGATTTTCCCATTCGTTTTATGAGAACATTACCTTCTGTTTTCATGATCCTGGCAATAGGGGCAGAGCTTGCCATACTGACAATTATAATAAAAAACAAAATGATGGTTTTGAGTTTCGTGTGCATGCCCGTTCTAGTTCAGCGAATATTTATTCAAAATAACAAAAAATGCAGGATTAATTTAGCGAATTATGTAATTACTTCCAGTGATCTAGTTCACCTCATCCTGAGATAAATAGTCCCGCACTAACAGTGCGATCGATTTGTAGTCACGACCTGTCGCTCGCTGCATTCCAATTTCACAGGTCCTGCTCGATGAATAAGCAAAAGACCCAGGATCACAATCAATAAGTTCATCTGCCTCAAATTGGGTGGCGCTAGCAGATAATTCCGGTACCAACAAGCCACGATCACCTGCAAAGGCACAGCAGCCGTGATCAATTGGCAGTGTTGTTTTTTCGGCACAGGTATTTGAAAGGGCTAGCAATGATTCAATGTCACCCATCTTATCTGTAGAACAAGTCGGATGTAAAATTGAATGACGCTGCAGTCGCGGATTAGGATTGTTACGAACGAGGTCTTCTAGAAATGGTATCAAGTCAATAAAAGTTAGTTGTTCGTACAGTTCTATATGAATATTATCAAGAAGCGGTAATAAATTTTTCAGTTGGTAAGTGCACGGCGAAGTATCGATCACTATGGGGATCTTACCCTGATTTGAACTATCATAGAGTGTAGTTATTGTTTTCTTGGCCATGACCTTGCTGGCCGCACTATACCCCTTAGAACTGTAAGGAGTGCTACAACATATATGATCGATATTTTCAGGAATTAGTAATTGAATACCCATTGAAATGGCGATCTGACACATCACATCAACCAAAGACTCATTATTGTCACCTGTTTGGAAAACACGGTTAATACATGAAGTGAAATAAATATAAGGTTTTCCCTGACCCAAAATATGCAAATCATATTTTGGAACTGTATTTGGCATATCTGGATCCCATAGCGGTGTTTTTCCCAAGGTCAACCTGTGCAGACCACGGGTAAATCCAGAAGTAATCGTTTTACCGATATATTTTGCTGTAAAATGAAGCAGGCTATTGAAAAAACGTACGGCTGATTGTACAAACTTGAAATGGTGCACCGTCCATCCGGCTACCACTTTTGATATTGGACCGTGGCCTATGTCCCGTAATTCTTTCGTAAAATGTCCTGTATTGATATTCACGGGACAGGAAAGGGCACACAACCCATCCGTAGCACAGGTGTCTAGGCTTTGGTATCTCATATCATGAGCCACAGAACGCCAGGAATCATCGCCAGCTGCTTTCATTAAATTGATATCTCTGGAAATGGCAATTCTCTGACGTGGAGTTAAGGTTAACTCTCGGGAAGGACAAACATGTTCGCAAAATCCGCATTCAATACAGAGGTCAACAATACTATTTATCAATGGCATCGGTTTGAGATCTTTTAAATGGACCTTTTTATCATTATTTAAAATAACCCCTGGATTAAGAATATTCATTGGATCAGCAATCGCTTTGACCCGCACCATGATATCATATAGGTCCTTGCCCCACTCTTTTTCCACGAATGGAGCCATATTCCGGCCAGTACCATGTTCTGCCTTTAGTGAACCTTGAAATTTCCCAGCTGTAAGGTCGACTAGATCATTGATCAGGCCTTCGAATGATTTTACACCTGATGGTTTATTCAAATCGACCGAGCCAACAAAATGCAGGTTACCATCCTTCGCATGACCAAAAATGACAGCGTCATCATAACGCCAACGTTCAAATATTGTACGCATTTCGTTCACAACTTCTGGTAAATCTCGATAATCGTAACACAGATCTTCCGTAATAAAACTCGTACCGGCTTTACGGATGGCACCCACTGACGGGTATAAGCCCTTTCGAATTTTCCAAAGTTTAATTCGATTGTCAGCCTGGCGCTGCATACCCTGCAGTAAATTTCCCTGCAATCCAATAACCTGTTTTTTAGCATCCTTTTCTACTAAGTCTATTTCTACCGGATCCTCTTTTTGATACTCAAATAATAGGGCGGCGTTATCCGGGCTTAGTTTTCTATAATCGTAAGGTGGTTCATCCAGGTATTTTGCGGTACTTAAGGCACCAGCATCCATCAGTTCTACTGCAGCAGCGCCGCTATCGCTCAAGTAGGGTATAGCAGCAGCAGCAGCGGTTACATCGTTAAAAAGCGCCAAACCAGTAGTCTTATAAGGCGGATCAGGTATGGTATTTAAAGTCACCGAACTGATAAACGCCAGTGTACCCTCTGCACCTATTAGCAGGTGAGCAAAGATATCCAAAGGGTGATTAAAGTCGATGAATGAATTTAAAGAATACCCCAACGTATTCTTAATTCTGTACTTCCGTCGGACTTTATTTTTCAAAGTACTGTTGGTCTCGATTTCTTTTCTGCACAATAATAACCCTGTACATAAATCTTTTTCTATGTTTAGAAATTTTTCGTAGTCATCCGGGTTGGAAGTGTCGTAGCAGTTTCCATTTGCCAAAATAAACCGAATATTCCTCAATGTATGATAAGAATTATGCTTCACACCACAAACCATCCCAGAAGAATTATTGGATATGATCCCGCCTATCATGGCAGAATCGATGGAAGCGGGATCTGGTCCAATGCGACGATGATAGGGTTGCAGATACAGGTTTGAACGACCACCAATAACGCCAGGCTGAAGTTGAATGGCTGCACCATTGTCCAATATCTCATGCTGCTTCCATCCACGAACTACCTCAGCAATTATTCCTTTGGTCAGGGATTGACCAGATAAAGAAGTACCCGCTGTGCGAAAGGTTACCGAAGTACCACTACTGTGGGCATATTCCAGCAGATCTTTTACATCACTCTCATTTTCCGGACGAGCAACAGCTTCAGGTACCAGACGATACATACTAGCATCATGGGCATAGGCCAGACGATCAATCAGCTTTTTATGTAGCGTCAGTTGGTCGCCAACCATTACAATTCCCTGCATTTCTCCCGGATCTTATCCGGTACAGGAATTGTAGTATTTTTTTTATAATTAAAGGATACGACGGTGAATGTTGCTGTTAAGGCCGGTATATCTTGGTCCGCAACAAATATTCCGGTTAGAATATCAAAACTCTTATGTCCAACTCTGCTTATTCGTTGACCAATGTCCAATTGAGCTGGATGCAACACTTGTTGGTGATAATGAACCGTCATGGAACCAAGTATTGTGCCCTCTATATGATCCCAGTTCCGACTTTCAAAACCTAGATACTCATAATAATCGAGCCGGGCAGTTTCCATAAATGTAAGGTAGGCGGCATGATTAACATGCTGCATGGCGTCAAGGTCACCCCAGCGTGTCGCAAGTGTTATCCAATAATCAAAATCTGCGCGTGATAATTGTTTACCAAACATCTGCGGAGAGGGAGGGATTCGAACCCCCGATACACTAGGTGTATACCGCATTTCGAGTGCGGCGCATTCAGCCAGGCTCTGCCACCTCTCCTACGGTAATAAATCTACGCTAAGTTCTAAATATAAGTAAAAGCTATTGCGGCTAAAGTAAGTTTACTTGCTGTCGTACTTTTTAATTTCAGTGATATTACCATCTTCGTCCCAAAATGTCCATTCACCAGTTTCGTTACCATCACGGATTAAACCTTCTTCTTTCTTTTGACCATTCTCGTGCCAAACAATCCAAGCGCCATCACGTATACCATTTCTGTAACTGACTTCAGATTTTATCTGACCACTCTCATATTTGGTATATTTATAAATCCATTTACCAATCTCTCGGCCATCCTTGTACACTTTTTTCCATTTTTTCCTTCCATCTGATACTCTAGCTACCCAACCACCGTCTCCATTTTCGATAAGGAACTTTCCTGCGCTACTCCATCGATTGATTAAGAAATATTCATCATTTTTCCATAAACCTTGCTCTTGCTTCTGGCCATTTTGATGCCAGGTGTACCACTCACCTTCAGGCTTGTCATTCTGGTAACTTTTTTCTGATTTTAACTGTCCATTTTCATGATATTCTTGTACAAAAGATAAATCAACAGTCAATATTCCACCATCATACATTTGTTTACGTTTTTTCGTTCCATCATTATTTTTGCTAACCCAACCACCATTGCCATCTTTCACCAAAGATTTACCATTCTTATTCCAGCGATTGAGTAACATATACTGGTTATTTTCCCATTTCCCTTCTTCCTTTTTCTGGCCATTGTCAAACCAAATTGTCCAAAGACCAATCTTAATACCGTTGTTAAAAGATCTTTTTGTTTTTAATTCACCATTATCATGGTATTCATATTCGTAGGACCTTTCATCCTGCAATCGACCATTACTGTATGTCTGGCGACCATCCTCTTCTCCTAATTTGGTAAACTCGACCAGATCGCCATCAATTTTACCATCCGTAAAATTTACAACCTTAGTCTTAACGCCATTTTTATCCCAGTAAGTCCACTTGCCATTTTCCCTGCCCGCTTTATTTAATCCGGCTTTCTTTTTCTGTCCATTGTTATACCAAACTGTGGTTGGTCCTTCCCATACACCATCCACATAATTACGATCCTGATGCTTTTGTCCGTTACCGTACCAAAAAGTATACAGTCCAACACGTTTACCATTTTTATAGGTACCTTTTTCTATCTTTTGGCCTTGTTCATCCCAATGCACGAATACACCGTTAGAAAGTCCATCTTTATAGCCGCCCGATTCCATTTTCTGTCCATTTTCAAACCATACTGAACTGGGTCCATCCCACATCCCATAACTGTAGGTTCGTTCCTCTTGCTTTTGTCCATTTTCATACCAATAGGTATAGATACCAAATTTTTCACCGTCAATATTGTACCCCTCCTTTTGTTTTTGACCATTTTCATACCAGTGTACAAACGGTCCGTTCAATCCACCATCCCTGTAATTTATTTCACTCTTTTTAGATCCATTTACATACCAAAAGATGCTGGGTCCATCAAGGATGTCATTTTTGTAATGTATTTGTTGTTCTAAATGACCATTTTGTGCCCAAGTTGAAGCCAACCCATTCATTGTACCAGAACTATAATTGATCTCCTCTTTTTTATTACCATTATCATACCAACTAGTGCTAATTCCATGAAGTTGACCTGATTCAAATGATTTTTCATATAACTTATTGCCTTCCTCGGTCCAGGCACTATATTTTCCATCAAGTGATCCATGGACATAGGATCCCTCGGCTTTGGTATTACCATTCTCATACCAATAGGTAAACTCGCCAATCAATTTCCCATTATTATAAGTAGTATTCTCCTGCGTATGTCCGTTTTTGTACCAGCTTGTGTATTGCATGTTGAGATTACCATTGTGATAACTGCATTCAATATTTTTAGCCCCATTTGTATACCACTGTATGAATGAACCATGCAAGATATCATCTTTATAATGGGCCTCTTTTATTTTCTTCCTATCCTCATTATAATAGGTAAATAAACCGATCTTAACACCCTGTTTTAACCGTCCTTTAAATTCAATCTGACCGTTTTTATACCAGCTTCTATAATAGCCATTAGCGATGCCCTTAATGTACCGTTTTTCCCAGTGTTTACGGCCATTGTCATATAATTCAAAAACTTTTCCATTAAATGGTTTGTCAGAGTTGGGCATGTATTTTAAGCCGCCATAATCCAGTAAATGGTTTACATTAATCTTACTTTGTGCATTAGTAAATCCTATTATTACAATAGTTATTGTAATTATTTTAAGTAAATTATTATTAATTTTCATAAGTCTTCCAATTATATATTTTCCAGCTTATCCATTATTTTTTCTCATAGAATTTCTGTTTTTCGCTTAGAACGGACTAATATAACAAAACTTTTCAATATCATTAACATTAATTATAAAATGCGCTTTAGATAAAAAAATGGTAATCACCTGGTCAGCAGGTAATTCTGTAAATATTCTATCTGGGCAGCAAGCTGATCCCGACCAGTAATTGTGGTCGTATTAACCACCCAGGGCGGTGAAGCTGGATTCAAGGCCGCCTTGATCGCTTGCACATGCTCCAGACTCTCGGTAAAGTCCGATAGAGCATAGTAAGATAATGCTAGCATAACATGTACATCTAGGTAATTGGTTGTGGAATCATGAGAAAAATTCCAAGTTTTATCATCCGTCTGCTGTTCTAACAACCAGACTAGAGAATCTCCATAGTTCACTACGCTAGAATCATGTTTTAATGCACTATGTGCAAAGGTCAATCCAGCTAAGATTTCATGGGCAACATTTTCGAGAATGCGGGGGTTTTGAGGCTTGGTCAGTCCTTCTTCAAACGCCAAGATGGCACTGTCCAGTTCCACCAACTTACCAAAGGACCAACCCAAACCATTATATCCATCCTGGTAATTCAGATCTTCAAGGACAGAATTACTGAACCATTCATAGCTACCTAAATAGTCCCCCTGCTCATATAAAGTCCAACCGTAGTTAGCCATATCCTCCTCAGTTGCGTTCCACTGCTTGCGGCAAGCGGCAAAAATGAGCATTAGCATTGTAATGGTAATAAATAGTTTATTGTAACTCATCGCAGCAGCATCACTTTCTTTGTCTGTACTTCCCCGGCACTAGTAGTCATATGAACAAAATAGATACCGCTAGCTACGCTTACGCCGCTCTTATCTCT
>ENA-UPTF01002520-UPTF01002520.1-marine-metagenome-genome-assembly--contig:-NODE-2520-length-10554-cov-2.895294_pt1 | contig 10554 bp, 7 predicted proteins | sample MGYA00238166_ERZ767019 | MGnify/ENA primary metagenome ERZ767019 (study PRJEB28930, sample SAMN06266391) | marine metagenome | isolation source: Sea water from 250 m depth | place: Atlantic Ocean | study... | reverse complement strand
TGCTGTCAGCCTTGGCCTTGGCGAAGGAGTCTGGCGTGCTTACGCACCGTAAAGATTTTCTTCACGAGGCGTTGCTACTTTTGGTAGGTGGGGACGAGACTACGCGCCACGTTGCGAGCGGAGGACTCGATGCGTTGCTCTTGAACCCCGACAGCATGTGTCGGTTACGTCAGGACCCCCCAGTGCTGGATTCCGCGATTGAAGAAATGCTGCGGTGGGTGTGCCCCGTGAAAAATATTAAGCGTACGGCTACCCGTGACGTGACTTTGGGAAATAGCTCTGTTCGCGCCGGTGATAGATTGTTGCTTCTTTACGAGTCCGGCAATCGAGACGAATCCGTTTTCCCTGATCCGGATTACTTTGATATTGAGAGGTCGCCCAACCATCACCTCTCGTTCGGCGGTTTCGGCCGACATTACTGCCTCGGCGCGAACCTAGCCCGGTTGGAGTTGCGCGTCCTGTTCGAGGAATTGATTGCGGCGACGACGACTATCGAGCGCGGAGACGAGTTGCCGCGGATGCGTCGAGGTACGTTTGTTCTCGGACTGGAATCCCTCCCCATACGTGTGGCTGCATAATTACGTCGGCCGTCCGTGTCGAACTCTCTACAGGGGCGGGTACTTGTCCAAAGCCTCTTCGTTCGGTTCGGTACCCCAGCCTGGTCGGTCCGGAACCTCGACCTCGCCGTTCTCGATATGGGGGGCGTGGGTGAAGATTTCGGCGTCACCGACGAAACGGTCGATGTCGGTTTCCATGATCTTTAAGTTGGGGACCGCGGCGCAGAAATGGACATTCATCATCGTGGCCAAGTGACCGTAGTAGTTGTGAGGGGCGATGTTGATCTGATAAGCGTCTGCCGTGGCTGCGATTTTGAGCGATTGCCAAATCCCGATCCAGACAGCATCGATGATGGCGACGTCTAAAGCTTCTTGTTGAAAATAAGGAAGGAATTCCACTAACCCCGTGAGTGATTCACAGCCACTAATAGTGAACGGGCTATGTCGACGGATCGTCGATAAGGCCGTAGCGTGTGGCGTATCGATTTCGACCCAAAATAAATCGTGGTCGCGTAAAGCCCGTAGCAGCGTTAAATAGCCTTCGGTTCGCGCGTTGAAATTGAGATCCAACAAGATATCCATGTCAGATCCGGCGCCGTCCCTAAAAGCTTGCAGGTAGTCCTGCAGGCCTTTAAGAACCTCGCGTTTTGGCGTTCTCTCGGGCTCGGATGGCCCACCAAAACCCGGTGACCAACCGACTAAACCATGGGGCGTTTCTCGGAAAATGTTGGTTTTTAGCGCGGTAAAACCATGTTCAGCGACTTCTTGACCGAGCGCGCGAACGTCATCCAAGTTTGCTACAGCTGGTGGGTATATTTCGGGTCGGGAAATACGCCAGGTACCGCAATGAGACCAATAGACGCGGACCCGATCGCGCAGTTTTCCACCTAGCAACTCGTGACAGGGAACCCCAAGCTCTTTTGCTTTGGCATCGAGAACGGCGTTTTCTATTGCGCCGATGGCACGAGGTAGGACGCCCGCCAAGGATTGGCGGGCGGCAGCCGCCAGTCGAGCATAGATAGCCTCGTGGTTTCTGACATCGTGGCCCACCGCGAGCCGTCCAAGTTGTTCAATCGCCGTGGTGACACCTGCCGGTCGAAAGCCGTCGTCGTATTCGCTCCAGCCGACAACGCCATCGACGGTTGTGATTCGGACAAAGTGGTAATTGCGCCAACCCGCATTGCAATGACGTGTTTCAATGGCTTCGATGTTCATCTTGAGTTGACTTCCTAGAGCCCTTTTGAGAGGACCCCTGAGCCTAAACGATGTTGCGTCGAAAGGGAGGGTGTATTCGATAACAAACGTCGGATTGCTAGGACAGCGAAGATTCAATACCCCAGATGCCGAGTACTTTTTCCTTGATAGAATCGCTAGTTCTTTGAGCGAAGTAGAACGGACATGCCGATACAACGACTGTTGATCGCGAATCGCGGTGAAATTGCGATACGTATAGCTCGAGCTGCGGCTGATTTAGGGATCTCTACCTTGGCGGTGTTTTCCGAGGACGACGAGCAAAGTTTGCACACGCGAGTCGCTGACGAATCGTCGAGTCTTACCGGGATGGGTGCACGTGCCTATTTGGATGCCGATTCCATTATTGCGACAGCTGAAGCAAACGGATGTGACGCGATCCATCCCGGGTATGGGTTTCTGTCGGAGCGTGCTGATTTCGCGGCAGCTTGCGGGGAACGGGGTATTACGTTCGTCGGGCCAAGCGAATACCACCTGTCACTGTTCGGTGACAAAGCCCGGGCCCGTGCGGCGGCAGTTGCTGCCGATGTTCCTATATTGCGGGGTTACGACGAATCGGTATCGATAGATCAGGCCTCAGAGTTTTTTCAATCGCTTGGGTCCGACGGCTCGATGATGATTAAAGCAATCGCGGGCGGCGGCGGTAGAGGGACGCGCACGGTTCGCTCGACTGATGAACTTGAGGAGGCTTATGCGCGTTGCCAATCGGAAGCTCGAGCAGCTTTTGGGATGGCCGACGTGTACGTCGAAGAATTCGTCGAGAAGGCACGGCATATCGAGGTGCAAATCCTGGGGGATCTACACGGAGGGATAGCCCATTTGGGTGAGCGCGAATGCAGCGTTCAACGGCGAAATCAAAAGGTGGTGGAGCTGGCGCCAGCCCCTGGTTTGTCGGAGTCGGTACGGACGAAACTGATCGACGCTGCTGTCAGGTTCGCTTCCAAAGAGGGCTACACGAACCTTGGAACATTTGAGTTTTTAATCGATGCTGCGCGTCAAGATGAAGACTCGCCGTTTGTCTTTATCGAGGCTAATGCGCGATTGCAGGTTGAACATACCGTGACGGAAGAAGTCACGGGTGTTGATTTAGTTCAGACGCAAATACGACTTGCGAACGGCGACTCGCTAGAGGAACTGGGGCTCGATGCCCCTGGGATTGCCGTCCCTCGTGGATACGCCGTTCAAGCTCGCGTCAACATGGAAACTATTGCTGCGGACGGCTCGGTTCGACCGAATGCTGGCACGCTTAGCATATACGAAGCGCCTAACGGGCCGGGTGTGCGGACGGATGGTTTTGGCTACACGGGCTATAAAACAAGTACCGCCTTTGATTCTTTACTGGCGAAGGTCATCGTGCATTCTGGCAGCAAAGAATTCTCTGCTGCCGTTGCTCGCATGCGTCGGGCACTGGCTGAATTTCGAATAACCGGTGTCGAGACCAACATTCCTTTTTTGTTGAATGTACTCGCCCATGCGGATTTCGAGGAAAGTCGAATCGATACTCGATGGGTTGACAACAACGTCGTTGAACTCGCTAAGGAACCTGCCAATTCGCGGGTTCGTTTCGTCGAAATGGATGTCCCCGGCGAGGGACAGGAGGACGGCGGTTTCGCGGGTGCGCGAGTCGATACCAGCGATCCGCTCGCACTTTTTGACCACGATGCCAAAGTTAAATCTGAACGGTCAGGCGACCTGGTTCAGGATAATGAGGTGGCGGTCACGGGTCCTGACGGGTCGATCGGGATGAGTTCGCCGATCCAGGGGACCATTGTTTCGATTGACGTAGAAAAAGACGATCAGGTGCGCGCTGGTCAACAACTCGCGGTGGTTGAAGCGATGAAAATGGAACATGTGATTCGCGCTGGGATCGATGGGGTTGTTCGCGAGATCACGATGTTGTCCGGTGACATTGTTCGGGAAGGGTACCCGATCGTGTTTATTGAAGAAGCCGAAGTTGACGTCGACCACGTGTCCGAAAACGAGGAAATGGATCCTGATTACATTCGCCCAGATCTTGCCGAAACGTACCGTCGCCACGCATTTACGTTGGATGAAAATCGGCCCGAAGCGGTGGAGAAGAGGTATGGCCGTGGTTACCGAATGCCGCGGGAGAATATCGCTCAACTCATGGACGATGGCTCGTTCAAAGAGTACTGGCCCCTGATCGTGGCCCGCCAACACAAACGCTTTGATATGGAGACGTTACGCAAGAACACGCCAGCCGACGGTCTGCTCGCAGGTATTGGCACGATCAACGCGGATTTGTTCGATGATGTTGATGCCCGTGCCATGCTCGTTCATTACGACTACACGGTGCTCGCGGGAACACAAGGTGGTCGGAATCACTACAAACAAGATCGAATGTTTGAGTTAGCGCATCGATTTAGGATCCCGCTCGTCCTTTTCGGTGAGGGAGGAGGAGGTCGACCCGGTGATGACGGGACCGGCCCTGGCGTTGCGTTCGATACGCACACATTTACCCAATTCTCGAAACTTTCTGGTCTCGTGCCGATGATTGCAGTGATCAACGGACGCACGTTTGCAGGAAATACGGCCCTTGTTGCGTGTTGTGACGTCATCATCGCAACCGAGCGTACGACCGTTGCAATGGGTGGACCTGCAATGATTGAAGGGGGTGGGCTCGGCATCTATACGCCTGAAGAAGTTGGTCCGATGTCGTTTCAGGTTCCTAACGGGGTTGTCGATATTCTTGCGAAGGACGAGGAAGACGCGGTCGACGTCGCTAAGAAATACCTCTCTTATTTTCAGGGCCGGACCAAAGAATGGGAGGCACATGACCAGCGCCCGTTACGTCACGCGATTCCTGAAAACAGACTGCGTTTATACGACATGCGCGAGATCATCCATACCATTGCGGATAAAGATTCCGTGCTGGAAATTCGCGAGAAGTTTGGGGTCGGTGTCATCACCGCGTTCATCCGAGTGGAAGGCCACCCGATGGGGGTTATCGCTAATAATCCTCATCATCTTGCCGGGGCGATCGACTCCGACGGCGCGGATAAGGGCGCAAGGTTTATCCAGTTATGCGATGCCTTTGACATACCGGTACTTTCGCTAATGGATTGTCCGGGGATGATGGTAGGTCCCGACGTTGAAGCGACGGCGTTGGTGCGTCATTGCGTCCGTATGTTTAACGCGGGGGCAAATTTAACGACGCCTCTTTTCGGCGTGGTTGTTCGGAAAGCGTACGGACTTGGAGTGCAGGCCATGTGTGGTGCCAGTGCGTTAGTCGGGTTTTTTACGGTCGCATGGCCGACCGCCGAATTTGCGGGCATGAACATCGAGGGATCGGTCAAGCTGGGTTATCGCAAAGAGCTTGCGGCTATCGAGGATCCAGAAGAGCGCCGACTCGAGTTTGAGCGTCGGGTCGCAGGCGCGTACGAAGGAGCGAAAGCGGTTAATGCCGGGACTGGGGGCGGTTTGGATGACGTGATTGATCCAAGTGACACGCGTGGGTGGATCGCGAGCAGTCTGATGCGATTGCCTCCCACGGCACCCAGGACCGAGAAAAAATACCCTTACATCGACACGTGGTAGCGTTTTGGACGAGTTAAATCAGTTCCACGATTTAAGTTCCGGAAGCACGGTTTCCGCGTACAGCCGCATGCTGGCTTCTGCTTCTTCGTAGGGTATGCCGCCATAGCGGAAGCACGCCGCTTCTTCAAACGGACCGATAACGTCAAAGCGTTGGCGGTATTTTTCAAGCATCTGATCAGGTGTGCCGTACGCGTTGGCGGCGAGGAAACCGTCGACGTACTTATCGAAACCGATTTCACGTAGTTTTGCAGCTTGCTTACCGTACCCCTGGTAGCCCTCCATGTTATCGAGGTGGTCACCCATTAATTCGTAGTGTTCTAAAAGACTTTGGAGATACGTGGCCATGCACTCTTCCGCGACGTCGCGGGCGTGGTCCGGATCGGGGTGACAAAAAGTAAAATCGGCGGTCATGGTGGGGGGTGCGGTTTTCCCTTGGTAATGCTCGTAGCGTTCGCGATAACGTTCGATTCCCGGAAGACGACGTTCCCAATGGGCTTCGGAAAACATAATCATACGGCCGCCGACTCGAGCACACGCTTCGATGGAATCTGATGAATTCGCGACGGCATAAATTCGGTCGTCAAACGACCGTTCCGGTCGTGGACGGATTTCGGTTCGAGGCTGCGGATAATAGGGTCCTTGCCCTTCAATAAAACCGTTCTTAAGCGCATCAACGATCATGACGGAAGATTCGTCAAACCGTTCCCTTGACGTATCCATGTCAATGCCGGCGAACGGTTCAAACTCGCGACGCGAGAGTCCACGACCCATACCAAAGCGGACCCGGCCCCCGGAAACCGTATCGAGAAGGGCAACTTTCTCGGCTACTCGGAGGGGCTCGTTCCAGGGAAGGATCACGGCGGCAGTACCGAGTTTGATATCGGTGGTCCTTCCTGCGACGAACGCGAGAAGTTCGAGATTGTCTGGGCAGAATGAATAATCGAAGAAGTGATGTTCAGTAGGCCAGACCGCATCGAACCCGAGTTCTTCGGCCAGTTCGGCGAGCCGAAGTTCTTGCTCGTAGACCGTGCCGTCGGTGACGTTGGTATCCCAGCCGTACGACGAAAAAATAAGTTGCAGGCCGACGTCCATGGGACCTCCGGTTTCTGTCTGATATGAAGGTGAACGCGAGGACATTGTAGCCCGGCTGCCAAACGGTGGTCGCGTGTTGGCACCGGACACGATTTTGCGCACACTGGCTTGATATTAGCGGTATACGCGGTCGATGGAGCTCCGGCTTGCTTTCAAAAAAACAACAGTTCGACTACGCCATTGGCGATATGGGAATCAATCTCTATTTCATGTCTGCGATGACGTACTTGTTGTTCTTCTATACCGACGTGTACGGACTTTCCGCTGAAGTTGCGGCGGGGGTTTTTCTGTTTGCACGTATCGTCGATGCGGTTACTGACCCCATCATGGGTTTCTTAGCGGATCGAACGCGGACGCGTTGGGGTAAGTTTCGGCCGTATGTGTTGTTTGGTCCGATCCCACTAGCAGCCATCACCGTGGCGACATTCACGGTGCCGGATTTTGATGAGCTGGGACAGATCGTATGGGCGTACGCGACCTACACGGCGTTTGGCATCATCTATACGGTGGTAACCATCCCCTACGCGGCGTTGAGTGCCGTCATAAGCAATGACTATCAAGAGCGATCCCGGTTCACCTCGTTACGAATGATCTTCGCGCTTGCGGGTGGGGCGATTGTGAGCGTTGGCATGTTGCCGTTGGTCGACCTATTGGGTGGCAGCGCGATTGGGTACCAAAGGACCATGGTCGCGTTTGGTGTGATGGCCTCACTTCTCCTGTGGCTCACATTTCGAGGTACGGCGGAACATGCGCTACAAGTGTCTACGAACGCGAAAGTCAGTTTTCGTGACAGTGTTCGCGTGGTTGCCGCCAATGGACCGTTGTGGATCACCATTGCGCTTTTTTGTTTGGGCATGCTCGCGTTTACGTTTCGGTTCAGCACGGCTCCTTACTATTTTAAGTACAGCATGGGGCGCGAAGATCTTATTCCGCTGTACATGTTAGTCACGCTAGGCGTGATGTTTCCGGCCTTACTAACCGTGCCATGGCTTTCGACAAAGTATGGGAAAGCGGGAGCTACGCGTGTAGGCGCGTTGATCGCGATGGTTGGTGCGGTCGGGTTTTACTATACGGCGCCGACCAATGTTTGGATGGTGTTTGTTTGGGGTTCCTTCTTGGCGATCGGAGGTGCACCCATCATGGTCCTTGGCTGGGCGATGCTCGCTGACACAGTCGAACAAGGGGAAGTGCGGACGGGCGTCCGGGCCGAGGGGGTGGTTTTTTCGACAGCTAGTTTTTTTCAGAAGTTGGCCAAAGCGGTTGCCGGGTCGGGCATTGCGGCGATGCTGGCGTGGTTTGGTTTTGTCGCCAATCAAGAGCAGTCGCAAGACACCATCGCCGGGTTGCTCTTTATGATCGCCGTTTGTCCGTTGATATTTAACGCGTTGCTATTTCTTGTTTCCCTCGCGCATCGTTTGGACCGCAACCGTCACGCAGAAATTGTTCGGGACTTAACTGAACGAGCCATAGTCCATGAGGATACCCACTCAAGCTGATACCGCGACCTGATATCCATGACGCGCGCACAGGCGTTCAAAGTAGTCGCGCGCATGGGGATGATGGTTTTCTAACACCTTAAAGCGATCAGCGAGCATTAACGTATAGCCCATCATAATGTCGGCTGCGGAAAATGTGTCGCCGACGAGATAGTCGGTTTTGCCGACCGCGTCATTCACCGCGTCAAGGCAACTAAGAGCTCGGACACGTGCGTCGTCGACGACCGCCGGGATTCGTTCGGCTTCGGGTTTCATTACCGTGTGGTGGGCGATGTCGCCGAGTGGGCGTGCAAACGTCGCTTCCGCAAACCAACACCACTGCAAGTACATGGCACTTTCCGGCGTTCCCGGCGTAGGCATAAGCCGACCATTGCCATGGCGATCAAGTACGTATTGGAGCATCGCCCCGGACTCAAACATCGTGAAATCTTGATCGTCCATGGCGGGGACTTTTCCGGTAGGAGATTTGGCACGCCACTCGGGCGACTGTCGAAAGGTCGCTGAAAAATCGATGTTCTCGACATCGTACGGAATTTCGAGCTCCTCGCAGAGCCATATGACGCGGACTGAGCGCGTTCCCTGAACATGGTAAATCTTCACGTGCGGTGCCTGCTTGTCTAAAGGCTTTGAGTGTAATTGAAGTCCACGGTTTCGTCGTATCGTGCGTTCCTCACCGCTGGTCTTTTAGGATCTGCTAAGGCACGCTCATTGGATTGGAGGAGTACGAGGATGGGTGTTCGAACATCATGATTGACGAAGAGAATCATTACGGCTTCCGATTGTCCGATGAACTGATCCTGCTACGGGATCAGATTCGACGATTTATGCGTGAAGAAGTGAAACCCATCGAAGATACGTTGCCCCATGACGCGATTGGTTGCGGTACCGACGATCGTATTCGACTTCGAGCGATGGCCGAAGAAATGGGCCTCACGCGACTTACCGTGCCAGAGGAGTATGGGGGAAATCCGGTTAGCTCGATGGCCAGGGTGGTGATCGCGGAAGAATCGTCTAAGTGCCGGCTTGGGGGATATGCACCGGCGCTAGGAGCTTTTGGCGGTGGCCCTCCAAACATTATTTGGGGCGGCACGTCGGAGCAAATTGACCGTTATGGGATTCCATGTGTGGAAGGAAAAAAACGGGCTTTCGTTGCCATTACGGAACCAACGGGCGGATCGGACCCGCGGAACAATATTTCGACGCGTGCCGAAAAAGATGGTGACGATTGGATTCTCAACGGGCGGAAGATGTGGATCACGGGGGCTGAGGGAGCGGATTTTGGCGTCCTCTTTGCGCGCACCCGTGATGGCACCGCCGACGCACCACCGGAGATTACGGCGTTCATTGTTGAGCCGACGTTTACTGGAATAAGTTTTAATGAAATCAAGGTGATACGGGCACTATCTCCATACGAAATAGTTCTCGAGAATTGCCGTGTTCCGGCCGAGAATGTCTTGGGGTCGGTCGGGCAAGGATTTGGTGTGGCACAGAGTTGGTTGGTGGATGCGCGGATACCGTACGCCGCGGGCTGCATCGGAATGGCACAGGAAGCGCTTGACATGGCATGCGCTTGGGTAAAGCAGCGACCTACGCGCGACGGCATGTTGGCTGACAAACAGGCGATTCAGTGGATGATTGCTGATTCAGAGGTCGAACTGCGGGCGGCTCGGATGCTTGTTTACGATGCCGCATCGAAAGTGGATGCGGGCCAGTCTGGCAAGGTCGATGCGTCGATTTGCAAGCTCTACGGAACTGAAACGGCCGGACGTGTGGTCGACCGCGCCATTCAAATGTTTGGGGGTATGGGTGTAGCCGAAGAAATGCCACTCGAACGTTGGTACCGAGAACTTCGCGTTAAGCGGATTGGGGAAGGCCCTTCTGAAGTGCATCGCATGGTGATTGCGCGGGACAAATTAAGGAACACGAGCGGGGGCGTGTACTTTAACTAGCGCTTAGTACGTCGACGTGCTGTGACAACATCGGTGTTCAGCCCCAACCAGTGCATGCGTCCGACATAACGTGCGTGCTCGACTTTGAGGCACCGATCCATAACGACATCGAGACCTGCTTCTGTGGCGATGGCGGCCCCTTCGTCGCTGATGACACCAAACTGAAGCCATAAAGCTTTGGCGCCAATAGCGACAGCTTCCGTTGCGATGGCTGGCACGGCCGACGGATCTCGAAATACATTGACCACGTCAACGGCATCGCCGATGGCGGTCAATGAATCAAAGCTTGGTTCGCCAAGGACTTCGTTTTCTCGAGGATTGACGGGGAAGATTCGATAGCCATGGCGCTTTGCGTAGTACCCGACAAAGTGACTGGCACGCAACGTGTTACCTGATAGGCCGACGATGGCAATGTTGCGACCCGTGTGCAGGACGCGCTGTATCGTCGTTGGGTCTTGATAGTTAATGGTACTGGGCAAAGGCTTGCTCCAAATCCCATTGCAGGTCATCGACATCCTCGATACCGATTGAAAGTCGGACTGTTCCCGGTGCGATACCTGCGGCTTCTAGTTCGTCGTCGTCGAGTTGCCGATGGGTAGTGCTGGCAGGATGGATGATCAGACTTTTTGCGTCGCCCACGTTGGCCAGGTG